>Ga0209098_1003676_pt1 | contig 12443 bp, 10 predicted proteins | sample AD_JPNHW1_MetaG_FD_184429 | JGI IMG/M metagenome (GOLD analysis project Ga0209098, IMG submission 184429) | Active sludge microbial communities of municipal wastewater-treating anaerobic digesters from Japan - AD_JPNHW1_MetaG (SPAdes) (version 2) | ecosystem: Engineered > Bioreactor > Anaerobic... | reverse complement strand
TGAAGGAAAATCTATAGATGGTCTTACGCCTGCTTTTGCTGCCAGATGTACAACACAATTAATGTTATCTTTTATTATCGAAAAACATTCAGGCTCAGTTATGTCAGCCTCATAAAAAGTAAAACAGGGGTGGGAGTATAAAGCCTTTAGGTTTTTTTCTTTAAGAGCCTTTGGATAAAAAGGATCAAAGTTGTCGATTCCAATTACCCTGTAATCTTCATTAAGAAGCCTTTGGGTAAGACTGCTTCCAATAAACCCGGCACAGCCGGTGACCAAAATATTCATAATACCTTTTATTAGATATATTCGTCATTGCCAGTACTCTTAATTTTTGAAACTTTGCAAAAAGTACTTGATTGGCCTTTTTAATAAACCCATAAAATTTTTAAAATATTTGAATTGCAGTTGGTTGAGAGTGACAGCATAGAGGGTCTTCAGAGTGTCAGCATTGCTCTCTCGCGCAAATTCTGCAACGACAATACTGAGTTTTTCAATCGGCAACTGTAATCGCCGGAGACTATGCAATCCTCTTTTTTTTGAGTAGGAGCGAAATTGCATCCGGTTGATATCTATCAGCGTGAAATCAAAATTGTGCCCCGACTGCTGGTATAAAACATTCGACAGGTTATAATCGCCATGGTAAACACCTGCTTTGTATAATCCAACAGTATAGTGTGCAAATGCTTTTAGTCCCTCTTCGGCTTCTGTAATTGGAAGCAAAAACAATTCTTCAACTGACCGGTACTCCGAAAAAAGGCAGATGTAGTAGCAGTTAACCAGTAATCCTTTATTGTAAATATTGATGTATGCCACCGGTGACGGAGTACTTATTTTCCTGTTTATCAGCTTTATTGCATTGTTGTAAGTCTTGTTAGCCTTTGACCATCTGGAAGCTGCAAATATCAGACGGTTTGCCAATGTTATTTTATTAAAAGATTTAGCGACAAGTTTAACACCGTCACATTCTATGACACGTAATTCGTTGCGGCCTGTATGCAGAACTTTCCCTGTTTTACCAAAATCTTCCGGAATATGTTTTATAAATGCAGACAAATGTGAATAGTCTGGATTCACAAATAATTCAACTTTCATTGTATTACATTAATTCAGACGATCATTTTTTATAACTTCAGCTCTAATCAAATGATTTAATCAAATGATTAGGAACAAAAATAATGCTTTTCTTGATTCTGTTATAGATTTTTTTAAAATTTTATTATTTCCTTGGGTTTAAGGTTGTTCTCCATTTTCCAGAAGTGAGCTTCACCGTGCGGTATACGAAAGAGTATAAGCTTCTGGCTATCTGCATCAATTTTCATATTTTTCAGAAAGGGACGATCTTCAAGAACCTTCTCTCTCAAGGCTCTGTCATTGATGAATTCAACCTCACCTGCAATACGCAACATGGTGCCTATTGCACCTTCGTGCTTATAGAAACATGCTTCTGTTTTTGGATTTTGTTCTAACTGGTGAGGAAATTCCTTAATTGATCCGGTCTGAAAGTAGAAACCTGTTTCGTCGGCAAACCAAAAACCCAATGCCCTTACCCTAGGTTGATCCTTTTCTACTGTTGCCAGATAACAAATTGGATTCTCATTTGTGAATTTAATACAGTCTTGAATAGTCATCTCTTAATCTTTTTAGTTATTCAATTTTAAAATCCATTTATCGAATATGTGGACAAATTTTATTATAGGAATGAATAATATTAATCCTGCAGCTATTGCGACAATAAGACCGATAATTATTTCTGAGGCTGAAAATTCATTATATATCTTAATAAAAATCGCAGTGCATGGAATAATGCATATTATGCTTGTGATCAGTGCCGGAACATATTTCCGGAGAACAACAGCCTGTCCGATATGAATGAAAAAGTGAAGATAAAGTATCATGAATACTGATGCCCAAACTATGTAATAACCAGTAAAATAGACAAATATAGAAATGATACACAATGTCACGAACAACAGAAAGACACAAAATGCAAATCCTTCAGTTGAAAGCGATCCTGTAATGGCCAGCATCCGTTTTCCAAAAACAGGGTATTGTTGAAGTAATAATCCTTTATTCTTCTTAATCCATACATGCATAAAGATAACCTCTTCAAAATCGTGAAAGATGAAGATGACAGGCAACAACCAGATCAAACGTTCCATACGTTTTTAATGTAAATTTATTTAAAATAAGCTAATTCATTTCCTGTTAGGTTATAAAGTTTTGCTCCATTTTGACCCAGACCCTAAGAAGGGCTTTTATTCACTTAACAAAAGTGGTCGTACTATTTAGTTGATGTGTCGTCTTTTTCAGATTATCTACTTTTGTCGGGTATTGTGTATCTTTACATCATAAATATTTATTCAGATATAACAACTTAAAATTTTGATTATGTCACTTACTGAGAAAATTGCCAGCGATCTTATAACCGCAATGAAGACAAAAGATAAAGTATCCCTTGAGGCAATAAGGGCAGCTAAAACAGCATTTATTCTTGCAAAATCAGAAAAAGGCGCCGACGCTATTCTGAGTGCTGAAGATGAAATAAAAATCATTCAGAAACTGGTAAAACAAAGACGGGAATCTGCAACGATCTATAATGAGCAGAACAGAAAGGACCTGGCTGATAAGGAAACATCTGAAGCAGATGTTCTTGAAAAATACCTGCCTGCGAAGATCAGTAGTGAAGAATTGACAGAAATAATAAAAGGGGTTATTGAACGTGTTGGTGCAAAAACACCTGCCGATATGGGTAAAGTTATGGGAGTTGCTACAAAGGAACTTGCAGGGAAGGCTGACGGAAAAGAAATATCAGCTATTGTAAAACAATTACTCGCATAGTAAGAAAATCTCATTCTGCTTAATGGTTTTTGTATTTTATGCAGAATGAAAAAACAAAAAACGGTTAGTTGGGGTGATGATTCTTTCTTAACAATAATTGTTTATTTTTGCAGGCTTTTAACCGGGGGTTGTTGTTTTATCCCAATTTTAACAGAAATTTATATATATGATTACAGTATCAAACCTTTCCATTCAGTTTGGGAAACGTATTTTATTTCAGGATGTTAATATGATTTTTACCCATGGCAACTGCTATGGGATAATCGGAGCCAACGGAGCCGGAAAATCAACATTCCTGAAGATGCTATGTGGAGATGTTGAAGGTCAGACAGGAACAATATCGTTTGGACAAGGGGAGAGGTTATCTGTTTTGAGACAGGACCATTTTGCATTTGATGAATGTGTTGTGCTCGATACAGTTATGATGGGGCACAAGCTCTTATGGAGCATTATGAAAGAGAAGCAAGCTCTTTATTCAAAATCTGATTTTTCTGATAAAGATGGTATCAGGGCTTCCGAACTGGAAGAAAAATTCAATGAGATGGATGGCTGGAACGCAGAGAGCAACGCTGCAACTCTGCTGAGTGGTCTGGGAATAAAAGAGGAAGAACATTACAAATTATTGAAAGAGCTTACCGGAAAAGAAAAAGTAAAGGTATTACTGGCTCAGGCTCTGTTTGGTAAGCCTGACAATCTGTTACTTGATGAGCCGACAAATGACCTGGATCTGGAGACTGTCAACTGGCTTGAGAATTATCTTTCAGAATTTGAAAATACCGTCCTTGTAGTATCGCACGACAGGCATTTTCTCGATTCTATATGTACAAATATTGTAGATATTGATTTTGGAAGAATACAACAATTCTCTGGTAACTATAGTTTCTGGTACGAGTCAAGCCAGCTGGCTCTGAAACAACAACTGTTCCAGAATAAAAAAGCTGAGGAGAAGAAGAAAGAACTGCTCGATTTTATTGTCCGTTTCAGGGCCAATGCTTCAAAATCAAAGCAGACGACCAGTAGGAAGAAGATGATTGAAAAGCTTAACATAGAAGAGATTAAGCCTTCTACCCGAAAATACCCTGGAATAATATTCACCCCCGGACGGGAACCCGGGAACAGCATTCTTTCTGTCAAAGGGCTTAGTAAAACAGTTGAAGGGAAGCTTCTGTTCAAGGACTTGAATTTTACAATAAATAAGAATGATAAAATAGTTTTTCTTTCCAGGGATGCCCGTGCCATGACAGCTCTGTTTGAAATACTCAAAGGCCACGAACAACCTGATTCGGGTTCATTTGAATGGGGACAGACAATTGTAAAGGCTTATCTTCCTCTGGAAAATGAAAAGTTTTTTGAGAAAGACATAACCCTGGTTGATTGGCTTGCTCAGTTTTCTGACGACACCAGTGAAATGTACCTGAGAGGGTACCTTGGTAAAATGCTTTTTTCAGGCGAGGAGGTATATAAGAAGGTGAATGTTCTTTCCGGGGGGGAAAGGGTAAGATGTATGATTGCACGAATGATGATCCGTAATGCCAATGTTATGCTTCTGGATACTCCTACAAATCATCTTGACCTTGAGTCGATTCAGGCATTCAATAATACCCTCATAAAGTTTAAAGGGAATATCCTGATGTCATCACATGACCATGAGTTTATTCAAACAGTATGTAACCGGGTAATAGAGATTTCTCCTAAAGGGATGATTGACAAACAGACACAATATGACGATTATATATCGGACGAAAAACTTATGGAAAGAAGAAACAGTTTGTATCAGTAAAATACAAACTGTTTTATTCTTTTGACATATCTGTAATTAGTTTATCCCTTGTTTTTGACCTCTTTCCGACAAATCCATTGTCAGAATGTTGTTCTCAGGCTCTATTCTGAAAGTTATTCCGTTGCCTGGTTCTGAGAATGATCCACTGGTTGTTTTTACTGAATAATTGATCCCTTTAAACTCTGAATCAACCGCTGAAGATGAGATTTTAACAAAAGGCAGACTTGCATTTTGAGTACTGGTCAGATCAAGAAACCATTTAACATGTTTTTTACCTTCCATTTTAATGCTGATCTCACGCTCATTCATATTAATGATTAATGTTGCATCAAAAGAGCTTAAAGGCCATGATATCTGCAATTGACCGGAAACAGAATCGGTTATTACCGGATCCATACCTTTCAATGGTATCTCTTTTCCATCAATAATGGTATTAAACCTGAGACCGGCAATCTTTTCAGAGGAGCTCCACTTATATCCGTCAACAAATGGGAAAGTGTAAAATTCACATTTGGTCGAAGTTCCTTTTTCGGTTAGATAATCGCATGGAAGGTTTTCGTCAAAAAGATGTATGTCGCGAAAACGAAGGGTTCCGTCATCCCATAGCAAATTGGCCCTGTAGAACCGGCTGTCGAACCAGACTGTTTTGAACCGGCCGCTGTTAGCGTCTTCATTTGCTGTTACTGAAGTGGCCGGAGTCGTCTTGTAATGTTCGCGGAACCATTTGCCTGATTCAGATAATGTTTCAACCACTATTTTTTTCTCATCTCTGAGTTTTGCAATTAGGGGTATCTGTATTTCCAGCCCTTTTGACATCTTTTCCCATGTAAATGAATTTTCCTGTCCCACCTGAACGTATGAATATTCCATACACTTCCCGTTAACAAATTCTTTGAAATACCAGTTTACCCAGGTCGAGTCTCCTCCGCCACCCTGGTAAACAGGTTCTAATGTGGCAACACCCTGACTTTCGGTTCCGAGTCCGTTATCATATTGATGAACCGGATCGCTGCCCAGCATTCTGAAAACAGGAACAGGTATCTGGTTTGCTTCATTCTGTGCAGGCATATAGGAGTTGACAATACTTGGATAATAAGCCTGGTTCCAGTAACCTCCCCATAATGTATAACCATCAGTACCTATCTGATCCTTGCATGTGCATGATGCAACAATTCCGTATTTTTTATACATATATCCAAGTGTATGTGCATCAATGAACCATGAACCAACCGATTTAGGGTAATAACCAAATACTTTTTTAAAGTCATTCATATAAACGTCAACCAGTTTCTCCCTCTCTTCCGGAGAATATCCGGTTGCAAAACCGACATTGGCATGCCAGTCCCATGGATAACGACCCCGCCATTTAAGTCCTGCATTTTCTACCAGCGGTTGTGGTATCTCCCACCAGGCCCCAACCTCAAAGGAACTGTCAGGAAGACTCTTCATCAGTTGCTGATAACGCTGATCCATCAATGCATCGTATTGAAGCAGGAATGTCCCTCTCAGGTTGTATTTGTTGATTAATTCTACCTGACTGACTACTGTTTCGTACAGAACTTTCTCAGTAATCTCTTCAACCCTGGGTTCGCATAAACGGACGAAATTGATTATGTTAACGATTCTTTTATGATTGTCTTTTTTTTCAGCGTTTATCGGGGATTTGCTGAGCCCTGTACAGGAAGAAAACAGCACTGCGATAAGCCCCCCGAGAATTGTGGAATAATTAATTTTAAAACTTTTGATATTCATGATATTCAATTAAATAAATGATTCTTCTTAAAGATAAATGGTCTGATTATATAGCTATTTCTGACCGATTGATTCCATGTTAAAAGGTGTCTCCTGGTAAACAAAATAGTTGAGCCAGTTTAGAAATAACAAATTGGCATGTGAACGCCAGCGGACGACAGGAAGCTTTGCAGGATCATTGCAGGGGTAATAGTTTTCAGGAATTTCAATAGGCAGGTTTTTACTGATATCACGTTTATACTCAACGTCAAGAGTATTCGGAGAGTATTCTGAATGACCCATAACAAAAATTTCTGCTCCGTTTCTGGCAAGGACGATATAAACACCGGCCTTGTCCGATTCTGACAGAATGGTTAACTCCGGTTTCTTTTCGATATCTTTTCTTCTTACTTCCGTATGACGGCTGTGCGGAGCATAAAATAGATCATCGAACCCTCTGAATATTGGCGACAATGGATCATTTATTCTGTGTTCAAAAACTCCGAACATCTTTTTCTCCAGAGGATATTTAGGAACTCCGTAATAATGGTACAATGCAGCCTGACCAGCCCAGCAAATGAATAAGCTTGAAGTAACATGTGTTCTGGCCCAGTCAAAGATCACTGTCAGCTCTTTCCAGTATGTAACCTCTTCATAGCCCAGATGTTCTACGGGAGCTCCGGTGATAATGAGACCATCATATTTGTCGTTTTTTATCTTATCAAAATCAGTATAGAATTCGCGTATATGTTCAATAGGTGTGTTTTTTGAGGTGTGCGACCTGAGCCTGATCAGATCAATATCAACCTGCAAAGGTGTATTTGATAGAAGGCGGACAAGATCTGTCTCAGTTGTTATTTTTAATGGCATAAGGTTTAGCACGGCAATGCGAAGAGGGCGGATGTCCTGTACGGAAGCACGCGAATTGCCCATAATAAATATATTCTCTTTTTTCAGAAGCTCAATGGCAGGTAAATTGTCGGGTACATTTATTGGCATCAGGTATCTTTTATAGTTAATTCATCATTAAATAAATTCTTATAAATCAGTTTTGTAAGTACATTGACAAAACTGCATTTATCTGGTTACAAATTAACAAATTTTCCAGTGCGCTGGTATTTTATTTCGGAAAAGCATATTTTGTATTTCAAAATGGGAGTATGTAGTTAGTTTTCTTTTGACATGTTCGAAAAATCAAGATTAGTTTAACCTGCTAAAGCAGAAATAATTTGATATTTTTTATAGTATATTAGTAGATAATATATTGACCTTCAAATCTGCAATATTATTTATTCATAATGATTGTATATGAAACGGGAGGATCTGTTAAAGGAAATTCATAACCATGGTAATGAATTTGATATTTTGGTAATCGGTGGTGGTGCAACTGGTCTGGGAGTTGCCGTGGACGCTGCCACACGTGGCTATAAAGTCGTGTTGTTAGAACAAAATGACTTTGCAAAAGGGACATCTAGCCGAAGTACGAAGCTGGTTCATGGAGGTGTAAGATATTTGCAGCAGGGAGATATACAGATGGTAATAGGTGCTCTCCGTGAAAGAGGACGTATGTCCAGAAATGCCCCGCACCTTGTCAAAAACATGCGGTTTATTATAGGCAACTATAAATGGTGGGAACAACCGTTTTATACCATTGGGCTGACGTTATACGATATGTTGGCCGGAAAACTTGGGCTGGGCAAATCATTGCCTCTTACGAAGAAGCTAATATATAAAGAAATACCCTGTCTGAAGAAGGGCGGATTGAAAGGGGGCGTTGTTTATCATGATGGTCAGTTTGATGATGCACGTATGGCCATAGCCCTTGCCCAGACTGCAGTTGACTATAATGGTATTTGTCTTAATTATGTCAGGGTAACAGGTCTGTTAAAAGATTCATCAGATAAAATTTGTGGAGTAAATGCTGTGGATACATTAACTGGGGAATCGTATTCCTTTAAAACAAAGATAGTTATCAATGCAACAGGTGTGTTTGTAGATGAAATAATGAGAATGGATAAACCAGGGGCTAAAAAGAAAGTTCGTCCGAGTCAGGGGGTACATCTTGTAGTTGATAGTAAATTCTTGGGAGGCAACTCTGCTTTAATGATACCCAAGACAAAAGACGGACGTGTTTTATTCGGAGTCCCATGGCACGGAAAGGTTGTTCTGGGGACTACAGATACACCATTAGACACCCCATTGTTAGAGCCGCGTCCGCTGGATGAAGAGGTGGATTTCATTCTCGATCAGGCCGGGCAATATCTTGATTTGAAACCAACAAAGGCAGATGTGCTTTCTGCTTTTGCAGGGTTACGTCCGCTGGCAGCTTCCACAGATACAGACTCGAAAAAGACAAAAGAGATTTCACGCAGTCATAAAATCTATAAATCACAATCAGGATTACTTACTATAACCGGAGGTAAGTGGACTACTTATCGGGAGATGGCAGAGGAAACGGTAAATATTGCTATCGAGATGTGTAAACTCATTCCGAAAGAATGTATAACAAAAAACCTAAAGCTGCATGGTTATCTTGAAAACACTGATGACTCAACATGGAATTACGTTTATGGCAGTGATGCAGAAAAAATTTTTGAGTTGATCAAAGAAAACAAAGAAAATGAGGTTCTTTTACACAACGACTATACATTTACTGTTGCTCATGTAATATGGGCTGTCAGGGAAGAAATGGCACAAACAGTCGAAGATGTTCTCGCCCGCCGCGTCAGGGTGCTGTTCCTCGATGCAAAAGCTGCAATAGAGGTTGCTCCAAAAGTGGCTTCTGTTATGGCAAAGGAGATGAATAAACCGAAAGAGTGGGAAGAGCATCAGATAATGGATTTCACAAACCTTGCAAATGGATTTCTTTTAAACTAAGATAATAAACATGCAATACCAGTTAATTATGAATAACACAAAACAACAATATGTTTTTGAGACTGTCGGATTACCCAAGCATTTGGCCTGGGGGTATTTAGGCGTGATGATTTTTATGATGGGTGATGGCATTGAACAGGGATGGTTGAGTCCTTATCTTGTTGGAAGGGGCTTATCTATCCAGCAATCTGCTTCATTATTTACTGTATATGGAATTACAATAGGAATTTCTTCATGGTTCTCAGGTGTTTTTGCTGAGACGTATGGTGCTAAACGTACAATGCTTGGTGGATTGTTGTTATATCTTATAGGTACTTTTGGTTTTCTGAGTTTGGGTATACCTGATCTTAATTATCCGGTTATGATGTCTATGTATGCAGCCCGTGGATTTGGTTATCCATTATTTGCTTATTCATTTTTAGTCTGGATTGCTTACAGCACTCCCAAAAAGCAACTTGGAAGGGCAGTCGGATGGTTCTGGTTTGTATTTACCGGCGGACTGAATGTTTTGGGTGCCTATTATTCAAGTTGGGCAATCGTGAAATTTGGAAACATCCCAACACTCTGGACTTCTGTATTGTGGACATTGATCGGAGCATTTTTTGCTTTAATCCTCTGCAGGTATAAGAGTGTGGAACGGAAGAATTCGGAATCTAAAATGAAAGACCTTATGAAGGGTATTACCATAATTAAGGATGAACCCAAAGTTTTGCTTGGCGGAATAGTCAGGGTTATTAACACTACTGCCCAATTTGCATTCCCGGTTTTTTTACCGATGTATATGTTCGATCACGGATTCACTACTACTGAATGGCTTCAAATATGGGGCACGATTTTCACAGGTAACATTGTGTTTAATCTTATTTTTGGGTTTGTTGGCGATCGTGTTGGCTGGCGCAACACCGTTATCTGGTTTGGCGGGGTTGGATGTGCTGTAAGCACCCTTCTTTTTTATTATACACCACAATTGTCTTCCGGAAATTTCTGGCTTGTAATGGCAGCAGGAGTTCTCTGGGGTGCTCTACTGGCAGGTTATGTGCCTTTGTCTGCATTAGTTCCCTCACTTGTTAAGGAAGATAAAGGAGCTGCAATGGCAGTTCTTAACCTGGGAGCGGGACTGGCAGTATTTGCAGGTCCTCTGATTGTAAGACTATTCTATGGATTAGTTGGTGCTGAGGGTGTTATATGGATATTGGCCGGTCTTTATTTCTTAAGTGCATTTTTAGCAAAGTTCATTACTCTTCCGAATAATGCAAAGGCAGTTTTACAGGATGAAGAAAATGTTGAAAAAGAAATTGAGGTTGAGGTTAGTGTTGTTTCAGAATAAGGTTAAAATTGCATATTAAATTATAATAAAGAAGAAGTGAAATCTGATGTAGAGAAAGCATTGAGTTCTGCGCATGATACACGTGCTTTGCTTATTGACAGGAATATTATTGACCGGGTTCCGTTTTTATTTAAAGAACAGTTTCCCGGAAGAAAGGCAGTGGTTATTTGTGATGTTAACACATATAAAGTTGCTGGCAGAAAAGTGCATGATGAATTACTGGCTTCAGGATTGACCATCAACGAACCCTTTATTTTTACAGATCCCGGACTCTATGCTGAATTTGGAAATGTTACCAGACTTGAAGAGTCTTTGAAAACTCACAATGCTATTCCAGTAGCTGTAGGTTCAGGTACAATTAATGATCTGACAAAATTATCATCTTACCGCACAAACAGACCATATATGTGTGTAGCTACAGCAGCATCAATGGATGGTTACACTTCATACGGAGCATCAATAACTTATAAGGGTTCCAAGCAGACCTTCTCATGTCCTGCGCCTAAGGCTGTTTTGGCTGACATTGAAATCATCCGTAATGCGCCTCCTGAAATGACCGCTTCAGGATATGCAGATCTCTTTGCAAAGGTGACAGCCGGCGCTGATTGGATATTGGCTGACGCAGTTGGTGAAGAACCAATTAATGAACGTGCATGGTCGATTGTTCAAGACGGATTGAAAGATGCACTGAACGATCCTCAGGGGGCAAGAGAAGGAGCTGTTAACGCCATAACTCCTTTAACAGAGGGGTTGATACTGGGAGGTTTCGCTATGCAATGGGCCCAGTCGAGTCGTCCGGCTTCTGGAGCAGAGCATCAGTTCAGCCATTTGTGGAATATGGAGCACCATACTTATAATGGGGAAACTCCTTCTCATGGATTTCAGGTAGGAGTGGCTACTATGGCTATAACAACTCTTTATGAAAAGATGCTGAATACTACTTTTGAGAAGCTGGATGTAAAGGCCTGTTGCAGCAAGTGGCCTGAATGGTGTGAGATAGAATCGAGCGCAGAAAAAATGTTTGGCGAAACCGATTTCCTCGAAACTGCTATCTCTGAATCAAAAGCCAAATATATCACACAGAATGACTTGTCTGTTCAGTTGGAGATTTTTAAAAATAACTGGCCTGGGTTGCGTGACAGACTAACTACTCAGCTGATTTCTTCTGATGAAGTCAGGAGAAGATTCAGGCTTGTTGGTGCTCCGGTTGAACCTGAAGAAATAGGTGTTTCAAAAATACGCATGCGGCATGCTTTTATTCGTGCTCAATATATACGCCGCCGTTTTACCGTTCTCGATATAGCTTTAAGGACTGGCTATCTTGAAAAATGGTTAGATGAAATGTTTTAAAAGTATATTATGGATTCAAAAGTACTTCTGACCTCTTTTAGTGATGACAAATCATTGTTGAAACGAATAGGTCTTATATCACATGTGGCTTTGGACATGGATGGCACAATATATAAAGGGGATACATTGTTCCCTTTCACAAAAGATTTTCTCAGGCTTCTTAGAAGTAATGGGATAAGTTATTCATTTCTGACAAATAATCCTTCAAGAAGTACTGATGACTACCTTAAGCATCTGAAAGAAATGGGACTTACTGCAACTAAAAATGAGATATATACGACAGCACAGGCAACTATTGAATATATAATTAGCAATCACCCGCATGTCAAAAGGCTTTTTATTCTTGGTACACCAAGTATGATAGGTGAATTTGAGAATGCAGGCTTTTTTTCTCTGCCAGATGATCCGTACGCGGAACCTGATGCTGTTGTTGTAGGATTTGATAAGACGCTGACTTATAATCGTCTTTCCCGGGCTGCATGGTGGATAAATAATAAGAAACCCTATTTTGCCACGAACCCTGATTATGTTTGTCCCACA
>Ga0209098_1003674_pt1 | contig 12448 bp, 9 predicted proteins | sample AD_JPNHW1_MetaG_FD_184429 | JGI IMG/M metagenome (GOLD analysis project Ga0209098, IMG submission 184429) | Active sludge microbial communities of municipal wastewater-treating anaerobic digesters from Japan - AD_JPNHW1_MetaG (SPAdes) (version 2) | ecosystem: Engineered > Bioreactor > Anaerobic >... | reverse complement strand
GAAGAGGGCGAGCTCGCCGGCGCGGCAGGTCTCGGGCACCATGAACGTCTCGCCGCCGTGCTCGAGGAGGAAGGGGTAGGAGAGGTGGACGGACTGCTCCAGCGCGACGGATTTTCCCTGCCAGGCGAGGGTGGCGTCGAAGGCGTGGTGCTCGATCACCGCATGCTTGGTGCGGTAGTCGTAGGCTTCGACGAAGACGTGAGTGGTGTCGCCGCGGCGCACGCCGAAGGGGTCGGCGAGGTAGCGCCACGGGCCGGGATCGGGCAGCCAGACGAGCCGGGCGCGCAGCGCGGGCAGGGCGGCGGGATCGAGGAAGGTTTGGAGCGGAGCCGGGGCGAGGCCGACATGCCAGAGGTCGCTTTTCGGAGGGAAGCTCATCGCGGAGAAGACGAGGCGTAGCGGTGCGGATGCGGGTTGGCAATCGCGGCGCCGGGCCTGCGTCGGGCCGGACTTGCCTTCCCGGGGCGACCCGCGGCAGCGTCGCGGGCGCATGGAACTTTTCCGCCGTCGGCCGCCCGTGTGGGCGTTGATCCTCCTCCCGGTGCTGCTCTGGCTCGGGCAATATTGGCAGCGCGGGCTCTGGGCGCCGGACGAGGCGCGCTACGCCTATGTGGCCCGCGAGATGCGCGAGACGGGCGAGCGGTTGGTGATGCACGTCAACGGCGAGCTGTACCCGGACAAGCCGGCGTTGATGTTCTGGCTGATCGACGCGGCCTCGGTCGCGACCGGCGGCGTGATCGACGGCATCTCGGCGCGGCTGCCGAGTCTGTTCGGCATGATCCTCGCGCTCTGGGCGGTGGCGCGGCTGGCCGAGCGGTGGAAGCTGGATGCGGCGACGGCGTGGCGCGCGGTGGCGATCACGATGACCGCGTACCTGGTGTGGTGGGAGGGCGGTTGGGGCCGGATCGACGCGCTGCTCTTCGGCTTCGAACTGGCGGCGCTCTACCATCTGTTCTCCTACAACGAAGACGGGCGGCGCTGGCGGCTGGTCGCGGCGTACGGGCTGCTTGGGCTCGGGACGTTCGCGAAGGGCCCGGTGGCGATTCCGGTCGTGCTGGGCGCCTACATCGCGGCGACGATGGCGACGGGCGAGGGGGCGAAGCTGCGGCGGTGGCACTGGGCGTGGGGCATCCCGCTGGCGCTGGCGCCGATCGCGGCATGGCTGGCGGCTGCGCGTTGGATCGCGCACGGGCCGGACGAGTATTTCGGCGCGATGTTCGGCGTGAAGTTCCTCGGGCGCGTCGCGAAGGCGGAGGACCACGCGAATCCGTTCCATTATTACCTGACGCACTTCCCGTCGGAGTTCATGCCCTGGACGCTGTTCCTGCCCGCGGCGTATGTCGCGCTCGGCGCCGGGGCGCTGCGGCGGCGGCTTGTGGCGTGGTTCCTCTTCATCTTCGTGATGTTCACCCTCTTCTCCGGGAAGCGGCAGATGTACATTCTCGCGCTCTATCCGGCGGCGGCGCTGCTGGTCGCGGCGGGCTGGCCGCGGCTCGGTGCGATCGCGCGGCGCTGGACGGCGTGGGCGGGGTGGGGCGCAGTGGGTTTTGTCCTTCTCGCCGGTGCGGCCGGTTGCGCGGGGGCGGCGGTGTTGTGGCTGGCGCCCGCCGAGGGGAAGCTGGCGCTGAAGCTCGCGAAGGCGACGGCCGGCATGGATGGCGGCGCGCTGCCGTGGCGGTTGCTCGCGCTCGGCGTGCCGATGCTCGGCGCCGGCATCTGGCTCGCGCGGACCTACCGCCGCGAATCGCTTTCGCCGCGGTGGTTCGGTGGTTTCGCGACGACGGTGTTTGTCCTGTTGGCGATCACCGGTGCGGTGGTGCTGCCGGCGTTGAATCCGGTGAAGGCGCCGCTGGCGCTGGTACCCGAGGCACAGCGTCGGCTCGCGCCGGGGCAACCGATCCATGTCTACGGCCGGCAGCTGGCGATCGTGCCGTTCTATGTCGAGAGGCCCGGCCGCGAGTTGCACGAGCCCGAGGAGGTCGAGGCGCTGTTGGCGCGCGAGAAGTCGGGATTGATCGTGTTTATGGACGACGGCTGGGCTGCGCTGTCGGCGGAGCTGCGCGGGCGTTTCCTCGCGCATCCGCTGCGCATGGGCAGCAAGAAGCTGGTGTGGGCGGAGTTCCCGGTGCCGGCCGGCGGGGTATCGCCGAGCGTGCCGGAGCGGGCGCAGCCGGATGGCGACGCGGCCAAGTAAGGACGGACTTCTGCGGATACCCGGCTTGCTTTTCGGGGCTGCGGCATGCGGATCAATTTTTCGGCGCTTCGGTTTCCGGTGTTGACCGGCGCGGCGGGGTCTATCTCCTCTTGCCCCTCGCGTTTCCGAATCCGGGCGACCGGTGCCGGTGATGCGAAGCCACGGAGAGGTGGCAGAGTGGTCGATCGCGCACGCTTGGAAAGCGTGTGTAGGGAAACCTACCGAGGGTTCGAATCCCTCCCTCTCCGCCATTTACCCGGCTCCCGACGGAGCCGGGTTTTTTGTCGCCATGCGGAGCCGCGGCTTTCCACGTTTAACCGGATTGGCGAACGGGCGTTTTGCTGTCCTAGTGGCGCCCCGTCTCCCACATGCGCACGTTTTTCGGCATCCTTCTCGAAACGCTCACCGTCCTCGCGCTGGTGGCGGCCAACGGTTTCTTCGTGGCCGCCGAGTTCGCGCTGGTGAAGGTGCGCACCAGTCAGTTGCGCCCGCTGGAGAAGACCGGCGGCTGGCGCGTGAAGGCGGCGATCAAGGCCAGCGAACACCTCGACGCGGCGCTCTCGGCCACGCAGCTGGGCATCACCCTGGCCAGCCTCGGGCTGGGCTGGATCGGCGAGCCGTTCCTCGCGCACCGGTTGGCGCCGGTGCTGGCGGCGGTCGGCATCACGGACCCGACGGCGGTCACGTCGATCTCCTTCGCCGCGGCGTTCACGGTGATCACGTTTCTGCACATCATCTTCGGCGAGCTGGCGCCGAAATCGATGGCGATCCAGCGCGCCAAGGGCGTGTCGCTGTGGGTCTCCGGGCCGCTGTTGATCTTCTACTACACCTTCTTCCCGGTCATCTGGTCGCTCAACAGCATGGCCAACCGGATCGTGCGTTGGGGCGGACTGAGCCCCGCGACCGAGGGCGGTGGCAGTTTCAGCGCCGATGAGCTCGAGTACGTTTTTAGCCATGCCAGCCATGCCCACCCGGCCGACGCTCTGGTCAACAAGCTGATGGTGCAGTCGCTGCGCGTGCGCTCGACGATGGCCCACCAGATCATGATTCCGAAGGAGGAGGTCGTGGTGCTCTGGCTCGACCGGCCGCTCAAGGACAACCTGCGCGTCGCCCAGGTGAGCGCGCTCAGCCGCCTGCCTGTATGCCGGGGAAACAAGGACAAGGTCGAGGGCATGCTCCTCGTGCGTGAGTGGCTCTGGCAGATCGCGGCGCTCGGGCCGGACATGCCGTTCGAACCGCTCATTCGCTCCGTCCTGACCTTCGAGCTGAAAACGACTGTCCCGACGATGATCGAGCGTTTCCGCGCGGAGCGCAGCCACCTCGCCGTCGTCCTCAATGAGACCGGCGGCATGGCGGGCATCGTCACCTTCGAGGATGTGCTCGAGGAGATCGTGGGCGACATCCGCGACGAGTTCGACATCGAGTACGGGCCGATCTTCGAGCGCACGGCCGACTCCATCGTCGTGAGCGCGGGGTTGACCATGCGCGAGCTGCAGGCCGAGACCGGCTGGCCGCTGGAGTGGACGCCGCACCAGACCGTCGGCCAGTGGTTGCAGCAGAAGCTTGGCGTGACGCCCCGCCGCGGGGATGTCGCCACCGTGGGCGAGTACCGGCTCACGGCGACGGAGGTCAGCGCCGAGCGGTTGCGCCGGGTGAAAGTCGAGCGCGTGACGGAAGAACCGGTGTCCGACGACGGCGGGGATTGAGCCCGGAAACGGAAGTTCGGACACGTCACAGAGGCAGAGGGGCGACGGGGGGGGAGCCCTCTGCCGTGTGGCCGAACCTGCGGCAGCGAACCGCTTGGCAACGCATCGCTGTGCCTGGAGCACGCACCCCGATGGGAGAACCTGTCGGCGAGCGGTTATCTCTCCGGATTTTCTGTGGTCTCCGGCCTTGTTTCGGTGGCCTCTGTGTCCAACTGACGCCTTTAGTTTGAGCGCGTGCGTCGCGCTGGATTTCGACCCTCCGCGCGCTGCACGTTTTGCCAAATGCGGCTTGCTGCCTTTTCCGGCGAACCCTAGCTTGCGCCGCTCCCGGCAAATCGACCTTACCGCTCATGGTCTCACCGAACACCGAAGTCCTTGATTACAACAGCACAGTCGAAGGCGGGGTTATTGTTTCCCGCGCCGACGCGGTGATCAATTGGATCCGGGCTAACTCGATCTGGCCCATGCCGATGGGCTTGGCCTGCTGCGCAATCGAGCTCATGTCGGCCGGTGGCGCGCGCTTCGACATCGCGCGTTTCGGCGCCGAGGTCATGCGTTTCCCCGCCAGACAGTCCGATGTGATGATCGTGGCCGGCACGGTGACCTACAAGATGGCCGTCCATGTGCGCCGCATCTACGAGCAGATGGCCGAGCCGAAGTGGGTGATCGCCATGGGCGCCTGCGCCTCCTCGGGCGGCATGTATCGCTCGTACGCGACCTTGCAGGGCGTCGATCGCATCGTCCCCGTCGATGTCTACATCAGCGGCTGCCCGCCGCGCCCCGAGGCGATCCTCGATGCGCTGGTGAAGATGCAGAACGTCGTCCGCCGCGACCGCGGCGCGCGCAAGACCACCATCGGTTCCGCGCTCCTGCGCTGAGCCCGGTTCCCACTCCCCGATGCACGCCTCCGCCAACACCGATCTCGCCGCCGCGCTCCAAGCGCGGTTCCCGAGCCTCACCGTGCGCCCGAGCGCCGACATGCCGGCGTTCAACATCCCGGCCGCCGAGGCGATCGAGTTGCTCGCGTACCTGCGTGACGAGCGCGGCTTCGACCTGCTATCCGATCTGACCGCGATCGACTGGGCCGCCGGTGCCTCGCCCCGCTTCACGGTCGTCTATCACCTTTGTTCCACCACGAGCGCCGAACAGGTGCGCATCGCCTCCGATTGTCTCGGCGGCGAGGAGCCGACGATGCCGACCGCCACCGGGCTCTGGGCTGGTGCGGACTGGCATGAGCGCGAGTGCTTCGACCTGATGGGCGTGAAGTTCACCGGTCACCCGGACCTGCGCCGCATCCTCATGTGGGACGGCTACCCGTACCACCCGCTGCGCAAGGAGTTCCCGCTCGCCGGCCTCCCCACGGAGCTCCCCGACGAGGAGATCGCCGAGGTGTCCGGCGTGAAGGTCCAGGCCGCGCCGATGGCCGGCGGACCGTTCGTCGCCCAGCCCGACGGCAGCGTCTGCACTGCCGGTGACCGCGAGCCGCGCGCGCTCGACCAGTCCTGGAACGAGAAGAAGGAGAAACCCGTCGGCTGACCGCGCCGCACCGAACCACCCACCGACGCCATGCCGACGGAACACATTTTCCCCGATAGCGCCGCCCGCGCCGCCGAAGCGGCCGGGAGCGACAAGCTCGAGATCAACCTCGGTCCCTCGCATCCCAGCACCCACGGCGTGCTCCGCATCAAGCTCGAGCTCGACGGCGAGGTCGTGACGAAGGCCGACCCGGTCGTCGGGTATCTGCATCGCGGCGACGAGAAGATCGCCGAGAACATGACCTACAACCAGTTCGTGCCGTACACGGACCGGTTGGACTACCTCGCCCCGCTCGCCAACAACGTCGCCTACGCGCTCGCCGTGGAGCGGTTGGCCGGGATCGAGGTGCCGGCGCGCGGCCAGGCGCTGCGCGTGATCGTCTGCGAGCTGGCGCGCCTCTCCTCGCACCTCGTGGGCCTCGGCGCCTTCGCGATGGATAACGGCGCGTGGACGGTGTTCATGTACGCCTTCGAGGAGCGCGAGAAGCTCTACCGGCTCTTCGAGGAGCTCACCGGCGCGCGCTTCACCACCAGTTTCAGCCGCATCGGCGGCATGGCCCGCGACGTGCCGCCCGCCTGGCTCGACCACGCCAGCGACTTCTGCGACCAGTTCGTGCCGCGGCTTGAGGAGATGCTCGGGCTGCTCACCGACAACCGCATCTGGCGCGAGCGCACCGAGGGCGTGGGCGTGATCTCCAAGCAGGACGCAATCGCCTGGGGCCTCACCGGTCCGAACCTGCGCGCCAGCGGCGTCCCCTTCGACCTGCGCAAGGACAGGCCGTACTCCGGCTACGAGCAGTACGAGTTCGTTGTGCCCGTCGGCACGCGCGGCGACTGCTACGACCGCTACCTGGTACGCGGCGAGGAGATGCGCCAGAGCGTGCGCATCCTGAAGCAGGCGATCGCGAAATTTCCCCCGGGCGCCGTGAGCGCCTTCGAGGAACGCAAGATCGTCGCCCCGCCGAAGGCCCGCGTGCTCGAGAGCATGGAGGAGCTGATCCAGAACTTCATGATCACGACCGAGGGGCCGCAGATCCCGGCCGGCGAAGCCTATTTCGAGGCGGAAAACCCGAAGGGCGCGCTCGGCTTCTACGTCGTGTCGAAGGGCGGCGGCGTGCCGTGGCGCCTGAAGATTCGTTCCCCCTCGTTCTGCAACCTGAGCATCCTCCCGAAGGTGTGCGTCGGCGCCATGTTGGGCGACGTCGTCTCCATCCTCGGCAGCCTCGACTTCGTCATGGGCGAATGCGACCGGTGAGAGAAACAGTAGCGAGCATCGAGTAGCGAGTAGTGAGCATGAATTTCCAAACCCAAGACCAGCAACCGGCCCGAGCCTGGTGCCCCGTGGCGCCACGGGGGGCTCGTGTCCTTTGTAGCGGGCGCGCCGCGATGGCTGCCGTTGCATTCGCCGACTCCTCCGAACTACTCGCTCCCCGCTACTCGCTCCTCGCTACTCTTCCGCGATGAACCTCAAACCCGAGACCTTGGCCCGCATCGACGAGGTGATCACCCACTACCCGGTGAAGCGCAGCGCCGTGCTCCCGCTCCTGCATCTCGTGCAGGAGGAACAGGGCTACATTTCCGCCGAGGCCGTCGAGTGGATCGCCGCCAAGCTGGAGCTCCAGCCGATCAACGTCCAGGAAGTGGCGACGTTCTACCCGATGTTCCGCCACCACCCGGTCGGGCGGCGCCATGTGCGGCTGTGCCGCACGCTCTCCTGCGCGCTCAACGGCGGCCACAAGGTCGCCGAGCAGTTCGAAAAGGAGTTCGGCTGCAAGGTCGGCCACACCTCGCCCGACGGCGAGGTCTTCCTCGAGTTCGTCGAGTGCCTCGCCAGCTGTGGCTCCGGCCCGGTCGTCATGGTCGACGACGAGCTCCACGAACACGTCGACCCCGAGAAGGCCAAGGCCATCGCCGCCCAGATCAAGGCCGCCGCCGCCAAACGCCCATGAGCGGCCCGTCCCCCATCACCACTAACTCATCACCTTCCTCCGGTCCGATGCCACATCCCGCCGAACGTCGAATGATCTTCCGGCACGTCGACGAGCCCGGTTACTCGCCCGACATCGCCTGCTACCTCAAGCACGGCGGTTACGAGCAGCTGCGCAAGTCCGTCGCACGCCCGCCGGCGGAGCTCATCGACGAGGTGAAGAAGTCCGGCCTGCGAGGCCGAGGCGGCGCGGGTTTCCCCTGCGGCATCAAGTGGTCGCTGGTCGACCGCAAGAGCGGCAAGCCGATCTACCTCATCGTCAACGCCGACGAGTCCGAGCCTGGCACGTTCAAGGATCGCCACATCATCCACCAGGACCCGCACCAGCTCATCGAGGGCATCATGATCGCCTGCTGGGCCAACCAGGTGAAGCAGGCCTACATCTACATCCGCGGCGAGTTCCCGAAGGGTGCCCGCATCTTGGAGTCCGCCATCGCCGAGGCGCGCGCCGCCGGTTTCGTCGGTCCTAAGATCCTGGGCACCGACTACGGATGCGAGATCTACGTCCACCGCGGCGCCGGCGCCTATATCTGCGGCGAGGAGACCGGCCTGATCGAGTCGCTCGAGGGCAAGCGCCCGTATCCGCGCATCAAGCCTCCGTACTTCCCCGCGGTTCTCGGCCTCTACCAGTGCCCGACGATCGTCAACAACGTCGAGACCCTCTGCCATGTCCGCCACATCGCCGAGATCGGCGGCGCGGCCTATGCGTCGATCGGCACGCCGAACAACACCGGCACGCGCCTGATCGGCGTCTCCGGCCATGTGCAGCGCCCGGGCTACTTCGAGTTCGAGTCCGGCAAGATCACCCTCGGCCAGCTGCTCAACGACGTGTGCGGCGGCCCGCGCCCGGGCCGGAAGTTCCAAGCGATCATCCCCGGCGGCTCCTCCTCGAAGGTCCTGCGCTGGGACGAGAAGTTCGCGATCAAGCAGAAGGACGGATCCGTCCTCAACTGGACCACTGCCGACATCCCGATCGACTTCGATTCGTTCGCCGCGTGCGGCACGATGGGCGGCTCCGGCGGCGTGATCGTGATGGACGACAGCGTCAGCGTCGTCGAGGCGCTGGCCAACATCGCCGCCTTCTACGCGCACGAGAGCTGCGGCCAGTGCACGCCCTGCCGCGAAGGCTCGGCGTGGATGCGCAAGATTCTCCACCGCATGGTCCACGGCGAAGCCCGCACCGAGGACGGCGCGTTGCTCAAGTCCGTCGCCGACCAGATCGCTGGCCGCACCGTCTGCCCGATGGGCGAGGCCTGCGCCTGGCCCGTTCAGGCCTTCGTCCAGAAATTCGGCGACGACTTCAAAGCCTACCCGGCCGCCAAGCAGAACCGCCACCCCCTCGCGCCCACGCTGCTCTGAGCCCGGCAGAAACTAGCCACAGATAAACACAGATGAACACCGATCGAAACAGTCTGGCTGACCTTCCCTCCTGCTGGGATCGGTGTGCTTCTGTGTTCATCGGTGGCCAATTCTCCGACCGCTTCCGCATCCGCGTCCATCAGCGTTCATCTGCGGTTCCATTTTCTTCCATTCCGTGAGCCAGACACCGACCAAACCAGACCTCGTCACCGTCAACATCGACGGCCGCGACATCGCCGTGCCGAAGGGCACCAACATGATCGAGGCCGCGGCGTTGCTCGGCATCGAGATTCCGCATTTCTGCTACCACCCGAAGCTCCCCGTCTCGGGCAACTGCCGCATGTGTCTGGTCGAGATGGGCACTCCCGCCGTCGATCCCGCCACCAAGCAGCCGGTCATGGATCCCGCCACCGGCAAGCAGCGCGTCAACTGGATGCCCAAGCTCCAGATCGCCTGCTTCACCAACGCCACCCCCGGTCTCCACATCCGCACCGGCACCCCGGCCGTGAAGGAGGCCCGCGCCGGCGTGATGGAGTTCCTCCTCGTCAACCACCCGCTCGACTGCCCGATCTGCGACCAGGCCGGCGAGTGCAAGCTCCAGGAGCAGGCCGCCGACCACGGCCGCGGCGCCTCCCGCTTCATCGAGAAGAAGAACGTGAAGCCGAAGCGCACCCAGCTCGGCCCGCGCGTCACCCTCGACGACGAGCGCTGCATCCTCTGCTCGCGCTGCATCCGCTTCACCCGCGACATCGCCAAGAAGGACGTCCTCGGCTTCGTCGACCGCGGCAGCTACTCGACGCTCACCTGCTATCCCGGCCACGAGCTCGACCACAACTACTCGCTCAACACCGTCGACGTCTGCCCCGTCGGCGCGCTCACCAGCACCGATTTCCGCTTCAAGATGCGTGTGTGGTTCCTGAAGACCACGCTGAGCATCTGCACCGAGTCCAGCGTTGGCGTGAACACCGAGGTCTGGTCCCGCGAGGGAGTCATCCACCGCATCACCCCGCGCCGCAACGATGCCGTCAACGACACGTGGATGCCCGACTCCGGCCGTCTGCTCTACAAGCGGGTCACCGACGAGAAACGCCTCGTCGAGCCGCGCGTCGGCGGCCACTCCGCCACGCCGGACGCCGCGCTCGCCGCCGCCATCGAGCTCCTCCGTTCGCAGCTCGGCACCACCGCCATCGTCGGCTCCGGCCGCCAACCCATCGAGGAGCAGTACCTCACCAAGCAGCTCGCCATAGCCCTTGGCCATGTGCCCGCCGACATCGTCGGCCGGGTGGGGGAGAGCGACGGTTTTCTCATCTCCGCCGACCGCAACCCGAACACCCGTGGCGCGCTCGTCACCGGCCTGCTCAAGGCGTATCCGCCGCCCACGGCGCTCACCGAGCTGGCCGACGCCATCGACCACGGCGCCGTGAAGACGGTCGTCACCTTCGGCGAGGACCTCGCCGCCGCCGGCCTCACCGCCGAACGGCTCGCCAAGATCTCCATCATCGCCGTCGGCACGCGGCGGACGGCCACGACCGACATAGCGAAGATCCTCATCCCCGCGCTCACCGTCTTCGAGAAGCGCGGCTCCTTCATCAACCAGCAGTTTCGCCTCCAGAAGTTCGATGCCGCCGTGCCCGGTCCGGCGCAGGCGCTCGATGGCCTCGCGATTCTCCGTCGCCTGATCGCCGGCGTGTCCGGCGAGGCCGCCAAGCCGGCCGCTGTCGACGCCGTCTGGTCCGAGCTCGCCGCGCAGGTGCCCGTGCTGGCCGGCATCACGTGGTCGTCGATCCCGGCCGAGGGCCGGCTCGTCGACGGCTCCGCTTGGGCGCGCGAGCCCTTTGTCGAGGGCGAGACGCTTCACTTCAAACCCGCGGCCAAGCCCGCCGCCAAAGCCTGATGGACCTCTTCTACCAGCTTCCGCTCGTCCTCCAGCTTCTGATCAAGGCGCTGCTCGTCGTCGCCGTGCTGATGGGACTGTGCCTCTACGGCTCGCTCGCCGAGCGCAAGGTCTCCGCCTGGATCCAGGGCCGCCCCGGTCCGAACCGCACCGCGATCCCGTGGATCGCCGCGATCCCGCTCGTCGGCCGTTTCCTCCAGCGGCTCGGCATCTTCCAGCCGCTGGCCGACGGCGGCAAATTCCTCCTCAAGGAGGAGCCGATCCCCGGCCACGTCCGCTGGTTCTACTTCAATCTCGCGCCGGTCCTCGCGCTCATCCCCGCGCTCTGCACGGTCGTCGTGGTGCCGTTCGGCGAGTATCTCGACGCCGCCGGCGCCCGCGTGCCGCTGATCCTCGCCAACCTCGATCTCGGCATCCTCTTCCTCTTCGCGATCGCTTCGCTGGGCGTGTACTCGACGATCCTCGCCGGCTGGTCGTCGAACTCCAAGTATCCGTTCCTCAGCTCCGTGCGCGCCTCCGCGCAGCTCGTCTCCTACGAGCTCTCGATGAGCCTCTCCGTGCTGCCGCTGTTCCTCATCGTCAACGGCCCCGGCTCCGACGGCACACTGAGCCTGATCAGCGTCGTCCACTGGCAGGCGGAGACGGCCGGCGGCGCCGCCTGGTTCCTCCTCGTCGCGCCGCTCTCGGCCTTCATCTACCTGGTCTCGCTCTTCGCCGAGACCAACCGCCTTCCCTTCGACATGCCGGAGGGCGAGGCCGAGCTGGTCGGCGGTTTCCACACCGAGTACGGCGCGTTCAAGTTCGGTCTGCTCATGACCGCCGAGTACGCGCACCTCTTCGTCGGCAGCGGCGTGTTCGCCGTCCTCTTCCTCGGCGGCTGGCAGCCCCTGCCCGGCATCACTTGGGACAAGCTCGCCGCGTGGACCGCGCTGCCCCTCGATGCCGGTCTGCTCGGCGCGCTGCTCGCGGTGCTGACCTTCCTCGCGAAGGTCGTCTCGCTGGTTTTCGTCTTCATGTGGGTGCGCTGGACCGTGCCGCGCTTCCGCTACGACCAGGTCATGCGCATCGGCTGGCAGAACCTGCTCCCGCTGGCCCTCGTCAACCTCGTCGCCTACACGATCGGCATCGCGTTCCTCGCCAACTGACCATGAACGGCGTGCTCACAGTTCAGCGGGTAGGGCGTTTTCTCCGAAACCGCCGTGACCGTTGTCCGTGTCCGGCCCGGCTGCAGCGCGGACGTTTCGGAGAAACGTCCCTACCTCTCGTTTCTCTTCTCTCGCCTCCTGCCTTCCTCTGATGCCCGCCACCGTCAAAGTCCTCGAACGCAAGCCGCTCACGCTCCTCCAGCGCACCTATCTGCCCGGGGTGCTCGCGGGGTTGCGCACGACGTTCCGGCATTTCGCGGCCCGCAAGGTCACGATGGAGTATCCGGAGCAGCGCCCGCCGATCCCGCTCGGCTACCGCGGCGTGCCCACGCTGGTGAAGGACCCGCAGGGCCGCGAGAAGTGCGTCTCCTGCCAGCTCTGCGAATTCGTCTGCCCGCCGAAGGCGATCCGCATCACTCCCGGCGCCATCGATGCCACCGGCCCCAACGCCCATGTCGAGAAGGCGCCCAAGGAGTTCCGCATCGACATGCTGCGCTGCATCTACTGCGGCTTCTGCCAGGAGGTCTGCCCCGAGGAGGCGATCTGGCTCCAGAACGTCTATTCGCTATCCGGCTACAAGCGCGACGAGATGGTCCACGACAAGGCCCGCCTCTATGAGCTCGGTGGC
>Ga0209098_1003673_pt1 | contig 12464 bp, 10 predicted proteins | sample AD_JPNHW1_MetaG_FD_184429 | JGI IMG/M metagenome (GOLD analysis project Ga0209098, IMG submission 184429) | Active sludge microbial communities of municipal wastewater-treating anaerobic digesters from Japan - AD_JPNHW1_MetaG (SPAdes) (version 2) | ecosystem: Engineered > Bioreactor > Anaerobic... | reverse complement strand
CTATTAAAAGGGGCAGCTTCGGCCTATCAGCCGGGTTGCTTTTTCTCCAGCGATTCGCTTCGCTCACAAGCTTCCGAAAAAGCAATCCCGTCTTCTCGCCTCGCAATTTTATTATAGAAATCTATACCTTTTGACCGAGAACTGCTGCCGTAAACACGCCTGTCTTTGCAATACAGAGACAGGCGTGTTAGCTTTAGAGCATACTGAAGCTAATGAGGTAGTACATGGGCCAGCAAAATTTGCATAACTTTGGCAGAATGCTTGTAACTGCGGTTTTTGCCGCCAGTCTTTCGGTAGTTCCGTTTGAGGCGCAGGCAGCAGTGCGTCGCCCGAAGGTCAAATTGCAAAAGCCCCAGACCGAGATCAGCGAATCTTTTTATGACAAAGCCTGGCGTGATTTTCAGATTGGCTCTAAAAAAGAAAAAGCTGAGGTCATCAAGTCATTGCGCTCGGTGATTCGCAAGTCGCCCGATGAATTCATGGCACATTATTACCTTGGCATAATGATCTCAGAGGAAGGTTCGCCCTCGCAGGCCGTGCGCCATTTCGAGACCGCGCTCCTCGGTTTCCCCAAATCGGCAGATATTCATGCCCGCCTCGGAACCCTTCTCGACGCCGCCAAAAAACCTCAAGAAGCAGTTGAGCACTACAAAAAAGCGCTCGAACTCGAACCGGGTAATGCCAGGGCCCTGTCGCGGCTCGGCATTTTTGAACTTGAGAACGGCAACCTTGACAAGGCGCTTGACCTGCTGACCCGGGCGCGGCAGATACAGCCTGACAACCCGGCCACCCTGCGCGGTCTCGGGGCAATACTCACCGACCGCAATGCAGCGGCTGAAGCCTTGCCCATTCTTGAACAGGCACTGCTCTTTGACCAGAAACACGCCGAAACCCACTGGTTGCTCGCCCGCGCCTACGAAAAACTCAATCAGCCCGAAAAGGCGAGCGAGCATTTCGCATTGGCACGCAAACTCGGTCGCAAAGACCCCGAAATAAAAGAACTGATCGGCTACGACCTGGCACGAAGCATGGTCAAGGCCGGTAACTTCACCGAAGCCGAAGCCGAATACAAAAAAGAGATTCGCAAAAACCCCGACCCCGGCACCGGGCAGTATGAACTCGCCGGTCTCTATCTCGACACCGGCCGCGAAGACGCTGCCATCGAAAAGTATCTCGAGGCCTACAAGACCAGCAAAAAATTTGGTGAAGGCGTTATGAAAGCAGCCGACCTCTACCTGCGCCGCGAAGACTACGACAAGGCTGAAAGCACTCTCAGTCTGCTCAAAAGCGACCCTGAACTAAAAGACAAGGCGAAAATTGCCCTTGAAGAATTAAAAGAAACACGTGAAAAGCAGGAAAAACTGCGCCTGGAAGCAGAGATGGCCGATGGTAAAATGGGTGACATCGGCGTCGAGGCGAATTTTTTGCAGATGCTCGACCTCAATAAAACTGACGCGACGGCGCTTGAAGGCCTGATGAATTTTTATAAAGATCGTGGTTACTACGAAAAAGCGCTTTACTGGTTCAAAAAATACAACAAAGTGCACCCAACTTCTGATTTTCAACGGAAACTTATTGAAGACGACCTGAAGAACCGCTACGACCTCGACAATTTCAGCCTGTTCGGCCGCAAACTGGTGACCAAAGACTTCAAGGGCCGCAACAAGCTTGATAACGCACCCCTGTCGGGGCAAAACCAGGTTGATGAAGACGGCAAAGGCTCGACGATGATCATGTGGCTCACGGCCCTGCCGTTGAAAGAATCGGTCGCTCCCGACGACAACCTCATGAATCTGGCGTTTAACGGCGAAAATGACCGTCTCAAAGAAATTGCCTTTCAGATTCTGCTGGTGCGACCCGAGTATAAAACCGATCGCCGGCTGATTGAGGGCTTGATGGATTTTTATGCCGAGCGTGGCCGCAACGACGACGCGATCAAGTGCATCAATTCGTTGAAGCGCCTTGGTTATTTAAATGCCGGCGAAGCCAGCGAAAAAAGAGCAAAATTGCGCGGCAAATAAAAAAGTACTTGCAATTACGGCATTTTTGCTCAAACTATTGGGTTAAATTGTCGAAAGATGTTTGTAACAGATTTTGCCGACCAGCGATAATTCTGGTCAAAGGAGTTCAGCTTATGAAACGCGGTTTCTCTCTGATCGAACTGCTGGTAGTTGTTGCCATCATTGCCATTCTGGTTGGCGTGGCGACCCCCTACTACCAGGACTACGTGCGTGAAAGCAAAAGAACCAAAGCCCTTCAGGATCTCGACGTTCTCAAGCAGGCAGTAGTGCTCTTCAACTCACAGGAAGACCTGCCCTATCGCGGCATGCTGGCCACCGATTCAGCGCTCACCGAGCCGGTTCCGATTCTTGGTGAAAACGATTTCAACGGGCTGCAGGGGCGCTACCTGACTTATATTCCGGTTGATCCCTGGGGCAAGAACTACAAACTCGACCCCTATGCCTGCTATGTTTTCAGTGATGGCCCTGACTCACGCGTCGATACCGATAACATCAAAGACTATTACATCAAGGATCTGGCCCTGGTTCGCATCGAATGGGAAGACTTCAACAACGACCGCGAAATGACCACCGGCGACAATATTCATTTTATTTTTAACAAGCCTCTCTATTGCAACGACATCAGTGATGCCCATTTTGAAGTTTACGAAAACAACCAGGTTGTCGGCGCTGCAACCGCTTCTCTGAAGCTTACTGCCTGGAGCAAGCCCGCCGGTTACTCTTCTGACACAGCTACCGGCTCAGTAATCGTCGCCCAGGTTGGTGTAGGAAACACCGTGAAACTTGGCGTGCACGCCCTGGCCTTCAAAGACGATCTCGCCATCATGAAAAATTATATGGAAGTGCGTGCTGACCGCCCCCGCTCGACGAGTTCGAAGGTTTACACTGCTGTAGACCCCAACGTTGCACAGCCCTATCGCTATGTAGTTCGCACCAACCCGATCAAAATCACCAAAAGATAAACTGAACTTTAACCGCGTTAAAAACCGGCTGCCATAATTGGCAGCCGGTTTTTTCATACCTGCAGGTCGATGTTTTTAAAGGCGGTTGAAGGCCAGGCGGGCGGCGGCAAGTGTGGCATCGAGGTCAGCATCGCTATGGGCTGCCGAAACGAAGGCAGCCTCGAACTGCGAAGGCGCGAGATAAATGCCTTCGTGCAGCATTTCTCTGAACCAGCGGGCAAACATGGCAGTATCAGACTGTTTTGCCGTCTGATAATCAGTAACGGCATTGCCCGTGAAGAAAAGAGTCAGCATTGAGCCGAAGCGGTTGCCGGTCACCTTTAGCCCGGCGGCAGCGGCGGCATTCAGCAGGCCCTTTTCGAGTTTTTCTGATCTGGCGAGCAGCTTTTTATAAAAATCAGGGTCAGCCTTTATTTTTTCGAGGGTGGCAATACCACAGGCAACGGCAACAGGGTTACCCGAAAGGGTGCCAGCCTGATAGACAGGGCCTTCGGGCGCAATCCGGGCCATGATTTCGGCCCGGCCGCCATAAACAGCAAGAGGCATGCCACCACCGACCACCTTGCCGAGACAGGTAAGATCTGGGCTGACACCGGTCAGGCGGCTCAAACCACCATAGCAGCCGCGAAAGCCGGTCATGACTTCGTCAAAAATAAGCATGGCAGCGTGGTCATCGCATAACTGCCTTAAACCTTGCAGGTAGCCGGGGGCCGGGTTAACCACCCCCATATTGCCGCATACCGGTTCGATAATCAGACCGGCAATCTGGTCTGGGTGTTCTTTAAAACAGGCGGCAACGGCCGCAAGATCATTGAATGGCACCACCAGAGTATTGCGGGCGACATCTTCAGGAATACCGGGGCAGCCGGGTATTGCAAGGGTTGCGACCCCTGAACCGGCTGAGACTAGCAGTGAATCGGCATGACCATGATAAGCACCATCGCATTTAATTATGAGTGGGCGACCGGTGAAGCCACGGGCCAGGCGCACCGCCGACATGGTGGCTTCGGTGCCGCTGCTGACGAAGCGCATTCTGCTGATGACCGGGAACGCTTCGCGAATCAGTCTGGCAAGCTTCGTTTCGCCTTCGGTCGGCGCCCCAAAGCTTAAACCATCGGCAGCGACCCGGCAAACAGCAGCCACGACGTCAGGGTCAGCGTGACCGAGAATCATCGGCCCCCATGAGCCGACATAGTCGATGTATTCACGGCCCGTAAGATCATAAACCCGGCTGCCACGCGCCCGGCTGATAAAAACGGGCTGGCCGCCCACGGAGCCGAAGGCACGCACCGGGCTGTTGACACCCCCCGGAAAAACTTCGAGTGCTGCGTCGAGAGCCTTGCGGTTCACAGCTTTTCGGCCTCGAAATAGCGCATTGAAGTCTTCTTGAGTTCTTTTTCGGTGCGAAAAATTTTGAAGCCGTTGAATTTAAAACGTTCGCTGATCGAGGCGACAAGGTTACGTAAATCTTCTTCTGAACGGGCATGCATCATGGTGAAGAGATTATAGTTCCAGCCTTCGGGGCATTCACGTTCATAGCAATGCGATATTTCACGCAGCTCGCTGAGAGCCTCCCCTATTTCGTCGATGTGCTCAGGTGAGACATCCCAGGCGACCAGGGCGTTGGCGGCATGCCCAGCCTGTTCAGGCCTGATGGCGGCGCCGATTCTTCTGATAATGCCATCATCGCGGCATTTGCCGATGATTTCGATTACTTCTTCTTCACTGCAACCAACTTTGTTGGCTACACGCTTGAAGGGGCGGGTTTCGAGTTTGAAACCATCTTGAAGTTCACACAAAATCTGACGGGTTTTACTGTCCATGGGTTTCTCCTGGTCTGGCGGCGAACTAATCAAGATCAACTTTAACTTTGTAGAGCTTGCGGGAAGTGAAGACAAGAACATCTTCAACACCGGCCTGTTGTTTAATCGATGCGATAATTTCGTCGCGGCGTGCGGCAGAGGGGGCAATAACCGTGAACCACAGGTTCGGGCTGCCATCACGCAGGTAATTATGCGTCACTTCAGAAAACTGGTTAATTACGCCGGCGATGCGGTCGAGCTGATCGATTGGGGCCTGCATGGCGGCCAGGCAGCCAGAGTAACCAAGTTTGCGACTGTCGAAGAATGGGCCGATATAGCGGATAACCCCGGCTTCATACATTCTGGCGATTCGCGAAATAACCGAAACTTCGTCCATCCAGAGTTTATCACCGATGACTTTGTATGGCTCTGATTCGAGCGGAAAACGTCCCTGAAGCATTTGCAGTATTTCACGGTCTTTGTCGTCCATCAGGATTGTCCTTCCTTGGGTGTACAGTGATAGCCAGTACTGGCAAGCAGTCTGGAGGTCATTACAATATACTCAGGTTTGGTCTCTTTGACCAGCAGAAAACTTACAATTCGGGTCGGTCGCCATATAACTGCCATGAACAGCGTAAGCCCGCGCCCTGCAACCGCCGCATATTTTATTAAAACGGCAGACACCGCAAACTCCGGTGAATTTTTCGGGGGTACGCATATCTTTAAGCTGCTGGCTGCCGAGATAAATATCTTTCAGCGGGCGTTCGCGAATATTACCAACCACCAGATCGAAATAGCCACAGGGTTTGACATCACCCCGCCAGCTGACAAATACGAACCCATTCCCTGCCATGCAGCTGCGCCCGCGGCTGCCGGGTTCACGCCCCATTTCGCCCCTGATCATGGCATATTGCGGAGCGCAGGTGACCTTGACCGGGATTGGCCAGTCATCAGAGTTTTGGGCAACATAACGCAAAACCCGGTCGATTTCACTCTGCGAGAGTTCGACTTCAGAGCCACCGGTTGCGGCCCGGCCGGTCGGCACGATAAAAAACAGGTGCCAGGCGGCGGCCCCGAGGCTGACCACCCAGTCTTTAAGTTCTTCGAGTTGCTGAGAGTTGCCTGGCAGGACGGTAGTGTTGATCTGAAACGACATGCCATGCGCCCTGATTCTGGAAAAGGCCAGCAAGGCTTCTCGAAAAGCGCCGGGCACCCGCACAAAGCCATCATGGCCAGCCTCGTTACATGCATGCATGCTGAAGCTGAAATGTCGGATACCGGCGGCGGCGAGGCTGTCGAGTCGCGAATCGTTGAGCAGTCGCCCGTCGTTACACGAAACTACCGGGCGATGCCCGAGTTCGACCGCCCGGCTGGCTATTTCTTCGAGATCAGGCCGCAGCAGTGGTTCGCCGCCACTGAGAATGATCAGGGCCGGCCCGATTTCAGCAGCAGAAGCGAGCATCTGCACAGCTTCAGCTGTGGTGAGTTCATCAGGATCGCGTTGATCAACAGCGGCGGCCCGGCAATGCGGGCAGGCAAGCGGGCAAGCTCGGGTGGTTTCCCAGGCCAGAACCCGCAAGGCCTGCTGATCATCGGAGTTACCGTGTCTGATGGCATGTGGGTGGGTCATTGGCGCTCTTCTTTCAGCCAGGCGGCAACCTGCGGGGCAAAATAGGTGAGAATCAGGTCAGCACCAGCGCGGCGCATCGCCGTAAGAGTTTCAAAAACAACAGCCCGCTCGTCAACCCAGCCTTTTTCGGCGGCGGCCTTGATCATCGAATACTCGCCAGAAACCTGATAAACAGCAAGCGGACAGCTGAACTGCCCACGGGCGGTCTTGAGAATATCGAGATAGGCCAAACCTGGCTTGACCATCAGAATATCTGCACCCTCCTCAAGGTCGAGCTGCAATTCATGCATGGCGTCACGACCCACCGCGAAGTCCATCTGGTAGCCCCGGCGGTCACCATGCCCCGGTGCCGAACCGGCGGCTTCACGAAACGGGCCGTAAAATGAAGAGGCATATTTCGCCGAATAAGCCATGATCGGCAGATCGTGCCGGCCATGCTGGTCAAGAAGGTTTCTGATGGCAGCAACCCGGCCATCCATCATATCTGAGGGGGCAACCATATCGGCACCGGCTTCAACATGGGCAAGAGCCATGCGGGCCAGCACCGACAGCGAAGAGTCGTTATCGACCATGCCGTCTTCCCGGAGCATGCCGCAATGCCCGTGCGAAGTGTAGGCGCAGAGGCAAACATCAGTAATCAGATAAGCTTCGGGGCAGCGGCGACGAATATGGCGCAGGGCGCGGCAGACAATGCTGTCTGCATCACAGGCTCCATGGCCGTCATGGTCTTTAGCGGCGGGCACGCCAAAAATGATAAAGGCGGTAACCCCCTCGCGCATGGCTGCTTCGACCGGCTCGTGGCAGCGGTCAACCGGCCAGTGCTGCTGACCAGGCATGGCGCTGATCTCGTGAGGCTCAGCGAGGCCTTCAACTACAAACATCGGGTAAATCAACTGGTGAGCAGCGATGCTCACTTCACGGATCATGCGCCTGAGACGGGCGTCGATGCGAAGACGGCGGGGCCGGTGAACTGGAAAACTCATGGTCTGCTCCGAATGTGAATTTGCCAGCAGTGTACCATGCCCAGCCCGGAGCTTCAACCCTTCGAGTCAGTTATTCGTCAAGGTTTAATGCGTCGCTGTCGTAGCGCATCATCGGAATCAGCTCGTCGCCATCGTTTGAATCAGAACCTGAATCCATGCGGAGCATCTCGATTTCGGGCGCACCGGCATCATTGAGATTGCTGTAGCTCATCTGCATTTCTTCGCTATTCTGTTCGTCGGGCAACATCTCAAGATCATCGCCGCCGGCCGGCAGTTCGCCGCCCCGGGCCATGACGCTGCCTTCACTGCGGTTTTCGCCGCTGTCGCCAAAAAAGAAGTCAGAGCCGAGTTCTTTGGTAAGAATATTCATTTCGGGCTGCATCAGGCTGTTGTCTTCATCAGCAAAAGCGCCTTCGCTGTATAGAACCTGCGTTGAACCTTTTGCCACGGGCAATTTTGCACTGGCCGGGCGCTTCAGAGCTATAAAGCCTTCCCCGGAAGTGGCCGGCGAAGTTTGAGCACCTCTTGACGCCGGCGCGGCCATGGCCGCACCGATATCAACGCTCTCGCCTCCGACTGCTTTGCCGAGCAGAAACAACGGGAGTTTCTGGCTGCTGGCGCTCTGGGCGCGGCGTGATGCGTATTCATCGCGGCTTTCAAAATTTACGGCAGGCGGCAGGCTGCTGGCAGAAGAGCGTGCCACTCTGGCCATTTCAGTTCGCATCTGACCGATATCTTCTTTTACACGCAAGAACAGGCCGCTGACCTGATTTCTGGCATAGGTAGAAATCTGTTCAAGAGCTTTTTCGCCATTAGCTTCACTCTGATATTTCAAGGCTTCGGCAGCTTTGGCAATAAAGCCACCAGTGAGGTGGGTAAATTGCTGAGCCGTATTGCGCACTTGCGAATCGCCGATCGACACGGTATTTTCGACGCCTTTAACCGAATTGGCTACTGAATTGAGAGTTACATAGATTTTTTCGCGTGAGGGAGCCGGCAGATTAATGAGCGGAAACTGTTTGACCGCAAAGTGGTCAGAAAACCTGAGGGTTTCGCGCACCGTTTTCTTGATGCTTTCGAGGCCTGATGAGACCATCTCAGTGCTGCTCTGCACGTTGAGCAGCAAGCCCTTGAACGCTTCAGCATTCGACTGGTTCATGCGCATCATTTGCTTCGACATCTGCACCAGCAGATCAAGACCGGTTATCGAGAGCGATGGTATCAGTTCAAGTGTTTCGTAACCGGTCTGCGACATCTGCAGGGTTCTTTCAGCGCCGGCAAGGTATTTCTTAACCAGAAGTGTCTGGCTTAAGTTCGCCGCTCCGACCTTGTCGATGGTCTTATCGAGCGAGTCGAGGGTTTCCTGGCCTGGTGCGGTGACGACACGGTTCAGGTCTTGAATGCCCTGAGTCAATGAATCGTTAACCCGCATGATTTCTCTGACGGCGAGGGCTGAATTCTTGATACTTTCTTTGAACAGCTGGGTATCGATGATAAAAAGCTTCTGAAGGATATCTCGCACTGATGCATCGTTGTAGCGACTGCTTATTGCGCGGCAGGCCTTTTCGAGCTTAACTTTTGAACTTGAAAAATGCGACTGGGCAAACTGGTATGAATCAAGAGAGTTGCCGGTGATGTTGTTCTGCTCGAGATCGCCGCTGTTAACCCGCTCGACGACAACTGATTCAGAGCGCACCGCCCTGGTTTTGCCGGTTTTCTGGCTCAGCCAGTCAAGAGCACCTGCATCAGCTCTGCCGGCAGAAACTGCGGCAAAAAAAGCTGCAAGCAAAGCAACTTTGCCGGCCAGACCCATTTCCCGGAACTTTCGAGTTCCAGGCGCCTGCGACCTGAAGTCCTGACGATCTTTACAACCGGACATATTGCCTCCTGATTACGACACCTTTTTTATATCTATCGTCAAGGTCAGGAGATTTATGCAGAGCAAAAATGAGTTCAGGCAGAAATAAAAAAAACCACAGAAGCAATTCTGCGGTTCTCTGATCGAATCGGATCGGACGGGACTCGAACCCGCGGCCTCCGCCGTGACAGGGCGGCGTTCTAAACCGACTGAACTACCGATCCTGGTAGTATGTAAAAGGCACGCACTACGGCTGGCCTGTTGGGGAAGGCTCGGGTTTGATGAACCTTCGCAAAGGCGGCAATCGGATTTGAACCGATGAATAAAGGTTTTGCAGACCTTCGCCTTACCACTTGGCTATGCCGCCGGGCAAAACAAATGGCCAGGGTCGGAATCGAACCAACGACACACGGATTTTCAGTCCGTTGCTCTACCGACTGAGCTACCTGGCCTTTTAAAACAAACGGATCGGACGGGACTCGAACCCGCGGCCTCCGCCGTGACAGGGCGGCGTTCTAAACCGACTGAACTACCGATCCATTTCGGTGGGCGCTGACGGGTTCGAACCGCCGACCACCTGGGTGTAAACCAGGAGCTCTTCCAACTGAGCTAAGCGCCCTTGTCACGATGACCTGATGATACTATCATTATCGTCAACGGCTGTCAACAAAAAACTGCCTTTTTTTTTCGATCAGAAGGTAACAACCTTTTGTACCTGATTAATTGCATCAAGCAGGTCGAAATGGTTTGCCAGTTTACCGGCACGCAGCAAATTTTTAAGATCGAGTTTATCGAGCGCGTGGCCGGCAACCAGCACTCGCACGCCCAGGCGTTCAATTTTATTGATAGTCGGTAGAAGCGGGCTGCCATCGACGCAGGCTTTTACGGCGTTGTTCCAGAATACGAGGGTACGTGGCACCAGTTCGCTTTCTGAGAGGGTGATGAGAATATCGCGAAAGGAGCTTTTGCCGATCTCGTCGTTTTCACCTATATAGAGGCGGGTAAACATCATCAGGTAATTAGAAATTTTGGCGGAAGGTACCCAGACCCGCTTTTCAAAGTAAACACCCTCAAAATAACTGTGATCTAGTTCGCTACGCTGACTCAGAGGATTTATCCTTTGGTTGAATTAGGCACGCAGGTAATTATAACTCATTTTCGCCTGCAAACCAATATTAATTGAGTTCAACCGCATCATAAAAATGCACATTAAGGAGAGAGCCAGGCATTGATCCGCCGCCGTCGCCCCACTCTTTCTTAGCCACCCAGACCGCGAGCAATTCAGACTTCAAGATGGGGTAACAAAAAACGACAATGAACCCTGGTCACTTCATTGTGATTATTGAATCCTGCAAAAACAAAGCAGAACTGGTTCAACGCACCGGTATCTGGCGAGGCCTGTTTATGATCTACCCATGGGAGCTTTGTTCATGCAGTTTCAAGAGCAAACAGACGGAATATTGAAAGCATCCCGATTGTTAATATTTAACAGTAATGCTTGACACACCTGATTCCCTGTGCTAATGTTCTGGGCATACGGGGTGATGTCAGTACATGGTACAGGAACTCGCCTGCTGCAATGTAAATTTCAAGACGCCCTTCATTGGATTCTCGAAAGGAGACTTGCTCAAAATGATGAAACGTATCTCTGTTTTTCTGAGTGTTCTGTTACTTGTATCGGTAGCTTTTACAGCTACTGCCCAGGAAAAGGTGCTTCTTGAGTATAATCCCGCTCCCGGCACCACTGCCAAATACAAGATGAACATCCGCGGCAACACAATTGTCACTGCTTACAAGCGCGCTCAGAGAACCAATCTCGAAACCGCCATGACCATTGAGCAGAAGGTAACTGGCGTTGACAAAGACGGCAACATCGATATGGCTACCACCATTCTTGATGGCACCATCACTGTTAACAACACCCCGACAGTTCTGCCGAACCTTGGCCAGATCATCAGCGTGAAGATGGCCAAAGACGGCGAAATCATTTCCTCCAGCGGAATGGATCAGCAGGGTGGCAACTTCAACCAGATGCAGATCAAGTTCCCGAAGGAACAGGTCGGCGTTGGCAGCACCTGGAACTCAAACATCAAGCCGAATCCGCAGCTTCCGATCCCGATGGATGTTAAATACACCGTTATGGGTTTTGAAAAAGTTGGCGGCGAAGAATGTGTAAAACTTCAGTCAGAAGTCACCAGCGCCCAGGGTTCAGCCGGCAGCATCAACCTTGATGTTAAAGCCAATGGCAACATCTGGTTTGCCTACAAAAAAGGCATCATGATCAAGAATGAAGTAACTTCAAATATGGTAATGCTGATGGAAAACGATCTCGGTGGTGGCAAAAAAGAAACCATCGAAACCCGCATGAACCTCAGCCTGACCATGGGTCTGACAAAATAATTACTGGTACCCTTGACGCCGAGGCTATTGATTCTTATAATCTAAAGCAGATTAGTAACAGGTCTTTGAAAAACCTAAACGGAATCCAGTAGCGAAGCGTAAAACGGAACAAACCGCATTTGTTTCCGGTACTATAAATTACGAAACTGGAGCTCCGCTTTACCCGAAGCGGAGCTTCTTTTATACAACCCGATACTTTACCCGGTATCGACCTTACCTACCTACCCTTAACGTTCTCGTTCTCTTCTACCGTCCTGAGACGCAAGTCTCCAAATGTCCTGTCCTTGTCCCGACTCTCAACAGGAGGAACCATTTTATGAGGTTGAAACGCAGTCTCTTGAAGATGATGGCGACAACCTTGGCCGTTGTCATGTTATTGACAGCCTTTGGAACCAGTGCCAATGCAGGCCTGTTTACCAAGCTGAAAGAAACGGTTAAGAACAATCCTGTGAAAACAGCTCTCGCTGGTGTTGCAGCCGTAGGTGGCGCAGTTATTGCAGCTCCCTACATTGCCAGTGCAGTTGGTTTTGCATCAGGTAGTGTCGCAGGTATTATTGGTGGTGGAACCGCAGCCGTAGCAGGCGCAGGCGTTGGTCTGGCCGGCATTGGTGCTACAATCTGGGGTGGCCTGAGTGCCGCCGGCGGTTTTGTAACTGGTGCCATTGGTGCCCTTGGTGGCGCAATCGGCAGCGTATTTTCCGGAATCGCAGGCTTTATCGGTGGTATCATCGGCAGCCCGCTGTTCATTCCCGCTCTCTGCCTGGTTGGCGTTGCAGTGGTCGGCTACCTGCTCTGGAAGAAATACAAA
>Ga0209098_1003669_pt1 | contig 12473 bp, 11 predicted proteins | sample AD_JPNHW1_MetaG_FD_184429 | JGI IMG/M metagenome (GOLD analysis project Ga0209098, IMG submission 184429) | Active sludge microbial communities of municipal wastewater-treating anaerobic digesters from Japan - AD_JPNHW1_MetaG (SPAdes) (version 2) | ecosystem: Engineered > Bioreactor > Anaerobic... | reverse complement strand
TCAGATGCCATTACCGGGTCGGTGTATAAATTTTTTCACACCTTAAATTTTAAAGGAGAATTTGCAAGGTTTGTGATCCGGATTTTTTTCGCACTGGTCTGGTTACTGATTTTATATGTGGCTTATGTTGTTTTTTTAGTGTTCACAAAAAAGAACATACTATGCTCCATGAATAAAGAAGAAAAACAGATCATAGTCTTTGCAATGATGGTATTAATGATCGGCTTGTTAACAAGGCCCTTTGTGCAGGGCACCAATGGCCCCCAGTTTCTCAGTTGTTTATTGCCCCTGGTCAATTTATCGCTGAATCGTATATTAATAAAGAGCTTCCATCATTATAAAAAAACCGTACTGTTTTTGCTGTTTTTCGGACTGGTAATAAATTTTTCGGAATTCAGCGTTTACACCAAAGAAATCAGGGTGTTCAACAAAAATAAGTTTTATTCACAGGAATATGTAAATTCGCTGAGGTCTGAATTAGGCGGCCAATACAACACAAAAATTGCCTGGCTTGCCGATGATGGCTTATTTAAAAACAACACCCCCGATGCCTGGTATTTTTCATTGCCTGCAAAATTTTTAAAGTCCCTGGGCTACTATAATTTTTATAATATCAACAATCCTTATACGGATAATTATCCTGAAAATACTTATGTGGCGGAAGGAAGCGTATTGGATAAACTCCGAATTTTTAAAGAGGATAAAAATATAAAATACGAAGAGCTGCTGACCGGATTTATGGACGCCTATGCTGTAGAATATTTAGTGGCCGGGCCGGGTGTCGTTTTGCCGGATGTTTTACAAAAAAGGGTTGAAAGGTGTATAATAGACAGCATTTCAAAAGAACAGTTTTTTGTGCTAAAATAAAAATTTTTATTCAAAGATAAAATGCTCTTTAATTCATTAGACTTCGCCATATTTTTACCCATAGTTTTTATCCTCTATTGGTTTGTGGTGAACCGTAATTTACGATTACAGAATTTATTTATTGTTGTCGCCAGCTTTGTTTTTTATGGCTGGTGGGACTGGCGTTTTCTGGCCTTGTTGTTTTCCAGTTGTGTTATAATTACCGTGCTTTTTATTCATAAGTATCGTTAATCATTTTAATCATTTTATTCAAATCAATAGAGGATATTAAAATATAAATAAAATAAGCAACGATTAGTATAATAAATGGATAGCTTGGTAATAACAAGCGATTAACAGCTTCAATAGGTGCATAAGCATTTAAAGAGAATTGCCCAATTACAATTATTATTGTAGCAAATTGTGCCGAAACAAATAAAATACAAAAGAAAAGTGACCATAGTATTTTTTTATTTTTAAAATAGGCAATTAAAAGAAAGATTAATTCTAATATGATTATTGAAAACAAAACCTTATAATCTAAAAATGTATTCAAGAAGCGCCTAATCAGGTATTTTAAATAGGGAAATGTATATTGAGACTTCTTTACAAACTTATTAATTCTTTCGGGCGAATAATTTACCGTATTCGGTATACTTAAACAAAAATTCATATCTTTTGTTGGCTTTAAATATTGGGGAAAATTTTCATTACTGCATAAATAATTATCAATACACCCATTATTTAATAAGAAGACAGAAACGTAAACTCCGTTCTGTTTTGTTGTATCAATTAAGTTAATCAACTCTTTATCGCCACCTTGTTTATATGTTTCACTAGTAATTATATTAGACAAAGAGTTGTTTAACTCCACTTTACTTAAAACAAATTCACCATTATATATTTTATTCATTTCGCAATAGCTTAAAACGCCGATAACAGCAATGAACCATCCTAACAATCCCCAACAAAGCTCTTTTTTTTCTTTTCTAAAAAATAGATATCTCAGAATTAAAAAGATAAAAAAGATAAGCATAACAATAACATAAGTTGGTTTCAACATTATCAATATAAAAGGAAAAAGTCCTAATAAAAAAGCAGTATGTTTTGTCGGTTTCTCAATATAACGCACAAACAAGAACAATATTAAGACAGAACCTATAATACATAAACTTTCGGGATTAATGTTAATATTTTGTATTATTATAAAAGAGTAACAGCCATAAAATAGAACTGTCAAAATAACTAAGTATTTATTTTTGAGAATTTTTTTAGAAATATAATAGAACGGTATAATAGAAAAAAATGATAATGCTTGCTGAAAAAGAACCAGATACTGAATAAAATGTTCACTTGAAATACATTTAAAAAATTTTATTATATAGGGATATACGGGGGTTCTATATAAATCAATATTGCCATTAAAGATATTGATTGGAGCAAAATATGAAACACTATCAGAATTATAAAAAATATCCGGATTAATGAATTTGAAATAATATAAACGATAAAAAAAACAAAAAAACAAGACACCCCCCAATAAAAAATAATCAGGTCTCCGATTAATTGTATTATGTAACCAATTGTTTTTCTTCACGATATCCTTCCTCAATGTTAATATTTCCAATGGTTAGTTTTCGTTTTTTTACAAAAGTATTATAAATTCTTCAGGACAAAAAAAATATTCCGGCATATTTTACGAAATGACCAAAAAAGAAATGAATTTGTTTGATGAGAACTATAAATGGTTTAAATAGCTGGTGGTTGAGTCTGTTTGCAAGTGGCGTTACGACTGCTCCGAGCCCATGGCTTGCGCCGGAAAGCCTTAGCAAGTCGTGCTGCCACTAAAACCAATGCCGGCCTATTATATTAATCCAATCTATATAACACGCTATTAAAACGCACATAATCAAACACTTAATAACACTTTTTTTTCAATTGTCCTTTTTGTCTTGAAACAAAAAGTACCAAAAAATTCAAGAAAATATATATCGAGCCTTCGCACAGGCCACTCCCTGACACCGACATATTTTCTTGCCACCGCACTTTGTTTCTACGAAACAATTCGGTTTTTTTCGGGATAGGTTTGCCGATATTTGGCGCGCTGGCAATTCCTGGCGTGCGGGCCGGCGATGGCGGGAATCGGAAAACATTTGAAAATCTGCAAAGGCCCCGCCTCTGACGGGGTTTCACGGCTCCTTTTCGGAGTCGTGACTACTTTGCTTAGATTTTCATTGTTTTCTGAGGGCGGGCGGAAGCATTCGCCAGGATGTCGTTTTTTGCTTACTTTTTTGGACAAGCAAAAAAGTATGAGAAAAATCTCATGTTTACATCAGAAACAAAAGCGTAATTATAAGTTATAAACGCTTTTCTAATTTGCTGAATACTGGCAATCGGTACAATTTTGTGTAAATTACTAAGCATCACAATCAGAAAACTGGTGGTTGAGCAGTTCGGCAAGCTCACTTTATCACCCGTCGAAACCACAATAGAAAATGCAGTTCGACAAGTTCACTGTATCACCCGTCAAAACACCATACATCACTTCCACATTTTGGCACCTCAAAAAATGATTTAGCCTTTATGTTCAATAATTTCGTATTTTAGCTTAATCATTTATTATTAAATTCAGCCCTATGTTCTCACTTAACATTTCAAAAAAATTATTTTGGGATGTAGATACTAGCAAAATTGATGATATTCAAAATAAACGCCTCATTATCGAGAGAGTATTCACTATGGGCGATTTGCAGGATGTCGCTGCCGTCATACAGTTTTATGGATTAAAAACCGTTAAACATGAATTAATTAATGCCGGATATCTTGACAATAAAACCCTGTCGTGGGTAAGTACTTTTTTCAATATCCCTAAATCCAAATTCAAATGTTTCATAAAGAAGCAATCGACACAAACACACTGGAGCTATTAGTAGAACTTCAATCATTAGATATATTAAAAGACTTTCACCTTGCAGGAGGCACATCACTTGCCATACAATTAGGACACCGAAAGTCAATTGACCTCGACTTGTTCACACAAAACGATTTTGATTCAAATACCTTGCTCGAATATCTTGAGGATTCGTACAATTTTAAGTTAAATTTTTCTTCAAACAACACTCTTAAAGGCAGCATTGGCGACATAAACACAGATTTCATTGCCCACAAATATCCTTTGGTGAAAAATGTTGTTGTAGAAAATGTCGTAAGGCTGCTTTCTATCGAAGATATTGCTGCTATGAAATTAAATGCAATAGCCGGCAATGGAACCAGATCAAAGGACTTTGTTGATATCTATTTCATTCTCAAACAGTATTCCATCACCGACATTCTTGGTTTTTATAAAACTAAATATAAAAGCAGAAACCAGCTTCATGTGATTAAAAGTCTTAGTTATTTCGACGAAATCAGCCCGCAGGACTGGCCAAAAATGTTACTCGAAAAAAATCTTACGATAAAAAAACTTGAGAAAGTCATTTCTGCACATATTAAAACTTACTCCGAAACCCTTTTATAAAAGCAAGCCCTTGGTCTATTTTCCCCTCCAGGCATTAGCAAAAACGGCACATTTGTAAACTATGAACACAAAAACCAATATTGATGTTTTTTTGTATTGTTATTAAAAAATTTACCTATGCAAACTTATCTGCAAAAAGATACGCTACGAAAAATGATAAATTCCGGATTAATAAAAATAACAATCTCCATAAATATTTAATCTTTGCATGCTTTTTAACTCCATAGACTTTTTGTGTTTTCACCTATATTATTTCAGCTTTATTGGTCTTAAAATTAAAATGCTTCCCGGTATTTTTATGTAATTTCGCATTTTATCTTTTCTAAAAAACCATAAATTATTAAAGAATGTTCTATAAATTTATTCTAAGCCCATTTATAGAAAATGCGATCAGATTTTTAAAAAATAATTCGTTTTACATCAATGAACAATATTATACGTATGAAAATTTTATTCAAAGGATCAGTTCAATAATAATAAACATACGTGATCTGCCTGATGACAATATTGCCATCATTGCCCATGAAGATATAGATTCATATGCTGCAATTTTCGCCATTTGGTTTACTGGAAAAGCCTATATCCCGCTAAATCCGGATACTCCCAATGAGCGCAATCAGAATATTATTGATCAGGTATCAATAGCTACGGTTCTGGATTCAAATTCAGAAATAACTTCTTTTTATAATGCACACACGCTTTGTACGCGGTCATTTGTTTCTGCTGAGTATTCTTCTTCCTTTGGCCTGTTAAAAAAAATTGTTGCAGACATAAATAAAAACGAGAATTTCGATTTGCAATTAGCATATGTTTTATTTACCTCGGGAAGCACAGGAATCCCCAAAGGGGTGCCCATTACAAAAGCAAACGTGGCAAGTTTTACAGAAGCATTCTGGGCTATGGGCTATAAAATTTCAGAAACAGACCGATGCCTTCAGATGTTTGAACTAACCTTTGACCTGTCGGTCATGTCCTATCTGATTCCATTATTAAAAGGCGCTTGTGTATATACCATTCCAAAAAACAAAATAAAATACAGCTATATTTTTGAATTAATGGACGAACACGCATTGACGGTTTCATTGATGGTGCCGTCAATCTTGAATTACCTCAGGAAATATTTCGAAGAAATTGATTGCCCCCAAATGCGGTATTCACTTTTTTGCGGGGAGGCATTAAATGAAAATATCTGTGAAGAATGGTCGAAGTGCATTCCCAATGCAAGAATTGATAATGTATACGGCCCTACTGAAGATACGATATTTTGCACGTATTATACATTCAGGAGGGATATGGAAAATGATTCCCATAATGGGGTGCTTTCCATCGGCAAAAGCATGCTGAATAATATAGCCGTGGTTTTTGATGAGAACAATAAAGTATCTGATATCAATCAATGCGGGGAACTTTGCCTGGCAGGAGCGCAACTGACTCCCGGCTATATTAATAATGCTCAGCTCAACAGAGAAAGGTTTTTTACAAGCATTTACAACGGTGTTGAAATTAAATTCTATAAAACGGGTGATCTGTGCGTTTTAAGAGAAAATGGCCATATCGATTACATCGGGCGTAAAGATTTTCAGGCAAAAATCCAGGGGTACAGGGTTGAACTGTCGGAGGTAGAATACCATGTTAAAGAAGCAACCAATCATATCATTAATTTGATAGCGCTGGCCACTGAAAATAAAACGGGAAACAATGAGATTGCGCTAATATTTGAATCCGACCCCTTTGATACCACATTTATTCTGGAATACATGAAGGCTAAAGTCCCGGCCTATATGGTGCCGACGAAATACTTCTTTGCAAAGCCATTCCCTTTGAACACAAATGAAAAAACTGACAGGAGAAAATTGGAAACTATGTTCAACCTTAGATAACATTTGATTTTATACTCATGAATTATTTTTTCAGAAAAGCCGGGATCAAAGACATTGAATTTATTTCAAAAGTTATTATTGAAGCAGAAAAAAGTGGCTCCACAATGATTGGACTAGCAAACATTCTCGAAACAGATGAATCCACTTTAAAAGAATATTTAATCAAAATATTAGAAGAAGAAATTGATGGTTGTGAATTTTCGCTAAGCAGTTTTGTTATAGCTGAATATAACGAAACGCCGGTTGCTGCTTTTGGCGGCTGGGTAGAGGGAGAAAATGAAGACGGGCAGCCATCTTTCGTATTAAAATCCAATTTAATTGGTTTTCTTTTGCCAAAAGAAAAAGTAGTTGCTTTAAAAAACAAATCCGAAGCAATAAAAGGTATTGCAATAGAAAGAGAATTACAGACTCATCAGTTGGAGTATGCCTATGTAATAAAAGAACAGAGAGGCAATCACCTGATAAACATGATCATTGACGAGTTGCTGAAAATTGCAAAAAACCAAAATTCGTCAATAAAAAAATCACAGGTCCAGGTTTTTGAGAACAACACGGCGGCTGTCAGGGTTTATGAAAATTCAGGGTATAAAATCACAAAACGGGTTGAATCAAAAAATCCGGAAACGCTTAAATATTTTCCGTTCAATGTTAAATTATTAATGGAAAAGGAACTATAAAATCAGAAAAATATGGAAAAAGTTGAAATTTTAGAAAAGGTACGGCAAATATTAATCACGGTACTAAAACATGAGAAATTTGAAATGAGAGATGACCTTACCGCTTCGGATGTTGACGGCTGGGATTCTCTTACCCATATGGAAATAATCACCGAAATTGAAACAGAATTTAATATTAAATTCCGGCTTAAAGAGTTGAATAAGCTAAAAAATATGGCCACCTTAATTGAACTGATCCAGTCAAAATTATAAAAACATTTTTTAAAATACTTTAAATGGTATTTACTTCCTTAAATTTTGCGGTTTTTCTACTTTTGGTTTTCATACTCTACTGGTGGGTGTTTAAAAAAAATGCGAAAACACAAAACACATTGTTATTATTGGCGAGTATTGTGTTTTATTGTATGGCCGATTGGAAATTTATTTTTCTTTTAGCCGCTTCAGGTTTTATAAATTTTTATCTGGCGAAAATTATTGCAAAAAAAGAAGAAGGTAAGATAAGAAGTTTGTTTTTTTATTCAGGAATTATCTTAAATGTCGGGCTTCTCCTATATTTTAAGTACTTTAATTTTTTTATACAAAGTTTTGTTACTTTGTTTAATTACAGTGGTGCCGGTATTAGTTTTACCCCTTTTCATATTTTATTGCCCCTTGGTATAAGTTTCTTTACCTTTCAGATGATCGGCTATCTTATTGATGTAAATAATGATGAAATAGAGCCAACAGAAGATTTGTTAAGTTTCTTTACATACCTTGCTTATTTCCCAAAAATATTATCCGGTCCGATAGAACGTGTACAAAAATTTATACCACAAATACATAAGAAACGCGAATTCGATTATGGAATTGCGGTTGATGGCTTGCGGGAAATTTTATGGGGACTATTTAAGAAAATGGTAATAGCTGATAATTGTGCAGAATATACAAATGAGATTTTCAATAATTACACTGTTTATTCAGGAAGTACACTTGCTTTAGGCGTTGTATTTTTTGCTTTTCAAATCTATGGTGATTTTTCCGGGTACTCGGATATAGCATGTGGTATTTCAAAACTATTTAACATCAGAATTGTAAACAACTTTGCTTTTCCGTTTTTCTCAACCAATATCAGTGATTATTGGAAGAAATGGCATATATCGCTTACATCATGGATGATGGATTATATTTTTACGCCCTTGTCCTTTATCCTCAGAAAATATAAAAAAGCCGGTCTCATTATTTCTACTATATTGACATTTTTGTTAGTCGGCTTATGGCATGGGGCTAACTGGACTTTCATTGTATTCGGATTTTTGCATGGTTTATATTTTATTCCGCTTATTCTGAAAGGTTCATTGAAAAAAAATAAAATCGTTGCAAAAGGCAGGCTAATCCCATCGTTCAAAGAGTTTTTTGGAATGTTGGCGTTATTTATTTTAACTTCTCTTACGACCGTGTTTTTCAGGGCTGAAAATATTATAGGGGCAATTGCTTATATTTCTGGAATTGCTTCAAAATCATTATTTTCCATTCCTTATGTTATTGAAGAGTCATCCGGAGTTAAAATTATTCCCAAAACACTTCTTATATTCATTTTTCTTTTCCTTTTCGTTGAATGGTTCGGCAGAAAAGAAGAATATGCTATTGCAAAATTAGGTGGTAAATGGAGAAGACCATTACGATGGATAATTTATTATACAATTATGTTTGCAATTATCTTCTCATTATTATGGTATGGAGGAGAAAAACAACAATTCATTTATTTTCAGTTTTAATTATGAGAAAGTTCATTTTTTCCCTGCTGTTATTTATTCTTCCTTTTTTAGTTTCATTATGGTTTTTAGATATTTTTATTTCAAATTTCTTAAAGAAATCAGATCTTGCTAAAGGTGAATACGAGGTGATGAATGATATTTATGATGGAAATATTAATTGCGATATTGCAATATACGGTTCTTCAAGAGCCTGGCGCCACATAAACCCATTGATAATGGAAGATTCTTTAAATCAAACAGTTTATAATTTTGGAATTGATGGCCTTACTTTCAGGTTACAGTATCTTCGTCATTTAGAGCTTATTAAATATAATAAAGTACCCAAACAAATTATTTTAAGTGTTGATTATCGTACATTTGGAGAATCCAGCGGTTTATACAATGCTGATCAATTCTTGCCATATATGCTATGGAACAATAACATTCGCGAATACACATCTTCATACAATACATTTAATATTTTTGATTATTATATACCCTTAGTCAGATATTTTAATAACCGGCATGTCAATAAGATAGCTTATGAGAATTTTAATAATCAGAACAATTGTAATATTAAATCAAGAAATAAAGGCTACAAAGGGATGGATGGTGAATGGAATAATGATTTAGAAAAAGCGAAAGCGGATATAGGTTTGTATAAAATCATATTTGATTTACAGGCTATTAAATTGTTTGAAAAATTTATAAATGAATGTCGGGAATTAAACATAGATTTAGTTTTGGTCTTCACTCCCCAATATATTGAAGGGCAAAAATTTGTTTGCAATCAAAAGGATTTTTTACAAGTTTGTTCGTATTTTTCAAATAAGTATAATTTATTATTTTTGAATTACTCAAATGATGAGGTATGCTTCAAAAGAAATTTATTTTTTAATTCAAGTCATTTAAATACAAAAGGTGCCGATTTGTTTACGTCAAAGTTGGCTTCTGATATTAAAAACAAAAAAACATATCAAGAGACAGATTCAATTGCTTGCCCGATGGCAAAATGAAATTAGTGTTTCTTAATAAGAACTATTATTTTTTTATTTTTGTAAAAAAACTCCTCCTTTATATATGTTTTTCACATGGAGAATCGGTAGAAAAATAAGAATTAAAAAATTTATAAACCTCTCAAAACCTTTCAGAAAAAATATCGTATATTTGTTCTTATTTATCTCTAAAAGAGATAGGAATAAATAAAAAGTGATTTCAAAAAACCGTAGAATGAAAAAAATAAATTTCATAATTTGTACACTTTTTGCGCTCATGCCGCTCTTATCAAAGGCTCAGGGCAAAATGGAATCCACCTTTGAATTAAGATATAATCAGGCGAGCATGCTTTACGAAGCCCATCTTCTTGTTGGCGGCACATTAAACGAGGGAGGGCTGGACAATTTTTTAGGGCCTTCGGGTTTTTGTATCGTGATGCCGGCTTCGGTGGCAGACCAACCCATCGCCTGTGCAAGCCACAACCCCGTAAGCGCCAGCTGGACTGATAAAACACCGGCCTATAATATCGCCACTTACGACGGGAACAAAGATTATCATAAATTTGTTACTTACGGACAATCGTTTATTCCGCCGCTTACTGCCGGAGCCGACGTGCTTCTGTTCACTTTCAGTCTGCCCCCCGATGTGTGTCCAAGCACTGTACGGATGTTTGGCAACAATAATCCTTCGCCATCACTCACTCCCGACTCAAATCCTTTGAATCTTACTTTTGATAATTCTTTTCAGACACTTAGCGGCGAAACATTCAAAACAGCCATTGTAAATGCCCCCCTGCACCCTGCGGCGCCCGTTATTTATCAAAACGGCACTGCCTTATACACCGCATCAACATCAACTATTCAATGGTATCATAATAACGTAATGATTCCCGGAGCCACAACAGCCACCTATTCTCCCACGGGTTCTGGCGACTACTACATAGTGGCTACGGATGCTTACTGGTGCACGTCCGACACATCCAACAGTATCAGTATGGTAATTACCAATATTGCTGAAACAGAGGATTTGGGCGGCATCGAAACCTATCCCAATCCGGTGGTGGATGAATTAATTATTACCAACAACCACTTTAAAAAACCTATTGATTTCGAAATATATAATGCTATCGGCGAAGTTGTTTATAAAGGGGTATTAAAACACAAAACCAAAGTGGACACAAAGGCATTTGCTGCCGGCGCTTATTTACTAAAGCTTGACAACGGCAAAAAAACGGAGTCAAAGGAATTTATCAAGGAACATTAACCGCTCGTTTATTGTCTTTTGTTTAATAATTTTGCATTAACGTGATAGTTTGCGACTCAAATTTTGTTGCTGTCCGCTATCTGCACACTATATTTTTCAAAAAAGGGGAATCAACATACATACGCAGGCAGTTGCAAAAATCCCTATCTTTGCATCAAAATACACACGATGATAACCAACGAACATATCAAAGATCTGGAAAGGCGCCTGGAAGACCTTAGGAGGTTTCTTTGACATTGACAGCAAAAACCTCCAGATAGCAGAAGAAGAAAAAATCTGCCTGCAACCCGGCTTTTGGGACGACCCAAAAAAGGCCGAACAATTAATGAAAAGCATACAAGAGAAAAAAAACTGGACAGGAGCTTTTAGCAGGGCAAAAAGCGCTTTCGATGACCTGGTGGTAATTTGGGAATTTTTTGCCGATGGCGAAACTGATGAGGAAGACATCCAGAAACAATACGATGATACTGCCCTGACTATTGAAAAGCTGGAATTTAAAAAAATGCTCCGCGGCGAAGAAGACCGCTTGGGTGCCATCATCAACATCAATTCCGGCGCCGGCGGTACCGAAAGCCAGGACTGGGCACAGATGCTCATGCGCATGTATCTCCGATGGGGCGAACGGAACAACTATAAAGTAAATATTCTTAATGTACAGGATGGCGATATGGCTGGCATTAAATCGGCCTCCATCGAATTTGAGGGCGAATATGCCTTCGGATACTTAAAAGGCGAAAACGGCGTACACCGGCTTGTAAGACTCTCCCCTTTCGATGCCGCCAACCGCAGGCATACCTCTTTTGCATCGGTATATGCCTACCCCATTATTGATGACAATATTGTGATTGACGTGAATCCTGCCGACATCGTTTTTGAAACTTTCAGATCCAGCGGACCCGGCGGACAAAACGTGAACAAGGTGGAAACTGCCGTGCGATTAAGACACCTTACTACCGGCATCATCGTGGAATGTCAGGAAACCCGCTCGCAATTGCAAAACAGAGAAAAAGCCATGCACATGCTAAAATCTCAGCTCTACGAAATCGAACTCCGCAAGAAAAAAGAAAAAATAGACGAAATTGAAAGCAACAAGAAAAAAATTGAATGGGGCTCGCAAATTCGCAATTATGTCATGCATCCGTATAAAATGGTAAAAGACCTTCGCACGGGGATAGAAACTTCCGATGTGCAATCGGTGATGGATGGCGACCTGGAAGAGTTTATCAAAGCCTTCCTGATACAATACGGTTGATTCTGGCGGCATCTGCAAAGTGTCCTGTTGTAACAACCCTGACCAGGCCTTCCACCGCCAACATATATCAGCAAAACGAAGTCAGAGGTTTGCGCTTTTTGCTTGTTCATATATTATTTTTCATATCTTTCTTCTAAAAATCCTTTTTTGTATCCCATCGGATATGGAGCATTTATTGCTAATTTCTTCTTCAAGGTCTATGCCTTATGTTTTTGTTCGGTTTCCGGTATTTCTACCGGAGTGAAAGATGCCAGTTTGTAAACGGGGTTATTTGCCATAAGGTAAACATTGCCACCACAAAGTTAATCG
>Ga0209098_1003666_pt1 | contig 12479 bp, 27 predicted proteins | sample AD_JPNHW1_MetaG_FD_184429 | JGI IMG/M metagenome (GOLD analysis project Ga0209098, IMG submission 184429) | Active sludge microbial communities of municipal wastewater-treating anaerobic digesters from Japan - AD_JPNHW1_MetaG (SPAdes) (version 2) | ecosystem: Engineered > Bioreactor > Anaerobic... | reverse complement strand
TTGTCCTGCCACTTGTCGTAGCGGTAGGCGTGGTCCGGGTGCACCACCATGTTTCTGTCCAGCGCCTCGTGCACCCACTGGTCGCAGGCTTCGGCGCGCAGGATGTTCGCGTCCGTCGCCGCAGGGTCAATGTGGATGCTGTAGCGCTGGCAGTAGGTCGGCACCCGGTGTCCGGGCTTGTCGTCAGCGCAGTGGTAGTTGCATGCGCAGGTCGTGCAAGTCACATAGCCGCGCACAAAGGCCATGTCTCGGCGGTGCACTTCAAGGCCTTGCGCCTTGGCGTCTCGTTCGTCCATTTCGTTTCTCCAAGTCCGCAGGCCTAACTCTGCGTTGGGCGTCAGCGCATTGCGGCGCATTCCTGCGGCCACAGAATGATGTGGTTCCCGCGCCCGTTCTCGTCGTCAGCCGGGAACGACCGCAGTGCGCTCGGCAGATCGCAATCCATCCGAACCCATGCCGCCTCGTCGGCCCGCCGCAGTCTCACCACCGTGCCTGTCTTCCCGGCCAGCAATTCCTGGGCTTGGCTGCTCGGCGGCGGCGCCGCGCATTGAATGTCGGCCAGAACCCGCACCTTCTGCCCAAGTCGAAATGCTTTCATGTGCTCAACCTTTCCTTGCTTCGTTCCACAGCCGCCCAACACGCCGGTCGAGCGGACCCGCTAAAGCGGGCCGCGCTCACCGGCAACGTTCTGCTTCACAAAGAGCACACGCGACAAGTCGTGCCCCTTGAACTCTTTCGCAGCGGGCGGCCACTGGCGAATTCACGCCCAAGGTCTTCCATCGCGGCGGGCCAAGTGTCGCGCCCGTCTGACCGGAAGGTGTGGCCGATCTTCTTTTCCAAGGCCACGCCTTCGGCCCACTTGTCTGGGTGGTTCTCCCACAGCGCCTTCCATTCCTCAAGCCGCTGGTACGGGCACAGCGCGCAGTCGGTGCGGGCGGGGATAGTCACGCCCATCTTTGCCAGGTAGCGCCACACGTCGGCTTCCGTCCAGCCCTGCTCGCGCAGCGGGAAGCGCACGCTCAGGTCTTCGCCAAAGATGCCGCGCCGCACTTCTTCGTCGGCGCGCAGGCCCACGTACAGCGTGGAGCCTTCGGGCAGGCTCTCCATGTAGGCAATGGTCGGTTCAATTTTCATAATGCGGGTACACCAGCGCATCCGAAAGTTCGGCAGCATCTGCATGTCTTCGCACAGTTGCAACAGGTCCACGCTGTGCCGCACGCGCTTCAGCGGCTGGCCCAGCACTCGCTCAAGCCGATCCCAGTGCGCCTGCATGTCGGGCAGTTCGTTGCCTGTCTCGTTGCAGATGAACTCGTATTCGCGCGGTTCGTTCTCCACCAGCCACAGGGCCAACGCAGTCGAGTCCTTGCCACCGCTCAGGCCAACAACATGTTTTGCCTGTTCGCCAGCAGTGAAGCCGAACTGGTCGGTCAAGCGGACAATGCCCGGCAGGCTGCCTTGTCTCGCTTCGTCAACAGTATCTGTTCCGGTCATTGCCGCTTACCTCCAACGTTATGCAAACGCCTCCGACATCAGCCGCTCAACCGTCGCGGCCAGGGCATCAACTTCGTCCATCTTCTTCAGCTTCCACATGTGCCGCTCTCCGTGTATTCCGTTTCGACCCGTGTGGCACGACTTGCACAGAGGGACGCAGTGCCAGCCGCTTTCCTGCTTGATGTGGTGAGCATCGCTCGGCCCGGGTGCATCGCAGATCACGCACGGCATCGACTTGATGCGCTCAATGTGGGCGCGCTCGGCTTTTGTCGGGGCGCGCTTGCCTTTGGATTGCATCAGTCAGTAGGCGCAAACGCCTTCCGTGCCATCTCGCGGAATTGCTCTTCGTCTGCACTAAAATACGAGCTTGGAGATACGCCGTTATTCCACCAGTGGGCAACCGACATACCGTTGCGCATGAATCGCTCATGTACCGCCGTCTTTATTCTGTCACGCTGAGCGTCGGTGACGGTTAACCCCCACATGCACAGGTTGCGCCATTCGCCGAGTTCCTTATCTACCAGAATCCTGCGGATGTCGCCTTCGTCAATTTCACGGGATCTGTGATCGTCCCATATCAGCCGCTTGATTTGGTCCAGCAGATCCAGCGCATGCTGGATTGACTCGATCCGCTGCATGCATTGCAGCACCATATCTTGGTTCGTCAGTTTCATGGCTTTCACTTCACCTGCAGGGTTCGGCGCTGTTCGATGTGCGCGCCAGGAACATCGCTGCCGGCCTTGATCTCAGCGGAAATCGCGGCCTTGTCCGGACGCGGCGCGGGAGCTGGCGGGCAGACCATCAGCGACAGCGGAATCTGCGATTCGTCGTCGATCACGACAGCACTGCTCTTGCGCCAGCTGATGCGGATGCCGGGGCCCTCGATCTTCTCGATGCCTGCCGACTCCAGGCAGTGCGCCAGGTAGTCGCGCAGGCGCTCGGCACGGGCTTCGATGGCCTTGGCTCTTGCGGCGGCGTCTTTCGCCCACTGCGCCACCGCAGCGGCGTCCGCCTCGAACGCGCGGACCATGTGGGCCACCGATTGCGCCTTGACCTCAAGGTCGCCGGCCATCGCTTCGAGCGTGTCAGCGACGGTCTGCTCGTCAAGTTCAAGGTCTGCCAGCTTGGCGGCGTCTGCGCGGTACTGCGCGGCGATGAGTGCGAGTGTTGTCATGGTGTCCTCAGAAAGGGATGTCGTCAGTCATGTCGTCGAACCCGGCGCCAACCTTCACGCCCTGATTTGCTTGTTGCGTAGGCTGCTGTCGCTGAGACGGTGGTCGGGCGCTTCGTTGCGGAGCAGCCTGCTGCTGTTGCTGGTGGCACTGCTCACCGAGCGACAGGGAAAGAAACTCGCCTCGCTGGCCCTGTTTCCACCATCCTGACAGCCAGTAGTCCGTGCCTGAGATGTTGATTCGGCCCTTAAGGTCAGGGTGCGAATCGCGCTCTTTGCGGTCGTTCGTGAACAGCACGCCGCGGTTCGTGTTGTCGTATTCGCTCATGCTTGTTCCAGTTGTTGCTTGATTCGGTCCTTGATGTCGCCGAGCGTTTTCAGCGCATCAGCATTTCCTTTGTAAGAGCCGTTCGCCTTTTTCCAGGCCGCCTGCAGTTCTGGAAGCGTCGTGCACGATTCAATTTCCCACGCCATTGCATCCATGGATTCATTACGCTTTTTGGATTCCCATTCAGAAGCGGCTGACGCTACATATTTCGAGTCATCCCAACGTCCAGAGAAGATATCGCCAGCGAACCCGAGATAACTTGCGCACTTCACCAGCGCGTCGGTCACCGACTTTTTTGGTGCATCCTCGTCAAGCATGAACTTTCCGGCGTTGGTGGTGTAGCTTGCTTTTGTCTGACCTATCTGTTCAAGCTCTCCTCGCTTGCCGTCCAGCACAAACCAGAAGCGCACCGCGGCCACATGCAGCGAGTCGGTATTGCCGAACCGCTCGAAACGCTCACTGATGATCGAAAACCCCCAGCCGATACCGCATGGGCCAAACTCGGCGGTCAGCCGCTCCACGATCCAGTACGGCTTCGGGCTGTTGCCGCTGTACGGCTTGCCGGTGATCGGCTTCACGGCGGCCGGGTCGGTGGTGCACACGCGGCGCCACAGGTCCATGTTCGATGTCATCAAAACGGCTCCGGTTCGTTGTTGTCAAACGCAGCGCGGACAATCTCGTCGCGCTGCTCCTCAGTCATCGCCAGCCACTCTGCCCAGGCATCAAGCCATTTCTGTTCTGTCATGGTGTCCTCGTGTGTAGATCGCCCTCTGCGCATTCGTCGCGGCCGGGCCAGCCGCTCCATGTCCCCGGTGAGGAGCCCCGGGCCGCTGCACGGCGATGCGCTTGCCGCTGGGTGTGCAACGGTGCTCAACTGGGTGATTCAGCGGACGCAAGCGCCGCTGATCTGGTTGTTGATCAGTACCAGGGCGACGGCGCCGAGATCCAGCGCAGCAGCCGGCGCCACATCGGCATGCGGCGGTAGCCGACGATCCCGAGGGGGCCGCTGGCCTTGATGAGGTCGCGGTCGGCGCTCATGCGACCGCCGTCCAGTACGCGCACGCGGCTGCGCCCATCACTGCCGCAGTGGCCGTCAGCCACATCAGCAGGCGCTCGATCTGCTCGTCGCTGATCCGGCTGATGGGCTCAGTTGGCGCCGGTATGTCTCGCCCCTGGCGGCTGGTGCCGTCAGGGCTGTCGGCGCTCAGGATCGGCGAGCGCTTGCGCGGGATGCGCGGCGCCTGGCACTGCGATGCGATCAGGTCGCGGCGCAGCTGGTCGGCGTCCATCGTCGCGGGCTGGGTGTCGGTGAAATCCAGCGCTCCAAGCGCGGCGGGCTGTGTCACGGTGGCCCACTGCTCATCATCATCACGCTCATGTGCTTGGCGGACGAGCACGGCGGTGCGGTCGAATGTGTAGTTCACGATCAGGTCTCCCGGCGCGCTTGGCGCCATTGCTTGTCGATCACGGATTCGAGGGCGTCCAGCTCGTCCCGGGCCAGCACGTCGACGAGGTCGGCGCCGCAGTGCCAGACGTGGTGGATCTCGATGTCGAGCCAGGTGCGGCCGGTGTCGCTGTCGTCCTGGGCCCAGTAGTCCACCTGGACGCTGATCGGCGAGCCGACCAGCTGTGCCGAAACGCGGCCGGTGCACTCGCGGGCCAGTTTGGGTGGCTCAAGCGCAACTAGCCGCTGCGCCTTGCAGGCGTTGGCGTACTGCTCGGCCTGCAGCTTGGCGCGCAGCTCCTTGATCGTCTGCAGGTGCGCATCGGCCAGCTCACGGAACAGGTCGGCGGCGCGCAGGCCCGCCATCACAGCTTCCTCGGACGGCGGCGAGCCAACGGCGCGGCGGATGTCAGCGGTCAGCACGGCGCGCCCCCAGCAGTTCGGTACGCGCCGCCCAGGTTCGCCTTTGCTGAGGCGGCAGCTTCGAGCGCGTGCCGCATGGCGAGGCCCGAATCCGTGTCTGCCACCTCGTGCTCGAACAGCACCTTGTCGCTGCCCCAGCGACTCACGATCTTCACCAGCGCCATCTCTCATCCCCTCCGCATCACCGCCCCGGCGGGGCTGTCGTGTGCGATGGGTGTACTGTAAGCCAGCTAACAAATAGGAATCAAGTGGTCTAACAAAAAAAGCTGTGCAAAGTGCCTGTGTTGTTAGCCGCGTGAGCGGGGTTGACATTGTCTGTTAGACAGCTAACAATGAAGCCGTGACGAAAGCCGAATTCTTAGCCCTGTTCGGCGGCTCTGTTAGCCGGGCCGCCGAAGCACTCGACATCAATCATTCGGCTGTTAGCCAGTGGCCGGATGGTGATCTGTCTGACTCAGCGCAGCGCCGGGTTGACGCCTGGCGCTGGCGACAGTCTCAACGCCGAAAGCGCGTCCCTGGGATGTCGGCCGCCAGCAAGGCAACCAAAGGCAAAACAGCACGGGAGCACTCAGCATGAGCCAACCACTAGTCACCCCATCCTGCCTCGCGCCATTCCTGGCGCCGGATCGCACGGTCAGCTTCTGGGACCAGCTGGCGGCTCAACCGCGGGCGCGCACGGTGCGCATCTGCCCACCGCCGTACCGCAGCGCATCCGAGATCGCGCCGAGCTGCTCGACCTCGCAGGCCGTTCGCCAGCTGGACACCGGCACGCCGCTCAACAGCGACTGAGAGCCGCGCAAGCGCGAGTACAGCCGCCGGACGTTCGATCAGGTGCGCGCCAACGCGCTGCGTGAGGCCAGCCATGTGTGATTCCTGGGATGCCGCCCCCGCCTCGCACACCCGCGAGGACGTGATCCACGCTGCCGGCATCCGCGCGATGCTGTGCGCCGCCCGGGGCCTGAGCGCACCGTCGCGCTGCAGCGTAAAGCCTTCATCAGCGCAGTAAACTGCTCGGCATGAACCTGTCAACTTTTTACCGCCGCTACGGCACTGCCGGCGTTGCCCGGCTGGCCGAGAGGGCTGGTGTCGCGGTCTCTGGTGTACGCCAGCTGATCTACGCGCCGGCAAATCGTCCGTCCATCGGGCGCGCTCATGAGCTGATCAAGGCATGCAGAGAGGTGCTGCCTGATGGCGCTGAGTGCCTGACGCTGGACGGTCTGGCCAATCCTATGCCGCACCCGGCTGGAAGTTTCGAGGTGCCCTACTGGCCGATGCGCGAGCCGATCGCGCATGCGGTTCGGCGTGGCAGGCCCCGTCGTGCGCGCACCGATGCCCAGGAGGGGCGGGACGCGGGGGCTGTCGATGCCGGCGGCGTCTGAGCACCAACTTCAGGTCGCAGTCGTCAAGTGGGCCCGCCTGCAGGCTGGCGCGCACCCGGCGCTGGCGGCGGTCTTCGCCGTCCCCAACGGGGCGCGCACGTCGATGGGCGTGGCCGCGAAGTTGTCCGCCGAGGGCATGTCGCCCGGCGTGCCTGACCTGGCTCTGCCGCTGCCGGCCGGCGGCCATGCCGGGCTCTGGGTCGAGATGAAGACGCCTACCGGGACGGTCTCGCATCAGCAGAAGGCCTGGCACCTGGTGCTGGCGTCTGCTGGGCATCGCGTGGTCGTCTGCCGGTCGATCGAGGCGGCCATTGAGGAACTGCGCGCCCATGCGCTGCAGGTCGAGCGGGAAGCGTCGCCTGAGCTGCTGGTCGCCCTGGGCCAGATGAGGGCGGCGTTCGCCCAAAAGAAAACGGGCGGCCGTCGCACAACGGCCACCCGCAATTGACACAAGTCACGTTCACGAAAGGAACGGTCATGAGTAAACCACAAGTTACCGGTATGGTCAAGCGGTGTTTGTGTGGGGGTGGGCGATGAGCACTCCCTACTTCGCTCTCTACCCGACCGACTTCCTGGCGGATGTCGGCCACCTCGGGAACACCGAACTCGGGATCTACTGGCGCCTGCTGCTCGTCTACTACCGCGACGAGCGCCCCCTACCGTTCGACACCGACCGGCTGCGCCGCATCGCCATGGTCTTCAGCCCGGAGGAGTTCCGGTGCCTCGACCAGGTGGTCAGCGAGTTCTTCGTGCTGTCGACTGATGGGGATGGGCGTCGCGTCTGGCGCCACCGTCGCGCCGACGAAGAGATCCAGAAGGCCAGCAGCCGCATCGACGCGAAGCGGTCTGGGGCCGAGAAGGCTCGGGCCAAGCTGGCCGAGAAGCGCAGAAATTCTCTGATATCAGAGCTGATGTCAGACCAGACATCAGGCGTCTCATCAGAGCTGATAACAGGGGGAGATAAAGAACCAGAACCAGAGAAGAAATACACCCCTGCTGAAGCAGGGGGTCCAGGGGGGTGCGCATCTGTCGGGCCGGCTCAGGTCGCTCCTGTCGTCGCTCCTCCCGGCGTGCCCGCCGGGGACAGCAGCGAACTGGTTCCTCGGGTCAGAGCCAAGAAGCCGCCGAAGAAGGCTGGCGACTCACTCGACGCGGACGCGCTCGCCAGGTCCATCGGGGCGGCTCGGCCCATCGTCGAGGCCTGGCTGACCATCCGGATTCAAAAGAAGGTCGGGCCGGTCACTGCCGGGGCGCTTGAAATGCTTCGGACCGAGGCGGGGAAGGCTGGAATCCCGGTATCCGAGGCGGTTTCGGAATGCGTCTCGCGCGGATGGGCCGGGTTCAAGGCCTCGTGGCTGGCCAATGAGGTGCGCGGCGTATCCGTGGCGCAGGCGCAGCCCGTCAACAAGTTCGCTGGGGTAATTTGATGCGCGGTCACGAAGCAATCCTCGCCGCACGTATGCGCGGCCTGCGTCCAACGAAGACGATCCACGTCGACGTCTCGTTGAGGTCGGACCAGCCGCGGTTGTTGGGCTACAACGAGTGCGATCTTGCCCCCGGAATCCCTGGGACGCGGTACGTCTGCCTCGGGGTCACGGAGTCGGCGCGACTCGCCGATTGGGGCTGGTGCATTGGGCTGAACATCCACGTCGATGGCGACGACGAGGCCCGTGTCCGCTCTGCATTCGAGCGGATCGTTGCAGCTGGCGCGTCCGTCGTGCTTGGTACGTGGTCGCTCGGCGAGCGTTCCATCTGGCTGGAGCACAGAGCATGAGCAGCCTGTTCGTCACGCCGGACGAGATTGATTTCTCGGCCTACATGCTCGACACCGAAGGCGAGCGCAAGGTTCGCAGTGCGAGCCTGTACCTGCAGGACATGATCGACGAGATCGGGTCGCCAGCGGCGGCGCCGGTTGGGTGGAGCCTGCCGTGGGACAAGATGGCCGGCATGTTCGTGTACCACCCTGGGGAGGTGACCCTGTGGGCGGGCGCGAACGGCACCGGGAAGAGCTTGATCACCGGTATGGTGGCTCTCGACATGGTGTGCCGCCGCGAGCCTGTCGTTGTCGCCTCCCTGGAGATGCCGCCGCGCAAGACGCTCGCGCGCATGGTGCGCCAGTGGGTCGGCAGCGACCCCGATAGCTATCGGGGCGTACCAGTGTCTGATGACCTGCTGAGGCAGCTGTTCTGTGACTTTCAGGTCCAGTGCGACGGCGTCTTGAGCCTCTACGACCAGGTCGGTTCAGTCTCTGCGGACACGGCGCTTGCAGTCGTCCGCTACGCGGCGAAGAAGTTGGGGGCGAAGCACTTCGTGCTCGATTCCCTGATGAAGTGCGTGGCCGGGTTTGACGACTACAACGCCCAGAAGGACTTCGTGAACTCGCTGTGCACGATTGCCAAGGACACCGGGATCAGCGTGCACCTTGTGGCCCACACGCGCAAGCAGGCCGATGAGGGGAAGCGGCCGAACAAGTACGACGTGAGCGGCGCCTCTTCGGTGACGGATCTGGTCGACAACGTCATGCTCTTCTGGCGCAACAAGCCGAAGGAGGCGGAACGCAGGGCGGGCGGCCAGAAGTTGGCGGACGAGCCGGATGCCGTGCTGATGTGCTGCAAGCAGCGCGAGCTGGGCGAGGAGCCGGAGTTCGGCTTGTGGTTCGATCGTGACTCTCAGAGCTACGTCGAAAGCCCGGGCGCCGCCCCGATCCGCTGGACGGAGAGGCTGGCTTGAACCGCGCCCAACGCCGCGCCGTCGAGCGCGCATCCCGCCGGCCGCAGGCCCCGTCGCCGCTGCTGATGTGGCGCTACGCCCAGCGCAAAGGAGGCCCGCGCGAGTACGCGGCCGAGGTCAGGATCGAGGGAGTGGCCTGATGGGATCGACCAAGAAGCCGCGCAAAGCCTACCGGCCGCGCGCCGAAGCGTTGCCGATCCCGCCGTCGTTCGCTACGGCGATCAAGGCACAGACCCTGCTGGACCTGCGCTGCCGCCAGGCGGTGGATGCCGTGATCGGCGGGCAGGGCACCTGGGACGACCTGATGGGCTGCGAGTCCGAGCTGATCGTCGCCGTGCGCCTGTGCGGCATGGCCATCGCCTGCGACACCGAGCACCAGGTCGAGATTGCACAGCTTGGCCCGCTGCAGGTCGAGCTGCAGCGCATCGCCCTGCACGTGGCGAGCATCAAGCGCCGGGAGCGCGAGTCGGGCCGCGTTGGCTGCACGGGCGAGGAGCGGCAAGCGATGCTGTCGCTGGCCGACGTGGTGGACCAGCTGCGCCAGGCCATGCCGCGGCGGCTGTGGTTGAAGGCGATGCGGTCGGTGTACAGCAGCCCGCGGCTGAAGGTGGCGGCTTGACATCCTCCCCGTCCTTTATGGCGGGGAGGATGTCAAATCACGCAGCCAAGAACCTGCGCAAGATCGACGCGCTGCACAACGAAGGCGCTGAAGGCTACAGCCTGAGCGAGTCCACGCAGGAGCAGCTGGCCGACAAGTACATGCCCCAGATTACCGCCATCGACCGGCAGATCTTCGCGCTGGTGTGGACGCCCGACGTGACGGCCCAGCGCCGCGCCGCCTGGAATGGCGAGATGCACGCCCTGTCCGCCCGCGGGGTGCGGATGACCTCCAAGGTGGAGACGGAGGTGGTCGCCAAGCTGGGTTTCCGTTTGCGCGACCTGCGCCTGGCCGTCGAGATCAACAAGCTGTGAGCGGCCGCCAATCCGAGGCCACCGCCCGCGGCCTCGAACTGATCCGCGGCGGCGCCACCCTGCGTGCCGCTGCCGGCCAGGTCGGTGTGGCGGTGTCCACCCTGGTGCGCGCCTGCCAGCGTGCCGGCATCACCCTGCCGCGCGGGCGCCCTTCGTCTTCGGCGGCTCCAGGAACGACACGGCCAGGCTGAGCGCTGCACCACCCGCCCCGCTGTGCTCGACTCGCTCGACAAAGGCCCCCAGGTGCTTGCCCTCCAGCTCAACCGCGTACGCCTCGCGGCCAGGCGGCAGGCTGGTGGGTCTTGATGGGATCCTCCAGCATGGCCAGCTCCCATGCTTCGCGCACGGAGGCCATGTCTTGGCATCCGGTAAGCATGGCGCAGTGCAGGTCGGACAGTGTCGCGGTATGGCTCATCACACGCCCCTTGACACGTATGCCATGAAGTCGTATGCGCCAGGGCGCATGACTGGTGGCCGGCGCAGGGCGTCGAATGGGTTGTCGGTGGAACCGCGCATGGCGCACTCTCCGCGCCACGTCGGCGCAGACGCCCGCGCCGTCGGCGATGAGCTCGCGTTGTGCTCCGCGGCGTTGATCGCTGACTGCCCGGCGCGGGTCAGGGACAGCACGCTTTCGACCGGGTCGAGTGAACACGCGCCGCTCATGACGCGGGCGAACCGAATCAGGCCGTCTGTCTCGATGAACCGCAGCAGGTTGGCCAGCAGGCGGTTTGCCGCGGATGGGCACGTTGCGTACATGCCTCCGGGTGCGACTGCGGCTGCGCGCAGCTCGGCCAGTGTGATGGGTGTGCTGCTGTGCCCGGCTGGTCTGGCGGCCACTGGCAATCCCATGTCGGCGTCCTTGGCGTCCTTGTCGGCCTGGACGGCTGCGATCGTGCGCAAGACGGCAATCTGATCTCGGCTGGGGGTGCGTTTGCTCATGTCTGTACTCCGTGATGGGTGGTGGTTGAGGCGGGCTCTTCGGCGCAGATTGGCGGCGGCTGCTGTATGCATGGCATCGCGGTGATCTGGTCCACGCCGCGCAGGGCGATGGCGGATGTGTCGTCGGCTGTGTAGCCAATGCCGATCCCCGCGCACCAGGCCTCGACGGTTGTGCCCCGGCGCAGGCAGTTGGCGGCCGAATGGGCGGCAATGGCGGCTGAGGCTCCGTGGCCGTCCTTGGGTTGGCTGTTGTCGGTATGCATGTTGCCCTCCGTGTCGATGGGTCAGGTCCTGCCGCGGGTCAGTTGGTAACCGCATCCAGCGGCTCCCAGTCGATGAGCTCGTCGACCACCACCAGCTCGGGCGTGAGCCAGGTGGCGAACATCGGGCGGCAGTCGATGTGGTCGTCGACCACCACCACTTCCGGGATCAGCCAGGTCACCGTCATCGGCGGCTGAGGCGTGGTCGTCTGCTGGCTCATTTGCTGCTCCCGTGTGGTGGTGCGATGGATGGATTACATCATTCGGTGTTATGAGTGTCAACACCGTTTGATTGTTTGGTGTCAAAATCTCCCTGCGTCCACGGTTGGCGTGAAAAAGCCCGCGATTGCGGGCGTGTAGGGTGAGATGGATGAGCCGGTGATCCTTGTGTTGCCGCCTGATGCGGTGGGCCACCGCTGGTCGGTTGCGAGGGCGGCCGCGCTGCTGGGTTGCCGGCGTGTGGAGTCGCTCGACTGGAGCGCGGGGGACCCGCTGGTGCCGCGCTCGCTGCACGTCAGCCCGAGGCTGCTGCGCACGCCGCCACGGTGCGGGGTGCGCCTGGTGCGCTACGACGACGCCCGGCGCGTCCTGCATGCCGCGCGCGTGCTGATGGGCGAGGCGCCGCCGCTGGTGCGGCAGCCCGAGGCGGCCCTCAGCCCGGCGAAGGCGGCATGGCTGAGCGACTTCGAGGCCCTGTTCCCTCCGCCGTCCAGGCTGGCCCAGCGCGCTGCGCCTATGGGCCGCGGCGTTGCTCCACGCCTGCCCGGTCGCCCGGGCGGGCGCAGCGAATCCGGACTGGCATGGCTCGCCATGGCGGACGAGCGTGATGGGCGGACGCGGCTGGGCAGGCCGGATGATTCGTGATGTTCGTCGGGGCCTGTGGGGTAGGGCGGCCCTGGCAGATATTGTCGTATCACACCAAAAGGTTGGCGTCGGTTGGTGTTGCGGGACGCAACACCGTATGGTGTAATAGATGCATGGACCTGAAGCCCTACCTGCATTCGATGCCGCGCCCCCTGCGCGCTGAACTGGCCGCCGCCTGCGAGACGACGCTGGGGCATCTGACCAACGTGTCGTACGGCAAGAGCTGCTCGCCGAAGCTGGCCTCGCTGCTGGAGGTGCACACGGGCGGAGCGGTGATGCGCTGGGACATGTGCCCCGATGAGTGGCATGTGATCTGGCCGGAGCTGATCGGCCGAGACGGTGCGCCGAGCATCGATGGGGCATCGGCCGGTGCGGCTGGATCTGTAGGGGCGGGGTATGCGTCGGGGGGTCTGTCATGACCGGCCACCGACCCCCGATAGGTTCTTCCAAAGCATTGGTCCGTGCGGGTAATTCGGCC
>Ga0209098_1003663_pt1 | contig 12483 bp, 9 predicted proteins | sample AD_JPNHW1_MetaG_FD_184429 | JGI IMG/M metagenome (GOLD analysis project Ga0209098, IMG submission 184429) | Active sludge microbial communities of municipal wastewater-treating anaerobic digesters from Japan - AD_JPNHW1_MetaG (SPAdes) (version 2) | ecosystem: Engineered > Bioreactor > Anaerobic >... | reverse complement strand
AGGGTTTCGGCGGCGGTCACTTCGGTCAGCGAGCCCGTGTAGACCGCCGCGAATTGCCGGTCCCAGCCGAATTGCGCGCGAATCCGCTCGCGGGTGCCGGGCGCCAGCCGGAAGAATTCTTCGTCGTAGCTGTTCGGGAACAAATCCAGCCGTTCGGGCGGAATGCCCTTTTTCAGCAATTCGATCTTGAGACCGGGCGTCAAGGTCGCGACGCGCGCGGCGCCGCGATACAGCGCCCGCGCCAGCGCCTGCAGCGGCACCGCCTGCCACGGCGCGATGGCTTTCTTGACCACGAGCGCGTCGGGCCACAGGTCGCGGACCTCCAGCAGGAATGGCCGTCGCCAGCGGCGCGCCAGGCGCAGGGCCGCCGTCCCGCCGAACAGCGGCTGGATGGTCGCCAGCACGACGTCGGGCGGCGCCAGGCGCCGCCCGAGCCCATGCGCCGACCACGCGAACCGGCCGTAGGTCTTCAGGCGGTTGGACAAGCTCGCCCGCAGGTCGCGCGGCACCGGCAGCCGCCGCACGCGGATGCCGCCGCCGCCCGGCAACGCGACGGTTTCTTCCGGCTCGGTTTGCTCGTTGTAGGCGTTGAGGTCGCACGCCAGCACGTCCACGAAATGCCCGCGCTCGGCCAGGCGCCGCACGAGATCGCGCGGCTGGCGCGGACCCGGCGCTTCCGGACCGGGATAGAACTGATGGACGTACAGGATGCGCATGGCGGAAAATCCTCAGGGCAATCCGCGTGCGATGGGCGGTCCCAAGACGCGGCTCAGCCCCAGCGGCAAGCGCTTCCACAGCGCGATGGCGAGCGCGAACGACCGGTTTTCCTTGTTCAATTCGGGCAAATCCGTCCGTTCCAGCAGCTGATAGGCCCACGGCAGGATGCGGGATTCGCCACCCCAATACTTCTTGAAATCGAGATGGCTGGAATCCGCCGTGCTGCGCCCGAGATCGATGCGCCGACAACCGTCCGCGCAGGCGTCGGCGATCGCCCGCCAATTCATGGCGTGCACCGGCGCATGGCACAATTCCTCCCGCAGCGACGCGGACCAGACGAAATGGCAGACGTCGCGCCCGCGCACCACCATCTTCGCCGCGATGGTCTGGCCCTGCCGCCGCGCGCGGTAGATCCGGATGCGCTCGGGAAACGTTTCCAGCGCGGCCGCGAAGAAGCGTCGCGTCAGCACCGGCGTGCCGAGATCGCGCAGATTCCGGGAATAGATGGCATAGAAATCCGGCAAGCCCGCCGCACCCTGATCGACGGTCACGCCGCTTTTTTCCGCCTTGCGGATCTTGTTCCGCACGTTGGAATGCAGCCGCGCGAACGTGGCCTCGGCGCCGCCGTCGAGCGCGATTTCGGTGACCACCTTGCGATCCGTCGTCGGCCAGGGAGATCGCAGCGGATGCAGTTGGCGCAGCTCGATGCTGTCGCAGCCGGCGGCGCGCGCGAGGCGGGCCGCCTCGGCGCCGAGCGCCTGTTCCGCGGCGGCATCGTCGGCCACGATGCCACCATAGCTCACGAACGGCAGACTGACCCCCTGCGCGCCGAACAACCGCGACGACACGACAAACAATGGATAGATGCCCACCACCCGCGTCCCCTCCCAGGCCATCAAATAATGGCCGGCCTGGCCCGTCGTGCGCTCGATGACGCTCTTCCAACCCGCGAGATGGAACACGGTCGCTTCCGCCCGGGCGGCGACGTACGCGTCCCAATCCGGCTCTTGGCCGGGCATGCAGATCTGGACGTTCACCCGGCGGCCCCCACAGCGACGCGCACGGTCGCCTGCGCCGGCACGTCGATCAGACGCAGGCAGCGCCGGCCACCGCCGAAATCGATTTCCAGCGGCAAGCCCGCCAGCGCGCGATCGCCGACGTTCTGGACTTCCACCGCGTCCCCCGCAATCCGCACCTGCACTGTGCGCGTGCGCTCGCTCAGCACGTCGCGCCAATACCGCCCCAGCGCGGTCAGCGTCGCCGGATGCACGTCGCCTTCCGCGTCGGCCAGCATGTGCCGCAGCCACGCGGCGACGAGGTTTTGGCAGGCGTTGGATTGATAGGCCAGCAAGTGGTGGTGCGCCAGGAACACGAGCGCCCGGCCGTGGCGGCGCGCGAACCCGAGCCAAAACATCAGCATGGCGATTTGCGGCGCGTTCGTCGGATCGCGCGGCAGCATGCGCGTGAGCTCCACGAGGCGGGCGCAGCCGGCGGGATGATGCTCGGCCGGAAACGTCAGCAGCTTCTGCCATTTGGTGGCGTCGGTCTCGGTGCCGACTTCGATGCCCGCCGCCTCGACCGCGCGCGCGGTGCTGGCGTCGAACATGTCGCTCGGCGGCGTGTAGCAGGTCGGGCGCACGCCCAGGCGTTCCGCGATGGACCGCGTGCAGGCCAAGATGTTGTCTCGCTGTTCCGCGAAGGAATCGCAAGGCGAATCCTGCAGCCACGGATAGCGGCCTTGGCCGACGCGCGCATGCGACGTCCAGCCGTTGCCGGGGTCGGCCGCCGCATGCGTGCCCCAATGCAGATGCGCGTGGTTACCGATTTCCGCCGCCAGCGGGCGCTCGGTCCGGGTCGGGAATTCCTGTTCGACCGCGACGTCCACTTCCTCGCGCCAAAACCGGATGAAATCGGGAATTTCCTCGCTGTGGCGGTTCCAGCCGAACTGCCGGCAGAACGCGGCGTGTTCTTCGGGATGCAAGCTGAGGCGCGACGACAGCATCACGGTGGTCGGCATGCGGAACCGGGCGGCCAAACCCAAGGCGAGACGCAAGCCGGCTGCCGACTGGAACGTCGCGGGATCGTACAGATCGTTGTCGCCCCGCCAGACGAAGCCCGCGCGCGCGCCGTATTTCCAGCGCCGGATGGCCGCGTTCCGCACGCGCAGCGGGCCGCGGGCGGGAACCGCGGCGACGCGCAGGCGGCGCGTCCAGGTCCAATCGCCGTGGGCCACGCGCAAGCGCACGTCGCCGCCCCGGCCCGCGCGCTCTCCGCGCAGCGCGAACGGAATCGCGACCACCTGCCCCGGTTCCGGGCACGGCCATTCGCTTTGTTGTCCGGCTTCGATCCGCACGCGGGTGCTGGCGGTCGCGAGCTCGACGCGCAGCGGCAGCTGGGGCCGCACGCGGCCCGGATTCAGGATCAGCAGCTTGTACGGCTGCGACCAGCCTTCCGGCAGGACGCCGGCGCGATACGTGCGCCGGCCGCGCCGCAGCACCGGCCCGCGCAAGGTCACGATCAGGCGCGGAATCGGCAACGGCACGCGGCCGGCGCAGCCGGCCTGCTGCCGGGCCGGAGCGTCCGCGCGCCAGCGCAGTTCCACCCGCAACGCCCACACCCAAGCGCCGCCCAGCACCAACGCGACGGCCGCCGCGCCGACGCCTCCCAGCCAGCACCCGGCGCCGCCCGTCGCCGCAAGCCACAGCAGCGCATCCAGGCGATCGCGGCGAAAATGCAACTTGATCTCCAGCGTTTCGTAGACGACGTTCGCCAGCAGCATCAGCCAGCCGACGCGAAACGGCGCCAGAAAGAAACATTTGCTCAGCAGGAAAACGCCGGCGGCGCCGCCCACCATCATGGCCATCGCGAAATCGATCATGTTCGCCATTCTACTCGGAATGCTCCGGCGGCCAATGCCCTATTTTGCCGCGCGCGATTTCCAAAACGCCGCGATTTCCGCGCCCGTGGCGCACCACGGACGGCGCGCGGCCAGCCGGGCCAGCAACTGGTCGTAGGTCCACTGCCATTCGCGAAATTCCGGCTCGTTGAAGCAATCGTTGTGCCACAACAGCGTCACCAAGCCTCCCGCGGCGATCGTCGGTTCGATGGCGCACCAGGCGCGTTCCAGCGCTTCCGCCCCGGACAGCGGCTCTTGGAACAAAGCCGCGTCCATGACGGTCAGCGGCAGTTCGACGAGGTCCATTTTCTGCCCGGTCGCGGGATCGGCGGCGAAAAACGGAAACCGGCGCTCCTCTCGGGCGCCGATGCGGTCGGCGTGGCCAAAGGTGGAATCGTACCGAAAACCGGCGGCTTGCTGCGCCGCCCAGGTCTCCGCGCCGGAAAACCGCAGGAAGTGGTTGCGGATGCCGACGATCTCGCCGCCCAAAGCGGCTTGCAGGATTTCGCGGCTTTCGCGATAGGCCGCGGCTTGGTTGAAGCGATAGTAGCCGCCATGCAGGCCGATTTCGCCGCCCGCCGCCCGAATCATCTCCGCGATGCGGCGCAGGGCCGGCGCCGTCACGTCGTAGCGCGCGCCGCGGCGCCGCCAGCGCCGATCATGCAGCACGAAGAACGTGGAGCGGAAGCCGTGGCGCGCTTCCACATCCAGGATCGTCCGAAAATCCATTTCCGGCGCCTTGGGCGCCACCCAGGCGCGCGCCAATCGGCGCAAGGTCGAGCCCGCGCGCCGCACTTCCCCGCCGGCCAACAGGCGCCGGGCGCGGTTCAGCGCCGCCAAGGCGTAGAACGGCTCGCGGTCGTGGATCTTGTCGACGTCGTGCGACAAAAAGAGCGCGAACGGCGCTCCGCCGGGCCAGGCGCAAGCCGCGCCTTCGTTGACATCAAGAGGCGGCATAACGCGCGAAATTCCCGGCGGCGCGCCGGAGCGCGCGACAGCCGATGGGCGGATAATGCGTCCCGCCCTTTTCCTGTTCCCGGGATTCCAGCTCCTGCCCGGACAAGAGGCGGTCCACCACTTCGATGAATCCATTCAGGCCCTGGCGCGCCACGTCCGCGACGGCCGCGCCGAACGATACGTCCTTTCGAACGGCCACCCGGCGTTGCAGCACGACGCGCCCGCCATCGACGATCGGCGAAACGAAATGGATGGTGAAGCCGATCTGGTCGAACTCGTCGTTCGCCATGGCCCACAGGACGCAGTCGGAGCCGCGGTAGCGGGGCGCCAGGCCGTGATGCCAATTGAGCGCGCCGCGCCGCGCCAGGCCGTACAGCTCGGGCTTGATCACCGGCGCGCCGAGAAACAGCACGTAATCCGGCCGAAGTTCCGCCACGCGCGCGAGCGTTTCCGGCGCGTGGGGATCGTCCACGTCGAGATGGCGGCAACGCGTCCGGAGCGCGGCGCGCGCCGCCGACGTGATCTCCGGGAACGGCTGCGCGGCCGGATCGAGCACGCGGCCCCGGAGCGCGCGGCCGAGCAGGAAATCCGCGAGATACCCCGCCCCGCGCTTGCGCGCCAGCCGTTTCAGCACCGCGAAGCTCTGCGCGCGCGTCCGACCGCGAACGTCGAGCACGACGACGTCCTGCGCCTTGCGCAGCAGGAAATCGGCCATGATGCCGGCTTCCGGCAAATCGCGGGTGGTGAGAATCAGCCAGTTCATGGTGTGTTCGAATTCGCGCTCAGCGCTTGCGCGCGACGATCAGCAGGTTCATCGGGAACAGGATCGGAATGGGAATCGCGCGCGTCTGCAGCACGTCGAACTTCGCGCGCACGTCGTCCAGAAACCGGTACACATGGAACCCGGCATGGCAGCCGCGGTCGTATTTCTCCACGTCGCAGAAGCGATAAAGCCAGTGCCGCAGCGCGACGGGAAAATCGATGCCCCGCGTCTGCTTGCCGGTGCAGACCCGCGCGAAGTACTTGATCAGCGCCGGGTAGCCGATTTCGATGGGCACGGAGCACACGAACAGGCCGCCCGGCTTGAGCACGCGCAGGATTTCCGCGAGGCATTGGACGCGGTCCGCCCGGCTCGGTACGCAGTTCAGGGCCTCGAACGAGGTGCACACGTCGAACGCGGCGTCCGGCAGCGGCAGTTGGCGGGCGTCGGCGGTGAGCACCGCCTCGTGCGGGTGCGCTGCGCGAAATTCTTGCGAGTGTTCCTCGTAGTAGTTGACGCTGAGCATCTCCTTGGCCAGCGGCCGCAGATACGGCAGGCCGATGCCGTCGGCGGCGCCGATGTCCAGCAGCTTCTCCGGCTGCGCCGGCCCCGACCGGCGCCGAATCGCCTGCGCCGCCGCGCGGAACCGCGCGAACCGCTGCCAGACGACCAGCCGGCCGCCGCTCAAAATGCGCTCGCTGTAAGTGACCATGTCGTCCTCCCGTGTCCCGCCCCGCCCGCCTAAAAGAAATTCCGATTCCGCAGCTTGAGCGCCATCTCGAGCGGCCAGCGCGCCTTGTTCACCGTGAGATACGGCGTCAGCCGCCCGCCGAAACCGCGGAAAAAGCGCTCGATCGGCGGCAGGACGGAGCCTTCGAAATCGAACGTCCGCAAGCCAAGCTCCCGGGCATGGCGGATGGCCTCCGCGACCGCCAAGGCGCCGGCGCCGTGGTGGCGGTTGTCCGCCCGATAGCCGCCCAGCAGGTAATACGCCGTCTGCGCGTCGTGGATCACGAAGCTGGCGGCGATGGGCTGTTCGGCGCGGCGCACGACGAAGGCATAGCTGTTGTCGGGCCGGGCATACCGAAACAGGACGGCCTCCAGCAGCGCGCGATCCAGATGCTTCCGCTGCCGCCCGAAGGACGCCAGCACGAGATCCCGCACCGTTGCCATGTCCGTTTCGCGCTGTGCGACGAGACCGTCGCGCTGCGCCTTCGAAACGTCGTTGCGGCGATCGGGCGCCATGTTCGCACGGAGCTGTTCCGGCGTCTGCGCCAGATCGAGCAGGTAGGTGTAGAGCGGCACGACCTTGAACCCGCGCCAGAAGAACGGCAAACCGTCGGCGACGTCCCGCGCCAGCGGCACCATGCAGATCGCCGCGCGGCTTCGGTCCAAGTGGTCCGCCAGGCACTCCAGCGCCCGGCGGCGCTCTTCGAACGCAGCGACGGGATTGGTGGATCGCACGGCCAGGAACGGACCGCAGATCGGCGTGAACGGCGGCCGGCGGATGATCTCCAGTCCCCAGCGCCGTTCCCGATACAGCGACAAGCCGCCGCGCAGCTGGCCGCCGTCGTCGAACAAGCCATAGGCCTGCATTCCGGATCCAAACAGCGCCAGCCAATCCAAGCGGTTGAACAGCGTGCCGTGGGCCTTGGCCAACTTGTCGTAGGCCGCGAATTCGGCCGGTTCCAGCGCGCGCAGCTTCATGGCGCCCCCCGGCCGGCGAACAAGCGCCGGTATGCGTCGCACAAGATCGGTTCCATGTGTTCCCAGCGATACTTCGTTTCGGACAGGCGGCGCGCCGCCGCCGCCATGCGGGCGGTGCCGTCCCGGTCCGCGATCATCCGGCCGATGGCCGCGGCATAGGCTTCCGGCGAGGTGGAATCCGCCAGCAGGGCGCACCCTTCCCGCGCCAGCACCGCAAAATGCGAGCGAGGAAAGTCCGGCCCCAGGATCGGAATTCCGTAGAGCAGATAATTGAAGCATTTGTTCGGAGCGGCGATTTCGTGGTTGGGCGACGGCAGGAACCCGATGAGGCCGACGTGGCAAGGCGCGATCGCCCGTCCCACCTCCGCATACGGCAGCCAACCCGTGCGCACGATCGTCCGCTCCAACCCGTGCTTCGCCACGAAGGCCTCGAGCCATGCCTTTTCCGCGCCGAACACGTCGCCGACGATCTTCCAGACCACGCGATGCTCTTGCGCCGCAAGGCGCACGGCTTCGGCCATGACTTTCAGCCCGCGCGCGAACGTCAGGGTGCCGTCGTGGCACAAGATCGTTTCCGGCCCCGCCGCCTTGGCAGCGCCGGCGCCGAACACGTCCGCGGCCGGCACATTGAGCAGCGTGGCCACCCGCGCGGGGCCAAGCACCGCCGCCAGATCCTCCGAAATGGCCAAGCTGGCGCCGAACGCGGCGTCGCATTGGGCGATCCAGCGCCGCTCGCAGGCGCGATAGGCCGCCATCGCCGCCGGCCACAGCGGTCGCGGAAAGCGGGCGGCGGCGACGCCGGCCCAGCATTCGTGGCTGTCGAAAACGACCTTCACGCGCCGGCGCCGCTTGACCCGCAGCGCCGCCACTAGGCTGTCGGGCTCGTGGCAATGGATCGCGTCGCAGTCCTGCTCCGCGAGCGCGGCCTCCAGCCGGCCGACGGTGCGCAGGCGTTCTTTCAGGCCGCCGCCGCCGGGATATTGCGCGAAACGCACGCCGTCGGCCTGCGCGGGCAACTTCTTGCCCTGCGCGCACAGCAGCGTCACCTCCGCGCCCGCCCGGACCAGGCTGCGGGCCTCCTTGAAGAAAATGCGGTCGTCGTCGGCCTCGTGTCCCGAGGTCGCCAGGCAGATGCGGATGCCGGAAAGGTCGTTCATGGATGCCGGGGCGGCGGCGGGGCCGGGCGCGCCTCGCGTTTTTGGCCCGTCAATCCAACGCCCCACAGCTGCTTGCCGAACAGATCGCGATAGGCGCCGGGCGCCTGGACGTCCACGATGTCGAACGCCTCCCGTTCGTACCATTCGAGGACTTCGTTGTAGCTGTGGACGTGGGCATAGCGCGGGGACAGCCAATCGCGCAGGCTGTGGATCGTGTTGGCCAAGCGCCAGCGCGCCCGGTGGCGAATGCGCGTCTTGATCAGCGCATGCAATCCGACGCCGGCCGCGAAGAAGAACGCCTCGCGCACGAATTTCGGGGCGACGCTCAACGCGGGCCGCAGGATCATTTCCACGTGGTAGTTGATGCGCGCGACCAGGCCGGTCCAGCCCTTCTTCACGAGATGGTCGTCCAAGCCGTAGACCCAAACGAAGAGATACCCGCGCGGCCGCACGAACGGAGCGATCGCCGCAAACGCCGCCCGCGTGGAGCGGTTGTGATGCAAAACGCCTTGGCTGTACACCAGATCGAACGCGGCCTCCGCGAACGGCAGGTGGAACAGCGAGCAGATGGTCACGTGCAGATGCGGCTGGTGGCCCAGCGCGCCGCCGACGCGCACGACCGACAGATTGATGTCCGTCGCGTAGATTTCGCATTCCGGCAGGAGCTGGCCCAGCGCGGCGAGTTCCTTGCCTGCCCCGCAGCCGACCACCAGCGCGTGCTCGATTTTTTCCGAGCTGCGCGGCAGCCATTTCAGCCAGACGTCGCGGTTGAGCCGGACCAGTTCTTCCTGCGTGTAGGTGAAGCTGAGGTCGTCGCCGTCCACCTCGATGAGATCCCACTCCTCGGTGAAGGTTTCCTGCGTCGTCCGCTCGCCCGGCAACGGCTCGTCTTCGGGCGCGCGATGGTCCGGCCACGCCGCCAGCGCGGCGGCATGCTTGCGGTCGAATTGCGCATGGACGGCGGTACGGAACAACAGCATGACGGGCACGCGGTTGACGACGGGATAGCGCAGGCGGCAGGCGTCGCACAGCAGAACGCCGTCCTGCACGGCGCCGTTTTCGGCTTCCGCAAAGGCGATGGACCGGAGCGGCCCCCGGCACTTGGGACACACCAGTCGGCGTGCATGTTCTGGCGTCATATGGCTCTTTCGTTCATGGTCCGAAACCGTTCCGGCCGCGCGGGCGCATCACCGGGGCAGATTAGCAATTTCCCGGTACATCTCCACGAGTTTCCGCGCATAATTCCGCTGGTCGAAAAGCCGTTCCGCCGTTTTCCGGGCCACGACGCCCCGGGCCAGCAGGTCGGCCCGCGCCGCGGGCGCGGCCACGCGGACCAACGCGTCCCGCCAAGCGGCGACGTCGCCGGCGGCCACCGTGAATCCGCCCTCCCCCGCGCCAACGAGTTCCGCAATGGAGGCGATGTCGCTGCCGATCAACGCGCGGCCCGAGGCGAACGCCTCGAAGGCGACGTTGGGACAGCCTTCTTCCCGGCTCGGCAACAGCACGGCGTCGGCCGCGCGCAGGATCGCGGGCACGTCGGCCGGCGGCACCATCCCGCCGAGCCTCACGAGATCGGGATGCGTCAGGGAATTTCGCCAGGCCTGGACCGCGGGACTTTCCGAATCCGGTCCGCCGAAAAACAGCGCCGCCCCCGCGCGCGCCAACTCGTCTTCGGCGCCGCGCCAGGCCGCCATGAGCGTGCGGCCGCCCTTCGTGTCGGCGCCGAACGCGCGATCCGCATACGTCGGCAATCCGCCCAGGTAGGCCAAGCGCACGCCGGCGCTTTCGGGAAAAACGGGCGCGCGCGCGCCGGCGGGCGAAAAGCGCGCGAGGTCGGCGCCGCGGTAGGCCGTGCGAACCACCGGCGCCAGCGGGAACCAACGCCGCGCGGACGATTCCAGCGCCCGGCTGTTGCAAACGACGCCGTCGAGATTCCGCCGCAGGGCATCCAAATACGGATAGGATTCGAATCCGATCCGCTGCCGGTCCAGCTCGTTGATGATCTGGGTCACGTGGCGAAAGCGCCGCTGCCGCGCCAGCGCGCCGACCAGCAACCCGGCGAACTCCGCGCCGACCGAATGGACGACGTCGGCACGCGCCAAGAGCGCTTGCATGGGGCGCTGCAAGCGCGCGCGGAACAAGCGCAGAGTGAGGCGCGGCGCGCCCGGCACCAGCGGCGCCGCGGGCCGAACCACGCGCAGGCCTGCGTAGGTTTCCTCCGACCACCCGCGCCGGCCGGGACGCCAGGCGCGCGGCGCGACGACCGTCAGATCGACCAGCTGGGCCAGTTCGACGGCCGCCCGCAGGTTGAAAATCCCGCGGTTCGGACGATCGTCGCCCGGAAAAACGCCGGCAAAATACAAAACGTTCATGCGGTGAAGCCGGACTAGGTCGCCCGGAAGGTTTCTTTCCAGCTCAAGTAGCTGCAGGCGGCGCACAGCAACCGTTCGTCCATGGCCGGCGCAGCGAAGTTCCGCAGCAGCGCCGGCACGTCGAGCACCGCGTCGTCCCGCTGCCGTTCCAGCAAATCCCGGAACAGGCCGCCGTTCCGACGCAGCAGGCTGCCGGTCGGCGTTTCGTAGCCCATCTTGTCGGTGCGGTCGCGGACGACGTCGGGCAGGAGACCGTCCAGGGCTTGGCGCAACACGTATTTCGACCAGCCCTCGCGGAACAGCAGGCGGGTCGGTTGTCCCAGCACCCATTCCAGCAGCCTGAAATCCAAAAACGGCAGCCGGGACTCGACCGAATGCGCCATGGACACGCGGTCCTCGTGCCGCAACAGGTGCGGCAGCTGATAATGGAACATTTCGCCGCATTGGAGATCGCGCCGATCGGCGTGGAGCATGCTGGCGCGCAGATGTTCGGTTTGCCCCGCGTGCGCGCCGTAGAAGTCGCGGCCGAGGATGGGCCGCACGAGACGCCGGCGCCGGATCGCGCGCAGCAGCGGCACGGAATAGTACGCGCCCGCCGCGAGCTGGATGCGCAGCGGCAGGTTGGCATGGCGCCGCGCGGCCAGGATTTCCGCCCAGGCCGCTCCGGGACGGCCGGCCCGCAGCTGGAAAAGCGCATCGTAGGTGCGATAGCGCTCGTAGCCCAGCAGGAGTTCGTCCCCGCCCTGCCCGCTCAGCACCACGGAAATGCCGCGCTCCCGAATCATCCGATAGATCTGGAAACTGGACAGGAACGACAACGTGCCGAACGGTTCTTCCATGTGCCAGACGAAGCGCGCCCAATCGCGCGCCAGATCGGCCTCGCCCGGCCGCAGCACGACCATGCGGGCGCCGGCCTTATCGGCCGCGGCCTCGGCGAAACGCCGCTCCGAATACCGGCGGCCTTCGTATTCCACGTTGAAGGCGTCGAGCGGCGCCGCCTCCGCCGTCCGGCGCCGCTGTTCGCCCGCCAGGCACACCACGCTGGAGGAATCGAGGCCGCCGGAAAGCGTGACGCCCACGGGCACGTCGCTGCGCAGGCGCAGGCGCACCGCATCCGCCAGCAGTTCGCGAAACGCCGCAAAGGCCGCGCGGTCTTCCAGCGGCTCGGCCGCCGACGGCGTCCAATAGCGCCGCGGAGCCCACCGGCCGCTGGCCAGATCGGCGGCCGTCAATCGAACGCAGTGCGCGGCCGGCAGGCAGCGGATGCGGCTGAAAAACGTCTCGTCGGTGTGGGTTTCCAAGCCCCACAGGAAGAAATCGGCCAGCCGGGCGCGGTTGGCTTCCCGCCCCACCCACGGAAGTTCCAGCAATTGCTTGATTTCGGAGGCGAACGCAAAGCGCCCGTTTTCGAGCACGTGGTAGAACGGCTTGATTCCGAACCGATCCCGCGCGCAGAACAACTCGCCGGTGCCGGCGTCGTAGATGGCCAGGCTCCACATGCCGTTGAAGCGCGGGAGGCAATCGGCGCCCCACCGCAGATACGCCTGCAGCAGGACCTCCGTGTCGGAGCGGGTCCGGAACGACACGCCGGCTTGCTCCAGTTCGGCGCGCAGTTCGACGTGGTTGTACACTTCGCCGTTGAAGACGATCCAATGCCGGCCGCTCGGATCGCTCATCGGCTGGTGGCCGGCCGCGGTCAGGTCGATGATCGCCAGCCGGACATGGCCCAGCGCCGCGCGGGCCGGAATCGCCGCGGGTGTTTCGCCGCGGCGCGCTTCCACGGGCGGTTGGCCATGCGCCGGGAAGAGCGCGAGGCCGCCGTCGTCGGGGCCGCGATGCGCCGCCGCGCGGCACATGGCCGCGACGTCCGCGCCCAACGACTCGGACTCTCGCGCGCAAACGATGCCGCAAATCCCG
>Ga0209098_1003660_pt1 | contig 12491 bp, 10 predicted proteins | sample AD_JPNHW1_MetaG_FD_184429 | JGI IMG/M metagenome (GOLD analysis project Ga0209098, IMG submission 184429) | Active sludge microbial communities of municipal wastewater-treating anaerobic digesters from Japan - AD_JPNHW1_MetaG (SPAdes) (version 2) | ecosystem: Engineered > Bioreactor > Anaerobic... | reverse complement strand
GTTTTACAACGAAATATTTTGTATTTTGGAACAGTTTCAATGGTTTGGTATACGGTTTAGAATGGAAGAAAAGAACAATCAATCAGAAAATGCTCGCGACGATCAGGCTTTGGTAAGAAGGGCTTTAAGTGGCGAGGAAAAGGCTTTTGCCCGGTTGATGGTTAAATACAAAGACTCCATTTATTATATGTTACTTAAAATGGTTAAGAATAAAAGCGATGCCGAAGATCTTACCCTTGAGGCTTTTGGAAAGGTTTTTGCCAACTTGAGCTTTTATTCTCCTGAATATGCTTTCAGTACTTGGCTTTACCGGATTGCCACCAACAATTGCATCGATTTTTTGCGGAAACAAAAGGGTATTCATTATTCGTTAGATCAAAATTTTGACCTTGAGCAAGACGAAAATGCCTTTAAACTTAAATCGCAGATTCCTGATCCTGAGGAAAAACTTATATTGAAACAGCGAGGTTGGATGTTGCATAGTTTTATCGAGAAACTGAAACCCAACTATCAAACGCTGATCGACATGAGATATTTCAAGGAATATTCGTACGAAGAAATTGCAAAAGAGTTAGATTTGCCGCTCGGAACTGTAAAAGTGCAATTGTTTCGGGCCAGAAACATGTTGTATTCTCTTATTAATGAGGCAGAAGAAAAAGATTGAAATACGTTGGAAACAATACTGAAATATTTTAAAGATCTTACACCTGATCAGATTGATAAACTTTCAAAGCTTGAAGAACTTTATCTTGATTGGAACTCAAAGATCAATGTCATTTCGAGAAAAGATATCAGCGAATTATACATTCGGCATGTATTGCACTCGCTGGCAATAGCAAAATTTATCCGTTTTAAAAGTGGGACTAAGATTGTTGATGTTGGCTGCGGCGGAGGTTTTCCGGGTATTCCGCTGGCAATTCTTTTTCCCGAAGTTCAGTTCACGCTGGTCGATTCAATAGGAAAGAAAATTACCGTGGTAAACGAGGTTGCTTCGGCTTTAGAGCTGAACAACGTAAAAGGCATTAACGAGCGGGCCGAGAAACTCAACGACCGTTTTGATTTTGTCATTAGCCGGGCTGTGACAGCATTTCCCGACTTTGTTTCATTCACCCGAAAATTGATTTCGGATAAGCAAAAAAATGCGCTTCCAAATGGAATCATCTACCTAAAAGGTGGCGATTTTGCCGATGAAATAAAGCCTTTTCAGAAAATTGCCGAAGTTTTCAACATCTCCGATTACTTTGATGAATCTTTTTTTGAAACAAAAAAGATCATCTATCTACCCTTGTAATCAGTGGTATGGAAAATATTTTTCAGGATTGGAAATTTCTGTTTGAAAAAAAGGTGTTGAAAAATTTTTAACAGAGAAAAAATCAGTTATTTTTGCAGTCCGAAAATAAAAGGGGTAAAAACAGTTAAAAAATAAGATATAATGAAAAGGACATTTCAACCTTCGAACAGGAAAAGAAGAAACAAACACGGATTCCGTGAAAGAATGTCGACTGTAAACGGCCGTAAAGTGTTAGCAGCACGCAGGGCTAAAGGAAGAAAAAAATTGACAGTTTCTGACGAAATGCGTCATAAAGCTTAATTTTTCCAGTCAAATTTTTTGTTTACGCGACAAGGTGAAGAGTAGTTCTTTACCTTTTTGTGTTTGTAGGTGCCTCATGTTTTCCTTTTCAATTCATAGAACGCAGAAACAACTTCTGTCAGTTTTTTTGAAAAAAATGAGAAATCAATCACTAAAGAATTATTTCTAAGCTATTTTTGCTGTTCAATAAAACTAGCGATGGCATAAACGTGTTAGCTTTTAATATTAAGTTCTTTGCATGGAATGTGTCTTTTTGCAATCAGATCTTTTATGCCTCTTTTAATGTCTAAAATATATTACGAATGAAAATCAGAAAGTATTACATCAGGATTAAAGAATTTCTTAAAGGGAAATCAGTTCTGTTCAATATATCGGCAATCGCTCTCTTTTTTCTGGTTCTTTCTCTTTTTGCCATTTTGATGCTTAAAGTTTATACCCGCCATGGACAGAATATTGTTGTTCCAAACTTTAAAGGCCTTTCTGAAAGAGAAGCTGAAAAACTTGCCGACAAAAATGATCTCCGATATCAAATAGTTGATTCATTGTATATGCTTGGGGCTATTCCCGGAAGTGTCATTGAGCAATATCCAACAGCTGGCTATAAGGTAAAGGAGAACAGGACAATATACATCACTTTGGCTTCGCGCGAAGCAGAAAAAGTATCCGTGCCCAAAGTTGTTGACGTTTCGGTTCGCGAAGCCGAGAACCGGTTGGGAAATGCAGGGTTACGACTTGGGAAAGTGACTTATAAACCTTCAGAATTTATCGACTTGGTTCTTGAGCAACACTATAAAGGGAGACCAACAACATCTTCAATGATGTTACCTCGTGGTACATGTATCGACTTGGTTGTGGGGTGTGGGCTGAGTGATGAGAAAATTTCTGTTCCTGACCTTACCGGCATCTCGCTTGACGAGGCACGTAATGCACTATATACTATCACATTAAATATTGGAGCTCTTGTGTACGACGAATCTGTTGTGACAAATTCTGACTCTTTGCAGGCTGTTGTTTGGAAACAAATCCCTGCCCCAGCAGCCGATAATCAGGTTGGACTTGGAACTTCAGTCGACCTTTGGCTTACGGTCGATCAATCAAAATTGAATAAAGAAACCGAAGAGAGTATAGATTCTGAAGAAGAACCATCCGATGACTTTTAAGACTACCATGCAGGAAGATAGAGAAGATTTAGACCTAGACGAGAACGAAGAAGATGGTGGCCTATTTGAGCATTTTCGCTATGAAGTAGATCCCGGTCAGAAAATGCTCAGAATTGATAAGTTTCTGGTGAATAGAATGGAGAGCACATCTAGGAACCGGATTCAAGCGGCTTCAAATGCTGGGTGTATTATGGTGAACGGCGTTTCTGTAAAGTCGAGTTACCGTGTTAAGCCTGGCGATATAGTAACGATTGTACTCGATTTTCCTCGTCGCGAACTGAAAATTATTGCCGAAGATATTCCCCTAGATGTTGTATATGAAGACGATGATTTGCTGGTCGTTAATAAACCTGCAGGGTTGGTTGTACACCCCGGTCATGGTAATTATACAGGAACACTTGTAAACGCCCTTGCATACCGCTTTAAAGATTTGCCTCTTTTTAATTCGGAAGATCCTCGTCCAGGTTTAGTCCATCGGATTGATAAAGATACTTCGGGGCTTTTGGTCGTTGCCAAAACCGAGCATGCTAAAATGCACCTTTCGCTTCAGTTTTTTAATAAAACAACTAAACGTGCTTATCAGGCTCTGATTTGGGGAATTCCGAAAGAACCTGAAGGTACTATTGTGGGTAACATTGGCCGAAGTTTGAAAAACAGACAGGTATTTACCGTTTTCCCTGATGGCGATTTCGGTAAACACGCAGTTACTCATTTTAAAGTCCTTGAAGAACTGGGATATGTGAGTTTGGTTGAGTGCCGTCTCGAGACTGGTCGGACACATCAAATTCGCGTTCATATGAAATATATTGGCCATCCAATTTTTAGCGATGCCAATTATGGTGGTAATGAGATACTTCGTGGTACAACATTTTCGAAGTACAAACAGTTTGTCCAAAACTGTTTTAATATTTGTCCCAGGCAGGCACTGCATGCTAAGTCATTGGGATTTTTTCATCCAACTACCGGAAAGGAGATGTATTTCGAATCAGAATTGGCAACCGATATGCAACTTTTGATTGAAAAATGGAGAGGTTATACCTCTACGCGTATCGACGAAGAGTAGTTTAGCTTAGCTACTTTTTGTTCAACTTGAGATAATTGAGTTTTTGCCAATTTCTTCTTCCTTAAATTCACAATTTTTCAGGTTTATTTACACGAATTGTTTCCACATTCGGCAATATCTTTCCTATTTTTGGTCGGTAAAATTGAACAAGAATCATGAAGAAAAATATTGCAATTGTTTGTGGTGGTGACTCCTCTGAATATGTTGTTAGCATCAAGAGTGGTAAGAACATTTATAATAGCATCGATACTGAAAAATATATTCCTTGGATGATACGCATGCGTTTTGAAGAGTGGGTTGTATTAGATGGCGAAGAGATCATTGCATATGTCGACAAAGGCGATTTCAGCTTTCAGATTGATGGCGTAAAAATTAAGCCTGTGTATGCTTTTGTAATGATACACGGTACTCCTGGCGAAGATGGTATTTTGCAAGGCTATTTCGATCTGCTTAAGATTCCTTATTCGGCTACAGGTGTTTATGCTTCTGCGTTGACCTTTCACAAGTTTTATTGCGACAATTTTCTTCGTGCATTTGGTGTTAATATGGCCAAGGCCGATTATTTTCAACGTGGCGATAAGATTAATCCGTCTCAACTGGTTGAAAAATATGGACTTCCGATGTTTATCAAACCAAGTGCCGGTGGTTCAAGCTTTGGTGTAACAAAAGTAAGATCTGAAGATCAGATTCTTAAAGCTGCCGAAGATGCTTATGCCGAAAGTAACGATTGTCTTGTCGAGGAATTTGTTGAAGGAATGGAACTTGCTGTTGGCGTTTGTGAATTGGATGGAAAAGTTGTTCCTTTCCTGCCAACCGAAGTGATTCCTGGAGGCGACTTTTTCGATTTCAATTCGAAATATCAGGTAGGTGGTGCAACTGAGATAACTCCTGCCCGCTTGCCCGATGAAAAAATTGAGGAGTGCCAGCAGTTGGCCGCCTGGATCTACAAATTAATTGGTTGTCATGGTATTGTTCGAGTCGATTTTATTTTGCGTAATGGGATTTTTAATTTCCTCGAGATAAATACAATTCCCGGTATGACCGAAACAAGTTTTATTCCACAGCAACTTAATGCAATGGGACTTAAACTTAAAGATATTGTAAGTCAAGTAATTGATCAGGATTTGAATTGAATTCACAATTAAATTTCTTATTTCACCCCGGTCAAATTCATTTTTCTTAATTTTGATGTTCTCCCGAAGATTTTGGGATTGAATTCTTATCATTTTATTCAAATGGCAACTACGACAAATAAACGAAGCACAAAACCTAGTATTGAACAGATAAATGCCCAGTACGGGAAGATACCACCTCAGGCTGTTGATGTTGAGGAAGCCGTTTTGGGTGCTCTAATGCTTGAGCGTGAGGCGTTTGTTGGTGTTGCAGATATCTTGGTCGAAGAGTGTTTCTACAAAGAAGAACATCGCGAAATATTTAAGGTGATAAAAGATCTTTCAATGAAAGATCAGCCTGTCGATTTATTAATTGTTACACAGGAACTTAAAAACCGGGGGCTGCTTGAAAAAGTTGGTGGTCCATATTATATTACCCAGTTAACCAGTAGGGTAGCATCGGCAGCGCACCTCGAATTCCATGCCCGTATCATTGCCCAGAAATTTATTCAGCGAGAGTTGATCCGATCATGTTCTGAAATTCAGGCAAGTGCTTACGACGATACCAAAGATGTTGATGAGTTGATTAACGAAGCCGAGTCGGCAATTTTTAAGATTTCGGAAGGAAATATTAAAAAAGAAACTCAACCTATTAAACCAATTCTGAAGGAAGCTGTTCTTCAAATTGAAGAGGCAAGCAAGCGAAAAGACGGCCTTTCTGGTGTCCCCTCAGGTTTTTCGGGTGTCGACCGCATTACTTCGGGGTGGCAAAGGACAGACTTAGTTATTATAGCTGCCCGCCCTGCGATGGGTAAAACAGCTTTTGTGCTTTCAATGGCCAGAAATATGACGGTTGAGTTTAAGAAGCCGGTAGCTATGTTTTCTCTAGAAATGTCGTCCCTTCAGTTGGTTAACCGTATGATTGCCTCTGAATCGGAACTCGGTTCTGAAAAGATCAAAAAAGGTAGCCTTGTAGGAGATGATTGGGATCGATTAAATAGGGCCATCAGGCGGCTCGACGAAGCTCCGATGTTCATTGACGATACTCCGGCTTTATCAATTTTTGAGTTCAGGGCGAAGTGCCGACGATTGAAAATGCAACACGATATTGGCGTAATTTTGGTCGACTACTTGCAGCTGATGACTGCAGGTGCTGATAACCGAGGCAGCCGTGAGCAGGAAGTGAGTTTAATTTCCCGTTCGCTAAAGGCAATTGCCAAAGAACTTGATGTTCCAATTATTGCGTTGTCGCAGTTGAACCGTTCTGTTGAGTCACGCGATGGGAAACGCCCTCAGCTTTCCGACTTGCGTGAATCTGGTGCAATTGAACAGGATGCCGATATGGTAATGTTTATACATAGACCTGAATATTATGGAATTACCGAAGATGAAGACGGGAATTCGCTTCGCAATGTTGCCGAAATTATCATTGCAAAACACCGTAATGGTGCTGTTGGCGATGTCAGGCTTTCGTTCCGAAAAGAACTTGCACGTTTCGTTGATCTCGAAGAGTACCCTTCTGATTTTAGCGAAACTCCGGTTCAAACTTTTAGCTCAAAGATGAATGAGGACACCTCTTCATTTGCAGGTGCAAAATCATTTGACCTTCCAACTGGTAACCCATTTGGAAACTTTAGTAACGAGGATGTTCCTTTTTAATGTCGATATAAAGCATTATAAATGAAAAAAATAAGCATCATACTCTTTTTTCTGTTTCTTGTATTGAAGACCTTTTCAAGTTCGATTCTCATTCCTATGGATGATTCTCAGAAAAATCATCTGAAGGCTTATGGAATTGCTTATTGGACTTTGGAACGAGGTGTCGATGTAAAATGGCTGCTGAATTACCGAGGTGGCAGTTTTATGATTGATTATGTCAAGGAATTAGAGAGTGAGTGCCTTATCCGGGGCGTTAGTTTCGAGGTTATTGCCGATGCTAAAGCAAACCTTATTGTTGATGAGATATCGAGCCCATCTCAGAATATGGATGTTGTTCCGATGCAGAAAGCCCCTAAAATTGCAGTTTATTCGCCACCCAACAAACAGCCGTGGGACGATGCCGTGACGATGGTTTTGACTTATGCCGAAATACCCTACGATGTGATTTACGACGAAGAGATTATTAACGGCAAGCTTAGCGATTACGATTGGCTACATCTTCATCATGAGGATTTTACAGGTCAGTTTGGAAAATTCTATCGCAATTATCAGCACATGCCATGGTATCAGGAAGATGTTCGTACAAATACGGTATTGGCTCAGAAACTTGGCTATTTAAAGGTTTCGGAAATGAAGTTAGCCGTTGGAAAGACGATTAAAAGCTATGTTGCTAATGGAGGTTTTCTTTTTGCAATGTGCGCTGCTACCGACACTTACGACATTGCTTTATCGGCCGAAGGAACTGATATTTGTGAAGCAATGTACGATGGCGATGGCGCTGATAAACACATGAACGATCACCTCGATTTTACAAAAACTTTTGCTTTCCAGAATTTTAAGGTTGTTGAAGATCCTTTTCAATACGAATTTTCAAACATTGATGTGACCGATACAAGGAAAATTCAGATGGGAAACGATTATTTTACCCTTTTCGATTTCTCGGCAAAATGGGATCCTGTACCAACAATGCTTTGCCAAAATCATACTCAGATTGTTAGGGGATTTATGGGGCAGACTACTGCTTACAATAAAGATCTTCTGAAGCCTGAAGTTTTGGTAATGGGCGAGAACAAGGCTGGGAATGAGGCTCGTTATATTCATGGGGAATATGGCAATGGAACCTGGACTTTTTATGGTGGACACGACCCTGAGGATTATCGGCATGCTGTTGGTGATCCACAAACCGACTTGAATAATTACCCAAATTCTCCGGGATATCGCTTAATCCTGAATAATGTACTTTTCCCTGCTGCAAAAAAGAAGAAACAAAAGACATAGCATTGTGTTCCTGTTCGAACTAAAGTATTGAAAGAAGTTGGTTTAGGTGGTTAATTGTGTAGGTTGGTTTTCCGTAGTTGCCATAGTCGATTTCGGTGTTTTCGAGATTAAAAAAAATCTGGTCGATTCCAAAATTCTTAGCACCAATAATGTCGCTTTCCCATGAGTCTCCAACCATAAGACTCTCTTTTTTACGGGCATTGCTGCTCTTTATGGCATGTTCAAAAATCTCTTTTGATGGTTTATGCGATTTAATCTCTTCTGAAATGAACACATTGGTCACGAATTTTTCGAGCCCGGTGTTGCGAAGTTTATGGTGCTGAACCTCTTTAAATCCGTTTGTAATAATGTGGATTTGGTATCCCCTGATTTTCAGTTCGGCCAGTACTTCCAATGTTCCGGGAAAGAGGTTTGTTTGTACCGACATGATTTTCAGGTATAAATCATCAATTTCGGTGTAGGTAATACCGGGAACAACTTCAAATACGTTTAGGCTTCTTTCAAAACGGGCAGCGCGTAGCAAATCTTTCGTAATTTTTTGTTCACGGTATTCGGCCCATAAGTCATTGTTAATCTGAATATAAACCTCAAAAAATTCGTCGAAAGACGGTAGCCGTGAGAGGATTCCAAGTTGGTTAAAGGCCTCTTTCATTGCAATAAACGAATTTGAACTGAAGTCGTATAACGTATTATCGAGGTCGAAAAAGAGGTGCCGATATTTACTCATTAGGGTTTTATTTCTGAACTGCGGTATTACCTTGAAATCCACTCTTCAGGGTTCAATTTTACACTTTCGTTCCAGAGTTGAAATTTCAGAACAGTTCTGTTATCATCTGTCGGATCGGAATAGATGAGGCCAATATTCTGTTTTGCCTCCACATTATCTCCTTGCTTAACAAATACTTCGCTCAGATTTGAGTAAACACTTATTAGTTCTCCATGCCTTACAATTACTGCAATATTTCCACCTGGAATAGCAAAAATACGGCTGACAACCCCCGAAGCAATTGAACGGGCTTTTTCTCCGGGATCTGTTGTAATATCAATGCCATTATTTTTAATGATAATATTTTTCATTACCGGGTGAGGATGTTCCCCAAACCTGTCGGTAATAATTCCGGTTGATGTTGGCCAAGGGAAACGACCCTTACTTTTCTCGATAGTCTTAGACGCAACAACTTTTTCTTCTTTTGTTTTAGGCGTTTTTCTAGCCTTTCTTGCTTCTTCGGCAATAATCCGTTCTATTTCCCGCTGAAGGTTATCTTCAATTTTTTGTTGCTGTGCTAAATGTTTCTTGAGATCTTTCTCTTTAATTTTAAGCTCGTTGTAATATTTTGCTTGTTTCTGTTTTTCAATATTCAGTTTCGAAGTTTCAGCCATTTGCTGGTTTAGTGTCTCTTGTCTTTCTTCAACCTTTGAATTGAGCTCAACCGTTTTTGTTTGTAATACTGACCTGATTGCTTCAATTTCTTCCGACTGTTTTTTGCGATACCGAGCCATCTGTCTGATATAGAATAGCCTTTTGTAAGCCTGATTGAAATTTTCGCTCGAGAGGAGGAAATAGAGCTGGTTGTAATCGCCTCTGTTTCGGTAAGCCTGCTTGATCATGTTTGCGTAGTTGGCCTTGATGTTTGTAAGGTCTTCACTTAGCTGCATGATCATAAATTCATTGTCGGATATCGATTTTTGAAGAAGACTGAGCTGTGAATTGCAGTCGGTTATCAGGTTATTTCGAAGTTCGATCTGTTCGTTAAGAAGTGAAAGCTTACTCAGCGAAGCCTTTGTGTTTTCACCGGTTTTATTCAACAGGAAAGTTGTGTATTCAATCTCCTTTTTAGTTTTTTCTTTTCGGGCTTTCAGTGTTTCAAGTGATTGTGCAGGGCACAATAGCCCCTGTAACAATGCTAAAATGAGTAGTATAGTATATTTTCTTCCCATTAATTCTTTGACAAATTAATTCGTTCGTATTTATCAGGAATGCTGAAATTGAACTCATTATCTGATTTGGTTGTCAGTTTCGAAAGGTTCATTTCAGCCTTCAGTGTTTGTGAGGGTGAAAAATACTCCATTTTTATGTTTTGGGGAAATAAACTTTTCCCAACTAATTCAAATTCGTTAAAAAGTATGGTAATGTTTTCTTTGTTTGTTGGTTTCGACAGCGAAATTTTTTTTACAACATAGGTTTGTGGGTCAATCCAGAGCGAATAGTTCATGGTGTCGGCATCGTAAGCCCCTTCTAGGTATTTTTCAAAGTTTTTTTCCTTTGTTGTTTCATCGGCTTTTTTAATCTCGATCTTATTGTCGATGCGGTACATTTTTGAATCGATAGTAACTTCGGAGTTTTTGCCGAAATCTTTATCGTCGATCATGCTGCTGATATCAGCTGTGAACAATGCTTGCAGCAGGTTGTAGCTTAGGTCAACACCTATTAATTTCTGAATTTTGGCGGCATTGTCCGAAGCAAAACTTCGGTCAAGGTAGTTTATGAAATACAGGCTATCGGGTGTTAGCATTGCCTTTCCTATCGGAAGGGTTAGTTTCTTTACCGAAAGCAATATTTTTTTATCTTTTTTTATCTTCAATTGGCCCGTTACCGAGTTGCTCATATCGTCGGATTGAAAGGCAACCGAGATTTTCTTGGCTTCAAAATTTTGGTAATCCGGTTTTTCGCGCTCTACCTTTTTAATCAATTTTGAAGCACTGATAGGTTTCAGGTTTTCAACTGCAATTTTACGTGATGTGCTGCACGATGCGGTAATTAGCAGGATTACTATTGCAGTAAGTAATTGTCTATAATTGTATTGTGTGCTTAATCTCATTGTTCTGTTATTCGTCTCCTTCAATAAACTTTCGTTCATTAATTTTTTGTTCAAGAATTTTTGATTTGTTGCCAAGTTCGACTGATTTCTTCCAGTTTGAAATGGCTCCTTCAACATCGTTGAGCATAAACAGAATGTCTCCGTAATGTTCAATAATCACATCGCTTTCGTTGCCACCATTTTTAACGGCTGTTTCCATGTAAAATTTTGCAAGACGGTATTCTTTCTTTTTGAAAAGAACCCATGCGTGTGTGTCGAGATACGTTGCGTTATCGGGATTTGCTTGTATTACCTGGCTGCTTAATTTTTCTGCTTTGTCGAGGCTTCCTTTGCTTATCGACAAATAGTAAGCATAGTTGTTCATTGCCATGTAGTTATCGGGTTCAATTTCGATTACTTTTTCGAACGAAGCAAATGCCTTTTCATTGTTTTTTAAATTGTAGTAAGCTTCGGCCCGATAGAGTTCGAATTGAGCTTCGAGCTTTTTATTGTCGATAACATAGGTCTGTCCGCTTTCAAGCGTTTTTAGTGCTTTGTCGTAATCTTTTAATTGAATTAGGGCAACGGCATTCAAAACATACAATAGTCCTTGTGTTGGGAAGAGTTGAATTGCCTTTTCACTATCCTTCGACATGTTTTCGAAATCGTTTATTTGATTGTCGATCAGGACTAATTGTTCCCAAACCGGGTAACTGTTGGCATCTATCTCAAGTGCTTTGACTATGTATTCGCGGGCTTCAGGAATTCTTTTTCGCTGAATCAGGAAATCGGCATTGATGCTGTAACTACGAGCATCGTTAGGATGTGCAATGCTAATGAGTTTAATCAGCTCTTCAATTTGGCTGTCTGAAAGCTTGTGCTCGTCGGGATATGTTGCAAGTGTAAGGTACAGTTGAATCTTTGTTTCGATATCGGAGTTGGGGTCTGAAAACCCTTTTTTTACATGTTCGTAGGCTTTTTCCAGATCTTTATTCTGAATATAGAATGTAGCCAGCGAGAATTGTACAAATCCGTTTGTTGGGTCAATTTCCAGAACTTTGTTGTAGTATTCAAGTGCTTTCTCTTTGTTGCCGTCTTCTTTATACATGTCGGCCATAACGCCGTAATATTCAGGCACCGAAGGGTTCATTTTTATTAATCGTTCAATTTCGGCATAGGCTTCTTTGTTTTTGCCAGTCGATCGGTAAAGTTGTTGGCGAGCCAGGCTTACTTGCTCACTAAAGCCTATTTTTTCTTCAATTTGCTTGTAGGCTTTTATGGCCTCGTCGTATTTTTCGCCCGATGTTAGCAAAAGTGCATTCAGATAGTAAAAATCGATATTGTCGGGATCCGATTTTATCAATTCGCTGTAAATCTTACTGGCCTCTAAATATTGTTTATTCCCCTGATATATTTGGGCAAGCAAAAGTTTGTACCATTTATTGTCGGGGTTAATCTGGATTGCTTTTTCGAGCAGTGCTTTTGCACTTGTAACATCGCCTTTTATGGTGTGGATATTGGCAAGTTCGTAAAGAACAGCTGCAGATTTTGGATTTACCTCTAAGCAATTGTTAAAATATTGAATCGCATTGTCGAGGTTCCCAAGCATCTTATGTTTTAACCCTTCGATGTATAGAAATTCGAATTCAATCCGTTTATCTTCAGGTAAATCAACAGCTTTTTCTGTGTTTGCAGAAGCCTTTTCTGTTTTTTTTGTGGCAACTTTGCTTGTTCCGCAACTGGCAAATAGAAACGGTATTGCAACTACAACTAGAATGATGTATCTGTTCATCTTCAATTTATTAGTGTTTTCCGGTATGGCCAAAGCCT
>Ga0209098_1003658_pt1 | contig 12504 bp, 12 predicted proteins | sample AD_JPNHW1_MetaG_FD_184429 | JGI IMG/M metagenome (GOLD analysis project Ga0209098, IMG submission 184429) | Active sludge microbial communities of municipal wastewater-treating anaerobic digesters from Japan - AD_JPNHW1_MetaG (SPAdes) (version 2) | ecosystem: Engineered > Bioreactor > Anaerobic... | reverse complement strand
TTGGGGTGAAGACCGGTACGCCGCCGGTCCGACGCAGCGTACATTCCTGCTTTGGCCGCTGCTCTGGTCAGAGAAAACGGGCAGCGACAGCCTGCTGAGAACCCACCGCATGGCGCTGCCGTTTTTTTATCAGGATTACAGCGTTCAGCGCGAAAAAGGTGTTTCGCCGGAAAAGCGGACGACCGTTTCCAATTACTGGAAAATCTGGCCGCTGATGAGCTGGCAGCGCGAAGGCGACGTTTCGCGTTTCCGGATGCTGGAACTCTGGCCGCTTAAAAACAGCGCGCCGGTCGAACGCAACTGGGCACCTCTCTGGACGCTGTATAAACGGACAGATATGGAAGGAATCATCCGTAAGGATATTCTGTGGTTTGCCTGGCACAGTGAAAAAGAGCCGTCCGTCGAGCGCAAGGAATGGTCTTTACTGAAAGGGTTTCTGGCGTATAAAAGGGATCACGAATCGCAGGAGCTGCGTCTGCTTTATTTCATACATTTAGGGAATAGCGAATGATCGCGCCGTTTAAAGAAATATATTGGTATCTGGATCTGCCGGTACGGTCGTTCCGCCGTCTGGGCCGGATCATTCTGGTTGCCTGTCACGATATGGGCAACGCGCTCATCATGCTTTTTTCTGCGACGCTTTATATCCGTACGCTTTGGAAACCGCGTGCACGCCGCGAAACGGCCATGCAGCTTTATGTCACCGGCATTAAAAGCCTCGGCGTCATTACTGTTGTCGCCTTTTTTACCGGCATGATTCTGGCCTTGCAGACCGGCCTTGAACTGCGCCGCTTCGGGCAGGAAGTCAATATCGGCACAGCAGTCACCATCGTTATGATCCGCGAAATGGGCCCGTTCATGACCGGTCTGATTATCGCAGCCAGCGTCGGTTCGGCGATTGCCGCACAGCTCGGCACCATGGCGGTTTCCGAAGAAATTTCCGCGCTGGAAGTCATGTCGATCAATCCTAACCGGTTTCTGGTGATGCCGAGGCTGGTTGCGCTGGCTGTGATGATGCCGATTCTGACGGTTTACACCAATATCCTCGGCATCCTCGGCGGCGGAATTGTCGGTTCGACGCAGCTCGGCGTGGCGTTTCAGGCCTATCTCGATAACGCCACCCGCTACGCCGAGAACAAAGACCTGTATGTCGGACTTTTCAAAGCGTTTGTCTTCGGCATCATCATTGCCACCGTCGCCTGCTATCAGGGGCTGAGCACTACGGAAGGCGCTGTCGGTGTCGGGCGCGCCACCCGGCAGACCGTTATCATTTCATTCCTGATGATCCTGATTATCGGCTACATGATCACGAGGCTGTTTTACATATGATTATTTTCGACAAAGTCACCAAGCGGCTCGGCGGAAAAACCGTCCTCAATGAGGTCAGTTTTGAAGTGCCGAAGGGTGAAACGTTTGTGATTGTCGGGCTTTCCGGCGCCGGCAAAAGCGTTACGCTCAAACATATGGTGCAGCTGATGGTTCCTGACAGCGGTACGGTGCGCATCGGTGATGATATCATCAGTGCAGCCCGCGGCACCGAACTGGAACGTATGCGCCGCCGCTTCGGTGTGCTGTTCCAGGGCGCAGCGCTTCTTCAGTGGCTTACTGTTTTCGAAAATGTGGCACTGCCGCTTCGCGAGCATACGAAGCTGAGCGAAGAGGAGATTGATCGGACTGTTCGCGAAAAACTGCGTCTGCTCAATATGGAAGACGCAATGGATAAATTTCCTGCCGATCTTTCCGGCGGCATGCAGAAACGCGTCGGCCTCGCCCGCGCCATCGTCATGAATCCGGAAATCATTCTCTATGACGAACCGACGTCCGGTCTTGATCCGGTGACATCCCGCCTGATCGATAAACTGATCGAAAATCTGCGCAAAGAACTTGGGATCACCAGTGTCGTCGTAACCCATGATTTGCACAGTGCGCTGGCAATCGCTACCCGCATCATGATGATTGATGGCGGGGAAATTGTTGAAAACGCGACGCCGGCCGAATTTATTCAATCAACCAACGAAACCGTTCAACGTTTCCTCGAGTCCCAGTATATTACCCGCCGGGGTGCCTGGGAGAAAGGAATGGAGCAACATGTCTGACAAATACAACAAAGAACTCAGCATCGAAGTCCTTGTCGGCTTCTTTATGTTTATCATTCTCATCGCTCTGGGTGTGTTCACCATTATCCTGAGCCGGCAGAATTTCCTGCAGAAAAAATACCCGCTGGCGGTCCGCTTCAGTGAAGTCAGCGGCCTGCGTGACGGCGATAATGTTTTTCTGCGCGGTATGAAAGTCGGGGTTGTAAAAACGACGGCGCTGGAAGACCACCATGTGGTTGTTCGTGCCGATCTTGAAGTGCCGGTACAGCTCCGTGAAGGCTATAAAGTGGAAGTGGTTTCCTCCTCCATGCTCGGCGGGAAACAGCTGAAAATCGATGAAGGCCCCATGAGCGCATCATTGCTTCCGGAAAATGCGCCCATTATCGGCACGGAGCCGACGGACATTCTCGAAGAGCTTGGCGCGGCTGTGGCCGGTATCCGGCAAATGACCGATAAGATTTCTGCGGGCGAAGGAACTCTCGGCAAGCTGATCCATGACGATGCGGTTTATAATAACCTGCAGGAATCTCTGGCCAATCTGCGTGATGTCAGCGACAAGCTGGCCAAAGGGCAGGGAACCATCGGCAAGCTGATTAATGATGAAACGGTTTATACCGACCTGCAATCAACCATGGCCAGCCTGAAGGATGTCAGCGGCCGGCTGGCGAACGGGGAAGGAACCCTCGGCAAACTGCTGTCCAAAGACGAGCAGCTTTACCAGGATCTCAGCACCACGATGGCCAACCTCCGCAGCATCACGGATAAAGTCGGCTCAGGTGAAGGAACGCTCGGCAAGCTGGTCAACGACGATCAGATTTATACCGAAGCGCAGAAACTGCTCGGTGAACTGCGTGCCGCGATTGACGATATGCGCGAAACGTCGCCGGTTACCACCTTCAGCACCATCTTCTTCGGCGCGTTTTAAAACGGCTTGCCGGGGTTGTTGCGCCGGACGATTTCTTTTAAAAAGAAAACAAGTTCTGGAAATCCCGGCTGAGAAATGATTTCGTTCTTCCTTCTGACAGGAGGAAGGCGATGAACAGTTCGGCCAGCGAAAATGAAATTTATCCGGCTTGCGGATTGCAGGTTGATCGTCCTCTCAAAATACGGGTTCTTCAATACGCCTCGCTGGTGCTGGCTGTCGCCGGACTGATTCTGCTTTATCTGTTCGCGGTAAACCGGGATCTGCCGTTTGTCCGGATCGGCGACATCACGCCGGCCATGAACTTCGCTTATGTCCGCATCTCCGGCGAAGTTACGCGTGACGCCTACGTTTTTCAGTCCGGCGGCATCGTATTCGACTTAAAAGACGGCAGCGGCGAAATCGCTGTCATGGGCGGAAAAGCGCAGGCTCAGGCGCTTGAAGCTGCCGGAAAACTTCCGCGACGCGGGGACCGGATCGAAGTGGCCGGCAGTCTCAGTGTTGCCGCCGATCAGGAACCGCGGCTTCGTATCCAGTCGGCGGATCAGCTTGTTCTCAACCGCAAGCGGGCCGCCGCCGCTTCATCTCCGGCGCCGCGCATCCGGCTGGCTGATGTTACCGCCGCGCATAAAGGAGAGCAGATATCTGTTTCCGGCATCCTCAAAATTATTGATGTGCCTGGACCCGGCTCCCGGGCGCCGTACACTCTGACACTTGAAGAAAACGGCGCCGAGCTGGCTGTGGTTTTCTGGGAAGATGTTTTCCGGGATTTGGAAGACAGGCTGCCTCTGCCCGGGAAACGGCTCAGCGTTCGCGGAGGGGTGGATGTTTATAAAGATACGGTGCAGATCAAAGTCCGGTCGGCTGGCGATCTGCGCATCGCGGAGTCGGGACAATGATCTTTACAGCGGTGGCAGCGGTGCTGGCCGGAACCGTTCTGGCCTGTTTTCTCTCCATCCTGCCGGGGCTGCACATTTACAACGTCATGGGTCTCGCGGCGCTGTTTCTCTATTCCCTGCAGGGAAGCGGTGTTGCCGCCATGCCGGAAGTTTACATTCCGTTCATGCTCGGACTTGTCACCGGCTGGTCGGTACTCAACACCATTCCTTCTGTCCTGCTCGGAGCCCCGGATGAAAGCGCGGTCTTTACCGTGCTGCCCGGCCAGAAATATCTGATGACCGGTCGCGGCTACGAAGGCACCATGATGATCGGTGCGGGCAGCCTTGCCGGACTTTTCATTCTCGTCTTCCTGATCGGGCCGTTTGCGCCGAAGTTTCTGCCCATCGTCCGCTATGTGCTTACTCCGCACATGCACTGGATTCTCTGGGTCATCATCCTGTTCATGCTGATGACCGAGTGGCCGAAGAACGGTAACTGGGGCCCGGCAGGCTGGCGGAAATTTTTTGCCGCCTGGTCAACGCTCGGCGCAGGGCTGCTGACTTTCTTTCTCTCCGGACTGCTCGGCTTCCTGCTTCTCTACCGTCCGCCGGTTTCCGTTGATAACGCTTTCCAGAACATCATGCCTGCTTTTGTCGGACTCTTTGCCGTTCCGTGGTGCCTGCTCAATGCCGTCAGCGGGACGGAAGTTCCGAAGCAGTACATCCGCGACACACTTAATATCAACGGTGACCTGCTTCTGCGGAGCGGCATCGCGGGCGGTATCGGCGGCGGCTTTGCCGCCTTCCTGCCGGTCGTCACCGGCGGTATCGGCGGACTGCTCGCCGGGCACGCCACGGCGCAGCGCGACGAGCGGGTATTTATGATGTCGCAAGGCGTTTCCAAAGTCGTCTACTACGTCGGCGCGCTGATGCTCTTCTTTGTGCCGGGACTTTATCTGACGCGTGGCGGCGGCGCATGGATTATTAAAGGACTCTATACGCCGCACACCCGGGGCGACTACTGTCTCGCGCTCGGCTCCATCGCACTTTCCGGTGCGGTTTCCTTTCTGCTGCTGTCGCCGCTCACCAGGTGGACGCTTAAGCTGATGGGGAAAGTGGACTACCGCCACATCTCGGTCTTCTCGCTCGGCATCATTGTTGCACTTGTCTTTTCAATCACCGGCAGGCCGGGACTTTTCATTATGACTGTAAGCACGGGTATCGGTCTCATTCCCGTTCTTTTCGGATCGCGCAGGCTGAACTGTCTCGGCGTACTGCTGCTGCCGATCGCCTGCAACATGTCCGGTATCGGCGAACCCGTTGCCGCCTTTTTAGGACTGCTCTGACATGAAAGGAATTGCCCATTTTATTTCCGGAGCTGCCGTGGCCTCTTTCTGCCCGTGGGCGGTTGAGGCCGCGCAGAACGGCAATCCTGCTTTTTTCATCCTTGGCGCGGCAGCCGGAATTCTGCCGGACACCTTGGATTTTAAATTCTACCGCTTCTTCTATCGCTATGACGTTTCCGTTTATCCTGATCCGGAAAAACTTGATCCGCAACCGGTCGCTGACGCTGTTGCCGCCGCTGTTTCTGAGGCCGCCGCAACCGGCGGGCCGGTACGCGTGAAACTTTCGACGATTAAACTGAGCGCCGATAACTGGCGGCAGTATCGCGTCCGGATCGATCCCGATGCCGGTGAAGTGCGGGCACAGTTCGGGCCGGTTGTCAGCACAGGGCAGGCGCCGCAGCCCGGCACCCTGCCGGCGAGTCGTCCGGCCGCTGTTGCGAAATTTTCTGCGCCGGTCAGGCAGAGTTATGAACCGGTGTACACCGTTGATATTTTCGACGGCCCGGGATTCCTTTTTAAACGCAACGGGGCCGGTGAAGTAGAAATTGATTTTCTGCCGTGGCACCGCAGCTGGTCGCATTCATTTACCGTCGCTTCGTTGCTGGCGGGACTGGCGTCGCTCTGGACGTGGGAGGCGGGGCTCGTCGTTTTCGGTGCTTATGCGGCGCACATTATTGAAGATCAAATGGGGTACATGGGCACCAACCTGTTTTTCCCCTTCACCAAAAAACGCACCGCCGGTCTTAAGTTGATGCATTCCGGCGATGCGTTTCCAAACTTCACCTGCGTATGGCTTTGCGGCCTGCTAATTTTCTGGAATATCTATGCTGCGATTCCTGAACCGCTTTATCACTTCAGCTTCATGCGCTTCATGACATACGCCCTGATTATCCCGTTTGCCGTTTTCGGTGCCGTACGCCGGTTCCTCGTTCGCGCGGGCAACGGCCGGCCCGAATCTGGTGCCGTGAAATGGGACATCTAGAGCGGAATGCAAAAATTCTGCAGCGTTTCTAACGCGGCTCTAGCTGCTGCGGTTCTGAAGGTGATCCAGAACTTTCGTCAGCCACCACCACAACCCCCAGCCGATGACGACCATGGCCACCGAAAACAGACCATAGGAAATCCACGGATTGATATTTTTGGTCATTGCGCTGAATTCCGACATTCCGCCCATGCTGGCGATAATGTTGATCGGAACAAATACCACGTTGATAAGGGTCAGATTTTTCAGCAATACGTTCATGTTGTTGCTGACGATGGTGCCGCGGGCATCCATGAGTCCGGACAGAACGGTCGAATAAATCCCCGCCTGTTTGCTGGCCTGCTGGTTTTCGATGATCACATCATCAAGAAATTCGATCTGTTCGGTTGAGAGCTTCAGTTTGCCGGAAGCGGTATGGATTTTTGACAGAACCGCAAGATTTGTTTCCAGCGCGTTGTGGTAATAAATCAGGCTTTCTCCGAGCGCGAACATCTGCAGGAGATATTTGTTCTCCATGGATTTGATGATCTTCGCCTGCAGTTCCTGCGACATCATTTTGATGGCTTTAAGATGGCCCTGATAGTGATGCACGGTATGCAGGAGCACCCGCAGGACGCAGTCCCAGACGGAGCCTATCTGCTTGAATTCCCGTCCGGATATGGGGAGGTCGTCCTGGGGGACGATAAAAACGACCTTGTTGTCTTTGATTAATATACCGAGTGATGACACCTCAAATTGAATCGTTTCATCGCGGGTGATGTTGTCGGGACGTTTCCAGATCATGAACAGCCCGCCGTCCTGCATATATTCTACGCGCGGGACTTCATCGGAGTCATAGATTGCCTCTACGTCAAAAGGATCTAAATCGAACTTCGTTTGAAGAGCTTCCTTTTCGGGGTCGGTGGGCTGGCAGTAAACGAAAATATCCGCTTCATTCTCGGCGCATTGCATCAGCCGCGCGGATGCTATCCGGTAAGTCATTATCATGAAATCACCCTGTTTCTTTCCGCATCAAGATTTCATCGTTTCAAATACCCAGTTCGACTGGGTTGCTTTGTATATCGAATGTTCCGGAAACAGCAAGCGATTCGTTCGGAAATTCGCGGCGGCGGAAAGAGCTACTGCTTGCCGGTCTGTTCAAGGGCTTTGGGCGCGGAGAAAATGATATGGCTGAGCATGGCGCGCCGGAGAGAATTCCTGTCGGAAGGATTCAGGATTTTCCCAAGATCAGACGATTTCCGGACAGAAGTTTCCGAGCCCTGGAAACTCAGATTCATCGTCGGCAGTTTGATCGACGGAACACTGTTGCGGAAGGCGGACATCTTCGGGCGGAGGTCAGGTTCCGGAAGTGCCGCCGGTTTCGCGGCCGGTTCCGGAGCAGGGGCTTCGTGGCGCAACGGCTCTATATCGGGCAGCGCTTCAATGTCGCCCGGTTTCCACGGTGAGGAGGAGCGGAAAGCCGGTTTATGCTGCGGTTCTTCGATGAAGACCGGCGGTTCAATATGTAAATTTTCTGCTCCGGCCATTTTCCGGAGCAGCTCAGCAAACGGATCTTCAGTAGCAGCTCCGGTTTCTTCCTCTTCGGCGACCGGGCGCGGCGGCTGGTTCTTCTTGGCTGCTGCGCCGGCGATCTGGGCGATGACCCAGAATACGCCGACGATCAGCCAGACGATTCCACCGTCCGCTTTGACGAAGAGGTCAGTCATGATTACTCCTTCTTATGCGCCTGTTCGTCGCCGCCGGCCAGCGCTTCGCGCATCGAGGTATCGGCCATGACGTTCTGCATGCGGTAGAAATCCATAACGCCGAGGTTGCCTTCTTTGAAGGCCTGGGCGATGGCCAGCGGAACCTGAGCTTGCGCTTCAATCACCTTGGCCTGCATTTCCTGAACGCGGGCGCGCATTTCCTGTTCCTGCGCAATCGCCATAGCGCGGCGGCCTTCCGCCTCGGCCTGACGCAGCTTCTTGTCGGCTTCGGCGCGTTCGGTTTCGAGCATCGCGCCGACGTTGGCCGTATTGGTCGTTCCGGCGACGCTGACGTCGGCGATATCAATGGAGACGATCTCAAACGCCGTCTGCGCGTCGAGGCCGCTGTCGAGAACCTTGCGGCTGATGTTGTCGGGATTTTCGAGAACCTTTTTATACGAGTCCATCGAGCCGACAGCGCTGACGATGCCTTGGCCGACGCGGGCAATAATGGTTTCTTCGGTGGCGCCGCCGACGAGCTGTTCGAGATTCGTACGGACGGTTACGCGCGCTTTAATCAGCAGGCGGATACCGTCTTTCGCGACGGCGTCGAGGAAAGTGGTTCCCTGTTTCGGGTTCGGGCAGTCGATGACCTTCGGGTTGACGCTGGTGGTGACGGCGTCGAGAATGTCGCGGCCGGCGAGGTCGATGGCGGCGGCCTGCTGGAAGCTCAGTTCGATATTGGCCTTGTCGGCGGCGATGAGCGCCTGCACCACGTTGACGACGTTGCCGCGCGCCAGATAGTGCGCTTCGAGCAGGTCGCTGCTGATATCAATTCCCGCCTTGATGGCCTGAATGCGCGCTCGGGCGATCAGCGTGACCGGCACTTTGCGCAGCACTTTCATTCCGATCAGGTTGTACAGTTTGATGGGCGCGCCCGAACCCCAGGCCTGCACCCAGACCGCGAGTACGGACAGAATGACGGCCGCGAAGACAAAGACGACGACCAGCAGAAAAATTCCTAATATCGTTTGGATTCCCATGACCTAACCCTCCATTGTTGTTTACTTGATATCGTTTGGTGTCTGAAAGACCAGCACCGGTTTTTTGAAAAGAGCGAGAATCAGTGCGCCGAGTCCGTAGATCATGACCAGAAGGCTGATGACCATGGAGATCGCGGTAAAGGCTGTCAGCGCATAAATGATAAACAGTCCGGCGGCCAGTGTGCCGGGCAGATTACGCTTCGAAAATTCCTTGCTGCGGCGCAGAACGAGGGCGCCAAGCCAGAGGCCGACCGCGATTTTGCTGAGATAGAGCAGAATGAGATAGAAGAGGATCAGCAGAATGCTCAGCGGCAGTCCGATGAGGGTGAAGAGCAGCACGAATGCACCTATCGGAATGAGGCAGAGTGCAGTGAAGCCGGTAAGAATACATGCGCCGCGGGAGGTGCGTAACAGCTGGAATGTGTTGGCGGCATAGCGAGGAAAGACCGCGCAGAAAACCAGGCCGGTCAAAAGAGCGGCAAAGGCAAAGACAAAGTGCGAGAACAGATTGGGTTTCAGAAACTGGTTTGCCGGCGGAGCTTCAAATGTACGGTTCAGTTTTCCGCCGAGTACAATGGAAGGCGAAAGCACCAGCTCTTTCGGTGCCGTGTAGTTCAGGTCGCCGCCGATCACCGTTCCGGGCAGAATGACAATCTCCTGCGCCGCAATGGAAACATTCCCGGCAATTTTCCCGCCAAGTGTCGCTTTTTTTGCCACGATCCGTACGTTGCCGGCGATAGCGCCTTCGCTGATAACGTTGTCGCCGGCACCGAACAGATTTTTGGCAATCGATGCCGAGGATTCAATTTTGATGGTATTGCCCGCTGCGGCCAGCGAGTTGCCGAATGTTCCGGAAGCCTGCACCATGCGCGAAACCAGCCGTACATGATCGCCAAAGCGACCTGCTGCAATCACCTGATTGCCGCCTCCCGCCCAGACATCGCCTTTAAAGTTTCCGCGCAGATCAAGCGTCGTACCCGCCGCAAAAAGATCATCCAGCGCTTCGCCGCTGATGGTGATGTCCTGTGCCGAGATCCACATTTCATCGCGCAGCGTTTCGGATTCGCCGCTGATAAACTGATCCCGCTGCACAAACTCAATTGCTTGCACTGTGCTTCCGACCAGCAGCAGCCCGGCGATCAAACCCAGTTTCAAATTTCTAATTTCAGGTTTCAAGTTTCACTTTCCTTACGTAAATCCGGTTGCCTTCCACCTTGATGATCTCAATGGCGGAGTTCTGTTCAATCCATGTTCCGTCGGCGATGACGTCCGCGCGGCGGCCTTCGATCAGCGCTTTGCCGGCTGGACGCAGGATGCTCAGCGCTGTGCCTCTCATGCCGGCTTTCCATGTAGAGTCATCCTGATCTCTTTTACTGATATGCTGCGTCAGCGAAAGCGCCTTGCCCATCCGGCTCTTCGGAAAATATTTCATCCAGACAAACGCGGCGATTGCGGTCAGCACAAGGATGAAAAACAGGCTCAGCCAGCCGAGCCACAGCGGGAAAATCATAAAGCCCATTACTGCCGCGCCGATCAAGGCGGCTGCACCGGCCGCGCCGACGATACCGCCGGGGATGAAAATTTCCACCCCGATCAGAAACAGCCCGCAAACCAGAAGAGTAATGTACCAGCTCATGCGCGGCATTCTATCTGCCTTCCGCCGCGATGGAACACAAAAGTTCCAATTATCGGCCGGCCTGCCGGCCGCAGCTCCGCAGGAGCGAAGGCTGGTACCCCGGGCGGGATTTGAACCCGCGACCTACGGTTTAGGAAACCGTTGCTCTGTCCAGCTGAGCTACCGGAGCGTGAAAAGAAGGCGGAAATATGAAGGATGAAACCTGAAAGGGGAATTCAAATTTCAAGTTTCAGATTTCAAGTTTCCTTCCGGAGTTTGTGATTGATGCTCATGGAGCAGAACTTTTCGCCGCACATGGAGCAGTAGCGCTGTTTGACGTCGAATTTTTCGCCCGGCGGCATGGACTGTTCGCGGAAGCGGCGCGCCCGTTCCGGGTCGAAGCAGAGGTTGAACTGGTCTTCCCAGCGGAATTCAAAGCGGGCTTTGCTGATGGCGTTGTCGCGTTCCTGCGCGTTGGGTATGCCTTTGGCGAGGTCGGCGGCGTGCGCGGCGATTTTATGGGCGACGACGCCTTCGCGGACGTCCTCTTTGTTCGGCAGGCCGAGGTGCTCTTTCGGTGTGACGTAGCAGAGCATGGCGCAGCCGTACCAGCCGATCATGGCGCCGCCGATGGCGCTGTTCAGGTGGTCGTAGCCGGCGGCGAGGTCGGTGACGAGCGGGCCGAGGGTGTAGAACGGCGCTTCGAAGCAGTCGGCCAGCTGGCGGTCCATGTTTTCTTTGATCTTATGCATCGGAACGTGGCCGGGGCCTTCGATCATCACCTGGCAGCCGTGCCTCCACGCAATTTGCGTCAGCTCGCCGAGCGTCGTGAGTTCGCCGAACTGGGCGTCGTCGTTGGCGTCGGCGAGGCAGCCGGGGCGCAGGCCGTCGCCGAGCGAGAAGGCGATGTCGTATTTTTGAAGGATTTGACAGATCTCTTCGAAGTGCGTGTAGAGGAAGCTCTCTTCGTTTTTGTTCTGCATCCATTGCGCCATGATGGAGCCGCCGCGGCTGACGATGCCGATGAGCCGGCGGGCGGCGAGCGGAATGTGTTTACGGAGCACACCGGCGTGGATGGTGAAGTAGTCGACGCCCTGTTCGGCCTGCTCGATGAGTGTGTCGCGGTAGATTTCCCAGGTGAGGGCGTTGACGTCGCCGCCGACTTTCTGGAGCGCCTGATAGAGCGGAACCGTGCCGATCGGCGTCGGGCAGTGGCGCAGGATCGCTTCGCGCGTCGCGTGAATCTCTTTGCCGGTGGAGAGGTCCATGACGGTGTCCGCGCCCCAGAGAATCGACCAGCGCATTTTTTCGAGTTCTTCCGGGATGGACGAGCCGAGGGCCGAGTTGCCGATGTTGGCGTTGATCTTGGTGCGGAACTTCCGGCCGATAATCATCGGTTCGCATTCCGGATGCTTGCGGTTGACGGGAATGATGGCGCGGCCGGCGGCGATTTCGTCGCGGACAAATTCCGGCGCGACCGATTCGCGGATGGCGGCGAATTCCATTTCGGGCGAGATGGTTCCGGCGCGGGCCAGTTCCAGCTGGGTGGCGTTCGGGCGTCCGGCAATCCAGGGTGCGCGCAGGGCGGGCAGCGGGCCTTCCGTATTCGGCCCGGCGGTGTCGTAAACGCGGACCGGCGCGTTGCGGTTTTCGCTGCCGTCTTCATTGATCGTATGCGCCAGTTCGATTTCGCGGAACGGGACGCGTACGCCGGGTTGCGTGCCGTTGACATACACCTTCCGCGAGTGCGGGAAAAACGGTCCGTAGTCTGAATACTGTTTCATCGCTCGTTTCCTTCCTATAGCGGGAAGGGAGCGGCAAAGGAACCGTTCGCTTCCCTCCGCGGCATGACCCGCACAGGTTCAAAGGGTTGTTTCTCAGCCCGTTCGGGCACCCCCAGCAAAGGCGGCACTATACCGCTTCCCGCGGGCGGAGGA
>Ga0209098_1003657_pt1 | contig 12506 bp, 8 predicted proteins | sample AD_JPNHW1_MetaG_FD_184429 | JGI IMG/M metagenome (GOLD analysis project Ga0209098, IMG submission 184429) | Active sludge microbial communities of municipal wastewater-treating anaerobic digesters from Japan - AD_JPNHW1_MetaG (SPAdes) (version 2) | ecosystem: Engineered > Bioreactor > Anaerobic >... | reverse complement strand
CCGTGCAATCATATCCTTGTGCTGAACCGGGAACTGGGCAAGCCAGAGAATTTCAATGATTTGACTGCGGGGCTCGAGGGCGGCGGATGGCTTGTACTCAACTTGCCAGAAACTTCGTCAAGGACTTCGGCAGAATCTCCGTCAAGGGCGCAGCCAGACGCGCCGATCAATTTTGACAGGTTTGCCGGCTATCGGCTTGCGTTTGTGGACGCTGCCGGCATCGTGGCGAGCGCGGTCGGACGAGGGGCCCAAGGTGGAATGGCACAGGCGAGGCGTACGTACTCTCACGATCCAGAGATGCTTTCTTGCTGCGAGGCCTTTGCGATGCTTGGTGCTTTTTCACGTGTCCTTGGCGAGCCACCACTGGCTGAGATCAAGAGGGTTTTGGCGGATGATTTGGACATAGATCGGAAGCAGGGCTGCCAGATGGCCGATACCGAAGTGGCATTGAAGATTCTTCAAGGTGGCTATAATCATGTCACTATCCACGGATTTGTGCCTCGGAGCATGTCGTACGGGAAGTTATCATGAAATGTGGCTCGATGCGTGCCCTGAGGGTTTGAGAACCGGCGTAAAAATCTGAGCGCACTACCTTGCTACGAACGCTCAAGGTACGGTATAGTGCGCCGAATAGTTAACTAAAATAATCATCTATTCAGGAGGGTTTCTATGAAGAAAGCAAGGTTTGCAGTGGTTGTATTGCTCCTTGCATTTTGCGCGACGCTGGTTCCCGCTTTTGCGGCGGAGAATTTTCATATTGGCGTTGTGACCGGTACCGTTTCTCAAGGCGAAGATGTCATTCGTGGCGCCGAATACCTTATTAGCCAGTACGGAAACGCCCAAAAAGGCGGCATCATCAAGCACATAACCTATCCGGACAATTTTAGCTCGGAGATGGAGACGGTCATTTCCCAGATTGTCGGTCTGGCGGACGATCCACTCATGAAGGCCATTGTCGTTGTGGAGGCCGTGCCGGGAACTGCAGAAGCGTTTAAGCGCGTTAAAGCGAAGCGGCCTGATATTCTCTGCTTTGCAGGTGAACCTCAGGAAGACCCTGCGGTGATCTCTGCGGTGGCCGATATGTCGATCAATTCCGATACGCTCTCGATGGGCTACATAATGCCACTCGTTGCAAAAAGGCTTGGTGCGGACACCTTTGTGCATATTTCGTTCCCGCGCCACATGAGCTACGAACTGCTCTCTCGGCGCAGAGCGATCATGGAACAGGCCTGCAAAGACTTGGGGATCAAGTTCGTCTTTGAGACGGCGCCGGATCCAACCGGGGACGTAGGGGTGCCAGGAGCACAGCAGTTCATTCTGGAACAGGTGCCTGCCTGGATTCAGAAATACGGCAAAAAGACGGCGTTCTTTAGTACGAACAACGCGCATGTTGAGCCGCTTCTCAAGAGTATCGCCCAGTATGGCGGTTACTATGTACAGACTGACTCGCCATTGCAGGGATATGCCGGGGCGTTCGGCGTGGACTTGAGCAACGAAAAAGGCGACTGGAAAGCAATTCTGTCCAAGATTGAGAAGACGGTGGTGGACAAGGGAGCCTCGGGAAGACTAGTCACATGGCCGTATCCGTCGGGGTACTGCATCGTGGCCGGTTTGGGCGAGTATGCAAAGCGCGTGATCGAGAAGAAGGCGACATTGGGCAACCGCACGGATGTTGTTAAGGCTTTGAGCATGTACTCGCCTGGCGTGAGTTGGAACACGACGGTGTACAAGGACGCCGCCACGCAGGTCAGCATGAAGGACTTCCTGCTCGTGTATCAGGACAGCTACGTGTTCGGCAAAGGGCCGATGCACATGGATGAAGTGAAGGTTCCGGAGAAATATTTGGCTATCAAGTAGAACGTTTATGTATTCCGAAGGAAGAACCACAGCGGTAGAATAGATCTATGGCTGAACCTAAGATTGGCATAATTGGCGCTGGTGGAATTGCCCCCTCGCACATTGAGGGTTTTTTGGCGGCTGGTGCAGAAGTGGTCGCGATAGCAAACCGGACGCTGAGTAAGGCGCAAAGCCTGGCCGCACGGTATGCAATACCGCTTGTGTGTTCTTCCTTGGATGAAATGTTGGCTAAAGCGGGACCGCTGGATGCTGTGGCGATTGCGGCCCCGACTTTTATGCACGCTCCGTTGGCCGTGCAAGCCTTGCGTGCGGGGCTGCATGTGTTTTGCGAGAAGCCGCCTGCGCTGAATTCGCACGAGACGGAGGCCATGGCGGACGCCGCCGCGCGCGCTGGCAAAGTGCTGATGTTCAACTTCAACAACCGGGCGCGGCCGGAGGCGCAGGCGATGATGGAGTTTATCCAGCGCGGCGGCGTGGGGCGGATCAATTCAGCGCAGGCGGCGTGGGTGCGACAAATGGGCATTCCCGGTTACGGTGGCTGGTTTACCAACAAGAAATACGCAGGCGGCGGCGCCATGATCGACCTCATCCATATGGCGGATCTTGTGCTGTACTTCATGGACTTCCCAAAGCCTGATTACGTTTTGGCCTCGAACTTCTATAATTTCCAGCACGATGAAGCGTTTAGAAGCGATTATGGCGAGCAAATTGAAGCCGCAAGCTCTTCTGGCGGGCAGCAGGCAGTCATGGATGTTGAAACAGCCTGCCACGCCATGGTCACCTTCAAAACCGGCCAGTGCCTGATGATTCGCTCTTCGTGGGCAGAAATGGTTGAACGCGAGCGCGCATCAGTCACCTTTCAGGGCGCTTGGGCAGGCGGTACGCTGGAGCGCATCTTTTCTACACAGGGCGGGCCCCTGGTAGCGGATACCACCGATGGCTTGGGCCGGGCCGCAGCAGACAATGGTAAGAACTCATACATTGATCGATGCAAGTTGTTCGTTTTGGACAACGGCAAGATTATCGAACGGCCTCTAGTTTTTGGCGCTGGACAGGACGACATGGGAAGGCGTGCTAACGTTGCAAATTTCGTAAAGACAGTGCGAGGAGAAGCTCGACCTCTCAATACACCCAATCAGGCGGTTCGGCTCATGAAGATCATTGACGCCATCTATGAGTCAGCAGCCACAAAACAACCTGTGTCTGTGGCAGGCTAGGGCTAAAGACAGCAGGCTAAGGCTAAAGACAAAACTGGCTGGCTAGCGCGGTTCGTTGCAAGGTGCTACATGCAAGGAGCGCAGCGCCTGTCAGTTGCCAGGAACCTCTACGCACTCGCTGTAAAGGATTTGCCACTCGCCATTTTCGTCGCGCTTTTCGACGTGCGCCGTGTTGCCCTTGTTCCACCAGACAAGTTCCATGTCGTCGGTATAGCGAACGCCCGAGGCCGAAAGAACGCGCGGCAGCGTGTATTCTTTCCCATCAGGCATCGTAACTTTGACAAAATCCAGGCTCTTGTCCGAAAGTGAATAGTATCGAGCCGTCATCCTGTCGCCGTTTTCTGCCTGATACACAATTGGCTTGCCGCCGATCACTTCGAGTTTGCCACTCTTTTCCGCAGTATTGCAGCTCGAGACGGTGCAGACAAGCGCAAAAAGAAGCACGCCCCAAATCACGTAGGTCGAGTTCGACAGGCGTCTGGCTCCAGCTTTCTGAGTTCGTCTGGCGCAACCCTGTTCATCCAGCATTCTTTTCAACTTCATCCGTTCTTCCTCCATGCAAAGCGACTTTTCGCACGGCAGTTCTCTGTCCGGTCCAGTTATTCCGGAATTGTTGTTCACTCAAAGTTATCGTACCACGTAAAAAAGAATTACGACAGCTCCGGCAGATCGGCCCAGTATTTCTTGGGCATGCGATTTGCCTGAAGTCCGGGGTCTTTTCGTGCCTGGATGGCGATGGCAGAAAAATATCGTTGCCAATATTGACGCAGTTCGAGCTCCTGACTGGAGTATGCCGCCTGCGGGCTCTTTAGTGTGTCGATTCCTGTGTCGACCGCACCAGTGTCTACTCTAGAATTTGTGCCGGTTGCAACAAAGTCGATCCCTTCGACGATGTGGGCGGGCGCCCCCGATTCGTGTAGTACTGCTTTCGCCCTTTTTCTGTCATGAATGACGAAATTGAAGTGCGGCAACCGTGCTTCAAAATGTGGAGCGAGAAACTGAAGAATATCGCAATCCGGGCTTATAGTGGCATAGAGAATACCATCTTTGAGCTCAGAAAACCGCAAGAGTCCACAGAGTTTTTCTGCCTGATTGAGTGTACGTCCCGACGCTTTTACGACCATTAGCTCGTCGTCGTCGCCCAAGTTGTCGAGTGCAAATGGCTTCGAGGTTTCTTCCAAAACCCGACAAAGGATTCTGCCCACACTGTTGTCGATCATGTCAAAGTCCGAACAAAATGCCTCGTAACAGGTGCCCAGAGCCTTAGTGCTGCCCTGTTCGGCACATGCTTTCCAGAGATTTCGTGCCTTCTGGACGTCAGTCTTTACAAGAAACTCATCATCGAATGACAACTCCATGGTTCGAGTCACAAGGGCGGCACCTGCACCAGGCACTGCAGCGCCAGTCGACTTAAACTCCAGGTTCTTATCGGATTCTGAGGGAGCCATCCCATGAGCTTCAAAAGCTGCGCAAAAAAGGCCTGGAAAACTCCCGTCGTACAAAAAAGTCATTGAAACCTCGCTGAATCTCTCAAAGCTCTCCTCTATCGTCTCCAGCTGCACTCTTGCGTCACGAAATTCACCATTCGAACTCGAATTGCGCTGCTGCCCGGCTCTTTCTAGTCTGCTCCTTAAACCTTGGATCGACAAGCATAGAACGCAAGAACTCCGGATTATCGAGTGGAGACCTCGGGTTTGCAAAGCCTCTGCCACTTGAAAAGTCGTCTGGCAGGATCATCCTGCCAGAAACCGTAAGAAACCAGCGTGCCCGCTTCATGACGACACCGAGTCGCGGCAAACTCGCGACGTTCAGTGGCCCAGACCTTCGCGCATCTACGATGCGCTTGGCCGAGGTTCTGCCAATCCCAGGCACACGCAGCAAATCGCGATAAGGCGCCTTATTCACTTCAACAGGGAACATTGCCAAATTCCGCAGAGCCCAGCTCGACTTTGGATCGATATCGAGGTCGAGAAACGGATGGCTGACGTCCAAAATCTCGTTTGCCGTAAAGCCATAGAAACGAAAGAGCCAATCGGCCTGGTAGAGCCGATGTTCGCGGGCAAGCGGCGGAGCGCTCACCGCCGGAAGCCGTGGGTCCCCACCAGTCGGAACAAAGGCAGAGTAATAGACCCGCCTGACATCAAACGCGAGGTAGAGGTTTTCTGCCAAGGTGAGTATGGTCGTGTCTGGCTCGGGACTTGCCCCTATGACAAGCTGAGTAGATTGGCCTGCTGGAATAAGGCCTGCTTTTGGATCACGGGGTCGCCCACGGCGCGCATCGAGGACGGAAAGGTGTTGCTCACGCACCGAATCTGTCGCCTTTCGCGAAATGGCCGAGTCTCCGGAAAGCGAAAAATCTTCCAACGCTGCACGGGTTTCGGGCGCCGGACAAGTTTGTGGGAGTGTTTGCTCACTTTCTCCGTTCAGGCTGGCCCCGCTCACACCGGCGCCTGGCCCTTCAGTAGCGACACTGTCTGGGGCGGAGATTGTAGCTGCGGCGGCGTTTGGCAGAACGGATTCGAAGCCTGAGGCCTTAGCCAGGGCCCGCATTGGCCCGAAGATGGCCTGCGGAGTTTTGTCCGGAGCGATCTGCGCAAGGCTCACTGCGCTGGGCAGCTCGATATTGACCGAGGCGCGGTCCGCCCAACGTGCGGCTTCCAAAACGAGTTCCGGCGACGCACCGGGTATGATTTTCAGATGGAGATAGCCATTGAAACGTTCCCTTGTTCTCAGCGTCTTTGCCACGTGGATAAGCCGCTCCATGGTGGCGTCTGGACTGCCCGTCACGGCCGAGGACAGAAACGCGCCTTCGATATAGTTGCGTCTATAGAACTCGACAATGAGCCGGACGAGCTCTTCTTCTTCGAACGCCGCTCTCGGGACGTCGTTGGAACGACGATTGACGCAATAGGCACAGTCATAAGCGCAAACATTGGAAAGCAAAACTTTGAGGAGGGAAATACAGCGGCCGTCGGCTGACCACGAGTGGCAGATACCGCCCACAGCGGCGCTTCCCAAACCTCCATCGGCGTTACAACGCGCGCTTCCGGAAGTGGCACAGGAGGCATCGTACTTGGCTGCATCGGCAAGAATGCCGATCTTATGTTCAATATTCATGGGATATACTAAACATAAGTATAGTATATCCCGTGGCTTTGTCAACTAAAAACTCAAGAGAAAAGTGCGCCGCCCATACAAAAACGCGTCTGCGCCGCCGACGCGTCAACACACCTTCGCCGCCCACGCGCAAACGCACCCGCACCGCCCGACTCAGCGTCATCCGAACAGATGAAATTGCGCGATGAGCGGGGCGAACAAACTCGAAACAAGGCTCATTACCGTTATCAGCGTGTTGATAGAAGGCCCCGCAGTATCCTTAAACGGATCGCCGACCGTATCGCCCACGACCGCTGCCTTGTGCGCCTCGGAACCAGGGCCGCCCAAATTGCCCGCCTCGATGTATTTCTTTGCATTGTCCCAAAGCCCACCGGCGTTCGACATGAGCAGTGCCAGCGCCACGCCGATAAAGATCGAACCGCCCAAGAATCCGCCAAGCGCCTTGGGGCCCATCACAAAGCCCACGATGAGCGGTAGAATAACCGCGAGGAACGCGGGCAGAACAAGCGAGCGCAGAGCGCCAGTCGACGCAATGCCAACGCAGGCGTTATAGTCCGGCAACTCGGTACCTTGCAGGATGCCAGGCCGCTCTTTAACTTGTCGCCTTATTTCTTCAATCATCGTAAACGCGTTGCGCGTCACAGCCAGCATCGTGATGGCGCTGAAAAGTGGCGGAACGAAGGTCCCCAGGAAAATACCACCCAGGACGAGCGGGTCCTGTATGTCCAAAATGAAATTGGATGCGCCAGAGTATTTCATTATCACTTCGGAATATGCCGAGTACATCGCCAAAACCGTGAGTGCAGCCGCGCTGATTGAGAAGCCTTTGGTGATCGCTTTAGCGGTGTTGCCCGCCGAGTCAAGTTTGTCGGCATCCGCGATGACATCTTCGCTCATGTGCGACATCTCGGCGATGCCCTTGGCGTTGTCCACGATCGGTCCGTACGCATCGTTCGAGACAATGACGCCAGTGAGGGAAAGCATGCCCACGGCGGAAATTCCTATGCCGTAAACGCCGGGAAGCCCGAAGGCCTGTGTGGCGAAGTAGGCAACAAGAATGGCAGCCACAATCCCGATAAGCGCCGGAACCATGGAGACAAGCCCATAGCTGAAGCCCGTGATGATGTTGAGCCCTGTTCCCGACGCTGAGACCTTAGCTACCTGCTGCACAGGAGCGTGTTCGTCGTTAGTAAAATAATCTGTTGTAAAACCAATAATTACTCCGATCACTAGTCCTGCCACCGTAGCTATCAGCACGCCCCAGTTCAAAACAACCTCACCACTCACGGCGTTAGCAACGCCGAACAGGATGGCGCCCATCGCGGAGAAGATTATGCAGGAAATGATCGTGCCCGAGTTGAGCGCCCGGCCAGGCTTTCCGTTGGGCCCAACGCGGACAAACTGAATGCCGATAAGCGAGCTGACAATGCCCAGAATGCACAAAATGAGCGGCAAAATCACGTATTGAACGCCGATTGTCGAGGCGTAGGACGCTCCCAGCATCATCGAGGCAACCGCCGCTGCGACGTAGGAATCAAAAATGTCCGCGCCCATGCCGGCCACGTCCCCGACGTTGTCGCCGACATTGTCCGCGATGACTGCCGGGTTGCGAGGATCGTCCTCGGGGATACCAATTTCGACCTTACCTGTGAGGTCCGCGGCGATATCTGCTGTCTTTGTGTAGATTCCACCGCCCGCCTTTGCAAGCAGAGCGAGCGAAGAAGCGCCGAAACTGAAGCCAAGCACAATCTCGGTGTCGTGAAAAATGAGATAAAGGAGGCTCATGCCGAACACCGCGACGCCCACCATGGCCAGTCCCATGACGGCGCCCGCCTTGTAGGCCACGTTGAACCCCTGCCCCAGACTCGCCTTGCAGTTGGCAGCGGTTCTGACATTGGCCTGGACTGCTATCGACATACCAAGGTAGCCAGCCAGGGTCGAACAAAGTGCTCCAAAGGCGAATGCCAACGCCGTCCACAGGCCGCGCAGTGGATACGAAGCGTCGCCCGCCACGCCGCCCGAAAAAACTATCGCCAGAATGATGCCTACAACAATAGCCACGCCAAAAAGCGCGGAATAGAGCTTTTTGAGGTAGGTAGACGCCCCTCCTTTGATCCAGGAGGCGATTTCTTGAGCCTTGTCCGATCCCGCGTCTTGTCGCACAACCCATCTGTAATAACCAAGCGCAGCAGCGATCGAGGCGAGTCCACAGCCAAGGCCGATGTACAACCACGTATCACCACGTAAGCCGATCACAAAGACCTCCTTATGCAAAATACTTGCAACTTAATGTTGTCTATAATCATTCTAGACGAGGTAAATCATGGCCAATTTGCATAATTATAGAGTTCGTTTTTCCAGTTAGCAACAGAATAAACAGAACAAATGCAGAAAATGCGAGGAAGCACAGTTTGCGCAGTTTGCGGTCATAGGCCTTGGCGTGATAAAGTAGAACGAGTCCTCAGAAGTCGCAAAGGAGAATCTGATGTCCAAAAGGGCAGATACGATGCAGAGCGGATATGGTTGGTCGTTCATGCGCATTGGCGGAGTCGATCAAGTTGTATTGCGGAATGGCGAAGATATTGCGCATATTCCTTACCTTGATCAAAAACTCTGGGCTGCACTCGCAATGCCAAAAAAGGGCGACGGTGTCCTTCCAGAAACCCTCGACCTTCTGGACGCTGACAACGATGGCAGAATTCGAGCCCCGGATATTTGTGCAGCCATCGACTTTGCATCGGCAGGTTTGGCGTCCTTGGACGACTTTTTTTCAGCCGGGGAATCCATCAAAGTTTCGAATTTGAAAACCGATGCGCTTAAAGAAGCAGCGCAAAAAGTCCTCCAAATGGCCTCCAAAGAGTCGACGCCCCGGGCTCAGGAAGTGAGTTTAAACGACACCGCGCTTGCACTTGAACGGTTCGCGCAAGAGAATCTCAATGGCGACGGGGTCATTTCTCCTGAAGACGTACAGGCCATCACCGGATCCGAGGCACTGACGCTTGCAGTAAAGGCGATCGTGGACGCCGGCTACGATGCCGACTACGATGCCGCCGGCCACGCGCGCTCGGACGTCAACAGCAAGCATGGGCTCGACAAAGATCAGTACGAGCGTTTTATTGCGGATGCAAAAGCATGGCTCGAATGGAATGCAAAGGGCGAGAACGCCACCGTCAAGCCTTTGGGAGAGGGCACCGACGCCGCGTGGAGTGCCTTTGCCACGGTTAAGGATAAAATAGACGACTGGTTTCTGCGCTCCCGGCTCGTGTTGCTCACAGGAAGAGGACAGGAAGCGCTGGGCGAGGAAGAGCGCTTTAAGGCGCTTTTTGCCGGCAAAATCGAGTTGAATTCGCCAGAACTGTTGACCTTGCCGATTGCCGCACCTCAGGCGAGCCTCGTACTCGATCTGGAATCGCCAGGCCTCAATCCTGGCTGGGCAGGGGCTTTGGAGGCGTTTAGAAGCGCGATAGCGCCCCTCTTAGTGGCGGGGACCCTCGAGGCCTCGGATTGGGAACGGATCAAGGCGGTTTTGGCTCCCTATGGCGCGTGGCTTGCAGAAAAACCTGCGGGCAAAGCCGGGAGCCTTGGTAAGCAAAAGCTGACTGAAATTCTGGCAACACCGGAAATTGCAACGCTCCCTGCGCTCATTCAGGAGGACACGTCCAAGGCGGCGCTGAGGGATAAGATGCTCGATGTCCGCAAGCTCATTCTGCTGCGCCGCGATTTGATGAGAATCTTGCGCAACTTTGTAAACTTCTCGGATTTTTACCTGGAGCGAGATGGCATTTTTCAGGCGGGGCATTTGTTCTTGGATGGGCGGGAATGCGAACTCTGCATCGATGTGGAAAATCCGAACGCACACGCGCTGCTTGCTTCCATGTCGAATGTCTATTTGGCGTATTGTGACTGTACGCGCAAGGATGGGAGCAAAAAAACGATTGTCGCAGGCTTTACGGCCGGCGATGCGGACAACCTTTTCGTTGGGCGGAATGGCGTTTTCTACGACAAAGATGGGTTAGACTGGGATGCGCACATTGTGCGGATCGTTGCTCAGCCTATCTCGATCCGGGAAGCCTTTTTTTCGCCTTATAAACTGGTGGCGAGAAGTATTGAGAACATGGTACAGCGGCGTGCCTCGAGTGCGGAGGCATCCACGCAAGCCAAGTTGAATAATCAGGCGGAGAACGCGGTTGCGACTGTCGCCGGAGGAAAGAAGGTAGAAGGAGCGCAAGCCGCGCCTTCAGGGACGGCTGGAGTAGGCGCCGCGGCTTCAGGTGGAGCATCGAACGCATCCAGGCGCATAGACGTCGGCACTGTTGCCGCTATCGGTGTGGCGTTGGGCAGTATCGGGACCATGGTCACGAATTTGCTCGTTGGCTTTGTAGGAATGGGTGCGTGGTTGCCGGTCGGAATCCTGGTCATTCTGCTACTTATTTCCGGGCCGTCGATGTTGCTTGCATATCTCAAATTGAGGAAACGAAATCTGGGACCGATTTTGGATGCAGAGGGTTGGGCGGTCAACGGCAGGCTGAAAATCAATGTGCCGTTTGGCGGTGCCCTGACGCACCTGGGGACTTTACCCCCTGGCGTTGAACGAAAGTTGTTGGATCCTTTTGCCGAAAAACGGCGGCCCTGGGGGCTCTATATTGTGCTCGCAGTACTGGTGTTAGTGGCTCTGCTTTGGGTTTTTGGTGCCGTCGATGCGATTTTGCCGATTTCAATTCAATTTGGGACGATTATTGGGCGGTAAAGTGAGCGAGCGCCAAGCTGGGATTTCTTTGGTTGCGGCAGGTCAAATAGCTGCGGCGGGTAGGACGACGATAGGCGGTTAGGCGGTTGGGACAAGTTAGGTGGTTGCGGCAGGTCAAATAGCTGCCGCAGGTTAAGCGGCAGCGCGCTAAACGGCAGCGGGCCAAACGGCGGCGGGTAAACCGCGGCGCACTAAACCGCGCGGCGCGCTCCTAGATCCAGCCCTGTGACTCGTACCAGGCGTAAGTCTCGGCGACGCCTTGGGCTGTGGTCCATTGTGGGTGGAAGCCGAGAATGGTTTCGGTTTTCTTTGTGTCCGCAATCCAAAGGGGTTGGCGGCCTTCAAGCACTTTGTCCTTTGTAATGAGGTGCGGCTTGCGCGAAAAGGGCTGCAGGAGGGTGGCGGCGCCGGCCGCGGCGGTAAGGAGCCACGGTGGGAGGCTGACCGCTAGGCCGGGGCGGCCCGCCGCCTGGGCGATCATGGCCGTGAACTCGGCCCAGGTCAGGGGCGCGCCGTCCGCTAGCATAAAGTCGCCGCCCCAGGCGACGGGCCGCTCTACACAGCATGCTACCGCCTGCGCCAAATTCTTGGCATAAAGAAAGGAGAGTCGGCTCTTCTTGTTGAGCGAGACGCGCAAGCCGCGCTTGGCCAGCGCAAAGAGAGCCCGCATATCTTTGTCTCGTGGCCCATACGCAGTTGGGGGTCGCAACATGGTGCAAGGAATGGGCACTGCGATTCTCCGCATCACGCCTTCCATCTCCGCCTTGCTTCTGCCATAGGCGCTTATTGGTCGCAATTCGTCCCTTGGATCATCTGCAATGTTTTTTGGAGTTCCGAAGCCTTGGTTTTCATCACGAATAGTAACTTCGCGAGCCATATCAAGTGTGGGCTGAGCTGTACCAAGTGTGGGGCGAGCTGTACCAAGTGTGGGGTCAACTAAATCGTCTGTAGATTGGTCTACATCAGCTGTGGGGCCGACCGCAGCTTGCGAGCTTATAGCGATGATATGTTGGACACCGCTTTTTTTTGCAGCTGCGGCGAGCTTTGCCGAACCGAGCACATTGACAATGCGGAATTGATCTTCACTTATGGCGCGCGTCAGGCCCGCCACATGCACAACCGTGTGACAGCCTTCCAGCAACTCATCCAGCGCTTCGAAAGAGCTTCCTACGGGGCCTTTCGCGTCGAGATCTCCTCGGACTACTTTCACGTTAAGCCCCTCAAGCCAACCTAAAGGCCTGGCCGGCCGCACCAGACAGGAGACCTCGTAACCGCTTGCCAGCAGCGCTTCTACAATGTGACTACCGAGAAAACCCGTGCCACCAGTAATTGCTACCCGGCCTCTTACCATAGGAATACTTCCACACTCGTCCTCTGAAGGGCCACGCTAAGGGCCACGCTAAAGGCCACAGTAAGGGCCACGCTAAGAGCCACGCTAAATGTCCATAATGCCGCTTTTGTGGCTATCTGGTGGCCCCCAGTCCTATTTGGCGTCGACCGTAGCCGTCTCTTTGGTGTCGCCCTCAGCTTCCGGAACTTCTTCTTTTTGAGTGCCGCCCCTCGTCTTC
>Ga0209098_1003655_pt1 | contig 12512 bp, 12 predicted proteins | sample AD_JPNHW1_MetaG_FD_184429 | JGI IMG/M metagenome (GOLD analysis project Ga0209098, IMG submission 184429) | Active sludge microbial communities of municipal wastewater-treating anaerobic digesters from Japan - AD_JPNHW1_MetaG (SPAdes) (version 2) | ecosystem: Engineered > Bioreactor > Anaerobic... | reverse complement strand
GAAGGATGAGGGCGATGGGCAGTTGGTCAAAGCGCCACTCTGCCCTCAAAACCGTATGTGCAGGTAGAGGATTGCTGCCCTTCATGCAATCCCCCCTTGCAGAAAGCGGGCTGTAGAAGCTACAGTTCGCTCCAGACCATAGAGGGCAAAAGGCTCAGTTGCAGATCGATCTCCGCCAGTGAGTGCCTGATCTGCGGCTCCTTGAGCAGCAGGTCCAGCTCATTGAGGCGGCCCAACACATCGCTGATTTTTGCAGCCTTGTACTCGCTCCTATAGCTAACCGGAGCATAAAAGATCTCTCCGTGGGCTTGGTCTGCCTGCACGCCGAAGAAGTCCCGGCTGAATAGTCCCTTAAAATGGATGATGATCGGTTTGTACACTGCCTTTAATGCCGGAATATAAAACTCCTCCAGCACCATTTGCAGCATCCTGTTTTCCATTTCCTGGACTCGCAGCCTGATATAGCCCTGGCCGTGGATGTAGCCGGAATAATGGATATCGTATTTGATGCGAGACCGCAAATCGGTTTGCAGGCCGATTGTGAACTCGCAAGTATCTATGATCTCAGTGGGATCGATGTTAACAAAATACCTGACGAAAAGAGTATATCCGTTTTCGAAGGTTATGTAGATGTAACTCTCATCCTTCTCTCTGTTCTCGACCCGGATGTCGCGAGCATTCCAGCCAAAGATATTCTTCGCACCTTTTTCAGTCAAGTCGATAGAGGCAAACTCGCAAATCTTCTCCAGTAGATCTCCCATAGTATCCATTGGCATTCACTCTTCTCTTGAACCGGATAAACGTTATGATGAGAACAGGATCAGCAATGCCCCCGTCAGGGTGAGAGCTATGACCGTTTGCATCAGGCTCAGTGCGCGAGGCACGTCCGAGGTCTGCGGCTCGTATCCTTCTTCCAGCAGCACATAGTGGCCGGGCTTTTCCAGGCGGATATTGAGCGCTCCGGCACAGGCAGCCATCGGCCAGCCGGAGTTGGGGCTGGGCGTCCTGCTGTGGTCGCGCCAGGCGGCAGCAATGGCTTTGTCGGCACGAACGGGTCGCGCCAGGGCAATCGGAAGAATGGAGAGCCGGGCGGGAATGAAGTTGGCGAGATCGTCCAGCCTTGCCCCGGCAAAGCCCAGCTCTTTCAGGCCTTTGGTCTTGTAGCCGATCATGGAGTCCATGGTGCTGACAGCTTTAAAGGCCAGTGCTGCCTCCATGCCCAGGCCAAAAGGCGCAAACAGCACATAATAGAATATGGGCGAGAGGATGGAGTCCACATAATTCTCAGAGAGAGACTCTATCACCGCCGAGCTGGCCTGGCTCCTGGATAGCGAGGCGGTATCGCGACCCACCAGAGCAGGCAGCATTTCCTTTGCCTTTTGCATATCCATGTCTATCATCCGGCCGATGTCGCGAGAGACCTGAAGAAGACATCTGATGGCAAAGGTGGACTTGAGGAGGTAGGCGGATACAAAGATGGGCAAAAGGGGCGCAAATCCTATCGCCTTCACCATCATGTGGCCGGAGAAGACGGTGACCAATATCACTATTATAGCCAGGGCAGCTCCGCCCGCTCGGCTGGACGGACACCTGACGCGCAGGCCGGCAATCAATTTTCCTATCCAGACCACGGGATGTATTTTTGCTGGCATCTCCCCCAGGAGTATATCATAAGCCACCGCCAGGAGAAACACAGCCAGGCTTTCAGCAATCATTTCCCTCTTCTCCTCATTGCAATCGCGCCTCCAGTCTCTTCCAGACAGCAGCCACTGCCTCGCCCTTCAGGAGGGCGTCCAGAACCATGCCGGCTATCTCCGGGCGGTGTATTATTAGGCAAGACTCACAGCACCAGGCACCATCTTTTTCCCGGCCTCCCGTTCTCCTGTCACGGCAGGGATAAAAAGGGCAGAAGCAGAGCGAGCAGTCCTGCTCTAAAAAGTGACAGGGGAATCTCTCGCAGTTCAGTCTCTGCACGATAGGGCCTTCTCCAGGGCTGCTATCAGTTGCTCGTTCTCATTGCGGCTGCGCACTGCCACCCGGATGTAGCTTTTTCCAAGGCCGAAGGACTGGCAGTCTCTCACCAGCACACCCTGGGACATGGTCCTCTTTGCCAGGACATCCGAGGCCAGGCCGGTGGGCTCGATGTTGACCAGAATGAAGTTGACGCTGCTGGGCGTGGGCGCCAGGCCCAGCCCCTGCAAGGCCGGCTGCAGCCAGGCCAGCTCCTCTCTTATAAAATGGCGGCTCCTCTCTAAATGCTCCTCACAGCTCAATAGATATGCTGCCGCTGCCGCTGCAATTGAGCCTATGGACCAGGGAATTCTGGCCAGGTTTAAAATGCCGGCAAGCTTTTCGTTTGTCACCCCGAATCCCAGACGCAGGCCTGGCACGCCAAAGGACTTGGTCAGAGATCTCATAACGAACAAATGCTCTCTTTTCGGTGCATAGGCAGCTACGCTCTCCTCAGGCGAAGAGAGTTCGATGAAGGCCTCATCAACCAGCAAGAATGTTCCTGTCTTCTCGCATCTATCGGCCAGATCGATGATCTGATCTTTAGATAGAAGCCTTCCTGTAGGATTATTGGGATTGCAGATGAAGAGCAGCTTTGCATTCTTCAAATCCCTCTCTTCCAAGAGCGGCATACCGTCTCCGCCGATCTTCACCCTTTTGACTGCTGCTCCTGCCAGAAGTGACTGGTTGGCATACTCGCCGAAGGATGGGGTGGGCACCAGACCGAGATCACCCTCCTCAAAGCAGCATTCTGCAAAAAGCCGGATCAGCTCCGATGAGCCGTTGCCCGGCACGATGCATTCTGCGCTTACAGCAACAAATTTTCCTGCCGCGCGACGAAAATCCAGATAGCTATAGTCCGGGTAATGGCCAATTTTTTCCAGCTCTTCCAAAACCAGCTTTTCCAGTGGAGGACAGCCCAGTGGATTTATATTGGCTGAGAAGTCCAGAGGCTCAACTCCCAGGATTGATGCCGCCTCATGTATTTTGCCGCCATGCTGGCAGGCTGCGGCTCCGGCAAAGCTCTTGCGTATCTGTTTTATCATGAATTCGATCGCATTCTTTTATTAAGGCATTTCAAACTTGTGGGCAGAAGATTGTTCCTTAACAATCGTGATTGAGCGGTTCGATACGCCCTCCGGATTATTCGTATAAAATTGCTACTATGAATAACATAAAGATGTTTTATCCTTTATATTAATGCTTATCCGAAAGTGTTTTATCTACTCTATGCGAACTCAAGCGGCGTATATCAAAGGAAGAGGAGGCTAAGATTCCGATGGCAACAAGAGAGGGCAGTTTCTCTGTTGAGGACATGAAGAACGTCCAGATCAACATAGGCGCTGTCGTTAAGGAAGAGGATCAGTGGGACCAGGCGATGGGCCCCTTCCCCAAGCCCAATATAGCAACGCTCCGTGACTGGGACTTCAAGATTTGCAACCGGTACAAGATCATGTACTCCCCCGCGGATGATACATGCACGCTCTGTACATACGGACCATGCGATCTGACCGGCAGCAAGAAAGGTGCCTGCGGCATTAACATGGCCGCTGCCTGCGGCAAGATCGTTTTAGTTGCAGTCCTCATGGGAACCTGCGCCCATACTGCTCACGGCAGACATCTTTACCACTGGTGCTTGGACAAGTTCGGCGACATGAAGTTCGACATGGGCAGCGAGATCCTGGTGGATGCTCCCCTCACCCGCACCATCCTGGGAGTCAAGCCCAAGACCCTGAAGGACTTCGGTGAGGCACTGGAGTACTGCGAGGAGCAGATAGTGCAGCTCCTGGCTTCCACTCACACCGGCCAGGAAGGTTTCTACATGGACTTCGAGTCCAAATCTTTGCACGGCGGCATGATCGATTCCCTGGGCAAGGAGATCTGCGATATGCTGCAGACAGTGGCCTATGACATGCCCCGTGGCGCGGCTGATGCCCCACTGGTCGAGATCGGCATGGGCACCCTGGATCAGAATAAGGGCGTTCTCATAGCTTACGGCCATAACCTGGCAGCAGGTGCCGAGGCCATGATCTATGCCGAGAACAATAACCTCTGGGACAAGGTAGATATCGGCGGCGTATGCTGCACAGCCATTGACCTCACCAGGATCACGGAGACTGGCAGACCCTCGAAGATCCCCGCCAACCTGGGACCCAAGGCCAAGGTCGCCGGCGCCATGGGCTGGTGGAGAAAGATGGTTCGCGCCGGGATCATGGATACAGTGATCGTGGACGAACAGTGCGTATTCTGCGATGTGCTGGAGGACTGCCAGCAGAGGCATATTCCAGTGATTGCCAGCAACGACAAGATCATGCTCGGCCTTCCCGACAGGACCAATGACTCTGCAGATGCGATTGTAGAGGATCTGGTCAGCTTCAAGATGCCTGGCGTGGCCATTCTCGATCCGGTAAAGGCCGGTGAAGTCGCTATCAGGACGGCAGTCGCCGTCAAACCCAAGCGCGAGCAGTTCAAGAAGGAGAGCGTTTTCACTGAGCAGCAGTTCAAAGATACCCTGGCGAAATGCACTCAGTGTAATCAGTGCGCCTTTGTTTGCCCGCCCCATATCAGGATCAGCGATATGATCGCTGAGGCGCTCAAGGGCAATTTGGAGCCTTTCTCGTCTACCTATGAGGTATGTGTAGGCTGCCAGAGATGTGAACAGGCCTGCCCCCAGGATATCCCTGTCCTGAAGCTCTATGAGTATGCCAATCGCGAGTACATCAAGAACCAGAAGTTCAAGATGAGAGCCGGCAGAGGACCTGTGCTCGATACCGAGATCCGCAAGGTAGGTGCACCCCTTGTGCTGGGCCAGATTCCGGGAGTTATAGCGCTGGTAGGCTGCTCCAATTACCCCAACGGCACCAAGGAGTGCTACGACATCGCCAAGGAGTTCGTGGACCGAGGCTATATCGTCGTCGCCACTGGCTGCATGGCCATGGACATGTCCCTGTACAAGGATGAAGATGGCAAGACCATCTGGGAGCAGTACGAGGGTGCCTTTGACGGCAGGAACATCTGCAACATAGGCTCTTGTGTGGCCAATGCCCATATTCATGGTGCAGCGATCAAGGTAGCAACCATCTTCGCTCACAGGAATGAGCGCGCCAACTACGATGATATCGCCGACTATATCCTATCCAAGGTCGGAGCATGCGGCGTTGCCTGGGGGGCATACTCTCAGAAGGCAGCATCTATTGCCACCGGCGTGAACAGGCTTGGCATACCCGTGGTTGTTCAGCCCAGCTCGGTCATATACCGCAGGACATTCATGGGCAGGACCGATAAGCCTGAGGATTGGATGGTCATCGATGCCAGGGACGGCAAGATGCAGCAGATCGAGCCCGCACCTGAAGCCATGCTCTATATCGCTGAGACCAAGGAAGAGGCCATGCTGGAGATGGCCAAGCTGTGCTTCCGCCCCTCTGATAACACCCAGGGCAGAGGAATCAAGCTGACCCACTATTGCGATATCTCCATGAAGTACTTCGGCAAGCTTCCCGACGACTGGCATCTCTTCGTACGCGACGTCAAAGATCTGCCCCTGAACTACCAGGCGCAGATGATGAAGGAGCTGGAGGAGAAGCACGGTTGGAAGATCGACTGGAAGGCCAAGAAGTTCATCTCCGGACCGCTCCGGCCCGCAGATGTCAGCTTCGATCCCACGAATATCGCGCGCAAGATAAGGACCAAGAAGTGAGGGCACAGGAGAGGAAGTGATCAAGATGGCAGCAGAAGTAAAGAAGGGTATTGATACCACCAAGAACGCCATTCCCTTTGAGATGGCCCAGATCCCCGGGCCGGAGATGGCCAAGACCTATATGCCGAAGGTCATCGGCGCGATCATCAAGAAAGCAAAGAGGCCTCTGCTCGTTGTGGGAGCGGAGCTTTTTGACGATCCCATCATGTTTGACAAGATCATCGAGATGGGAAAGATGGGCATCCCCATCGCCGCCACGGCGCACAGCGTGAAGGGATTTGTAGATAGGGGTTACCTGAATAACGTCTATCAGATCGGCCTGCATCCCCTGACCAACTTTTTGAGGTTTGAGGACTGGATGGGCTTGGACGGAAAGGGCCAGTATGACGTCGTCATATTCCTGGGCATCTACTACAAATTCGCCAACGGAATGTTCTCTACACTGAAGAGCTTTAACCGGAACATCAAGCGTGTCTCCATTGATCGGTATTACCATGTCAATGCAGATATGACATTCGGTAACATGGCCTTCAATCTTGACGACTATCACGCAGCAGTGGACGAAGTAAGCGCAGCAATGAAGAAATAACATTCATCTCATAACAGAGACGAAACAGAAGAGGTGTATTAATGGCAGATATAAAGTTGGATATATCCCCTATGTATGAGGGCGAGAGAATCAGGAAGGATGATCTATGGGTAGAGTTGGGCGGCCCCAAGGCTGACGGATTCGAGCTGTCCCTTGCCACCCCGATGGACCAGATTGAAGATGGAAAGGTAACTGTCATCGGTCCAGATCTCGGAGAGATGAAAGAGGGCACTACCATGCCCTTCGGCATGATCTTCAGGGTTGGCGGCGAGAAGATTGAGAAGGACCTGGAGTCCATCATCGAGAGGCGCAATCATGCACTTCTCTCCTACATCAGCGGACTCATGCATCTCAACCAGAGATACGACATCTGGATGAGGATCGGCAAGGGCCTCAAGAAGAAGGGTGTCACATCCTGGAAGGAGATCTACACCCCCGTCATCGATCTGTACAAGGCCGAGATGCCCTTCATCGAGAAGATGGATATCACTATCGTCACCGACCCGGCCCAGGTTAAGGCCGAGCTGGCCAAGGCCATGGCCGTCTACAAGGCTCGCGACGAGCGCGCCAAGGGACTGCACGATGAGGATGTCGATGTCTTCTACGGCTGCACACTCTGCCAGGCATTCGCACCCACCAGCGCCTGCGTGGTCACCCCGGACAGGCCCTCCCTGTGCGGAGCTATCACCTGGTTCGATGGACGCGCTGCTGCCAAGGTGGACCCAGAGGGCCCCCAGTTCCCCATCACCAAGGGAACGGCAGTAGATGCGGTCTCCGGCGAGTATGAAGCCATCAACGATATGGCCTCAAAGCGCTCCGGCGGCGAATACAGCGTCATGAAGCTGTACACATTCTTCGATGCACCCCACACATCCTGCGGCTGCTTCGAGACCATCGGCTTCTACATGCCTGAGGTTGACGGCATCGGCCTCGCCGACCGCGACTTCAAGGGAGCAACCCCCAACGGTCTGCCCTTCTCCACCATGGCCGGCCAGACAGGCGGCGGCAAGCAGGTAGTAGGCTTCCTGGGAATGGGCATTCTCTACTACTTCTCCCCCAAGTTCCTCCAGGCCGACGGCGGCTGGAGAAGGATCGTCTGGATGTCCAAGGGCCTCAAGGAGAGAGTAAAGGCAGGCATCGATGAGGACATGATGGCCAAGATCGCCACCGAGGACGATGCCAAGGATATCGCATCCCTCAAGGCCTTCCTGCTCAAGGTCAACCACCCCGTAGTCGACGGCGTCACCAGAAAGGTTGACAACAAGAAGATCACCGAGGGCTGGAAGCTGGATGACGTCTCCGACGAGATCAAGGAGAAGGTCATGGCCTATATCGAGAAGACCGGCGGCGACATCAACATCGATACCGTCAAGTCCGAGCTGGCTCTCACCGAAGGCCAGTTCATGCAGGTCGTTGAGGCTCTGCAGGCTGACGGCGTGCTCGAGTGAGCAAAATAGCAAATAAAGAGGGTGAAAAATCTATGCAGTTAAAACTCAAGCCAAAGACACCGGCAGCCGCGGCTCCATCAGCCGCGCCTGCAGCAGCAGGGGCAGCAGCACCAGCTTTATCCATGTCCGGCAGCGCCGGCGGAATCAAGCTGATTCTGAAGGATGCCAAGATCAGCATAGACAAGGTGGTACTCGCCAAGTAGGTGGTACGCCTTTTTCTCCCTTTTTTGGGAGGGGCGTACTACCCTGGCAAATGCCACGGTTCTTGATATAAAAGTGAGGGAGATATCATGCAGCTCAAGCTCAAGAAGAAAGAGGCAGCCCCAGCCGCCGCCGCACCTGCGGCAGCAGCGGGCGCAGCAGCTCCGGCTTTCGCTATGCCAGCAGCAGCATCGGGTGGAATTACCATTGAATTGAGGGGCGCATCCATCCACGTGGCGGAAGTTGTCATAAAACCGAAGAAATAAGGAAGGCTTAACCTTGGGGAAAGTAATTGCGATAACCGGTAAGGGCGGAACCGGCAAGACAGCCGTGACCGCGATGCTGATCAGACAACTTGTGAAGAACTCCGGGAAAAAGTACCGGATGCTTGTTATCGATGCCGATGCCGATGCCAACCTGGCTGATGCCCTGGGCGTCAAAGCCGGAAAGACCATCGGCGACATGAGGGAGTTCATGCAGCAGTCCCGGTTTACAACTTCGCCGGATACGGACAAGCAGGTTCTTTTCGAGTCCAAGCTCTTCGAGATCCTTTTGGAGGAGGAGGGCTACGACATGCTGGTCATGGGCAAGCCGGAAGGCTCAGGATGTTACTGTTTTGTCAACAACCTTCTGCGCGGCGTCATGGACAAGACCACCTCTGATTATGATCTGGTTGTAATCGATACGCCGGCAGGCCTCGAGCATTTCAGCAGGAAGACCATTCCCGACCTGGACGACCTCATCGTGGTGACCGACGAGTCGAGAAGAGGTCTCACCACGGGAGAGCGCATCCGCGACACAGCCAGGGAGATAGAGCTGAAATATAAAAATCTCTATGTGATCGTGAACAAGGTCACGGCGGGCAGGCGCGAGAAGGTCCTGGAAAATGCCACAGGCCTTGGCCTCAAGGTTATCGGCACTGTCCCCTATGATGAAAGCCTAGCCAAATTCGATTTAGTGGGAGATCCATTGATAGGCCTTCCCGATGATTCGCCTGCCGTGCAAGAGATGGCGCAGGTCGTCGGGAAACTGGGCCTGTGAGGGTGATTCGAATGGCAGAGAAGATCACTTTATCTGACCTGAATAAGACATTAACAGAAATGAATGTTCAATCCCTCGAAGGACTGAAGATCGAGGGAGATGTAGAGATTGACCTGGATATAGGCGCAGGCGGCGTAGGGCCGATGTTTGCCTACTACTTCGGCCAGGAAGCAGCCAAGATCGCCATGCAGCTCATAAACTTCGCCAAGGCGGTCGGCTATCCGGTCGAAAACCTCATGCAGCCTGTGGCTGTTGCCCAGGCCATTGCTCCGGCACCCAGGGATATCGCCGCGGCTGCTGCCGCAGTGCCCGCCTTTAAGGTTGCCTCTGCTCTGGCCAGCGCCAAATTTGCAGTCGGCGTGGACAAGACCTGGAAGACCCCCATTCAGGAGGTCACACTGGGCGCCACCAAGGCCAACGGCGGAAGCCGCGGCCATGTGGTGAAGCTGGGCGGCGAGAAGGCTATGCCATTCTTCCCGGATGCCATAATGCCTCATGCCCCCAAGATCACCATGGACGTCTTCGACATGCCCATCGGCATGGCCAAGGCCGTCAAGATGCACTACGAGGATGTCATCAACAGCCCCGGCGAGTGGGCCAAGAAGGCAGTCAAGAAGTTCGGAGCCGACATGGTCACTGTTCACCTGATCAGCACCGATCCGCTCCTCAAGGACACCCCCGCCCAGGAGGCCGTCAAGACGGTTGAAGAGGTCCTTCAGGCTGTGGATGTGCCCATCTGCATCGGCGGTTCCGGCAACCCCAACAAGGATCCGGTAGTTCTGTCCAAGGCAGCAGAGGTGTGCCAGGGCGAGCGCGTTCTCATCGCCTCCGCCAACCTGAACATGGACTGGGAGAAGATCGGCAAGGCCTGCAAAGACAACGGACATGTCTGCCTCTCCTGGACCCAGCTTGAGATCAACTCCCAGAAGGAGCTGAACAGAAAGCTGATGAAGGTCGCCGGCGTTCCCCGCGACTCCATCGTCATGGACCCGACCACCGCAGCCCTGGCCTACGGCCTGGACTTCGCCTACTCCAACATGGAGAGAATCAGGCTCGGTGCCCTGAAGGGCGACGAGGAGCTTACCTTCCCCATGTCCTCCGGTACCACCAACGCCTGGGGCGTCAGAGAGTCCTGGATGGTCCGCTCACCCAACAAGGACGATTCCGATTGGGGAGACAGGATGCTCCGCGGCCCAATCTGGGAGATTTTGACCGGATACTCCCTGGCCATGGCCGGTGTGGACATCTTCATGATGATGCACCCGATGGCCGTAGCTTACCTGCATGAGATCACCCAGTCCCTGATGGGCAGAATCGAGGCCAAGACGCCCGATACTGGCGCCTGGCTCAAGATGGGGGTGTGAGTTACATGAAGGAAACCAGCCCGCTTAACCTTTACAAGCAGCTTCCCCAGACTAACTGCAAGAAGTGCGGAGAGACAACCTGCATGGCCTACGCCGCCGGCCTGATCGCCAGGACCAGGAAGGTTGAGGAATGCACTCCGCTCATTGAAGAGAAGAAGTACGCCAAGAAGCTAGCAGCCCTTCAGAGCATCGTCGCTCCCGAGTTGAAGATGGTGTACATCGGTGTAGGCGATAAGCAGGTCAAGGTCGGAGGCGAGGACGTCATGTACCGCCACCAGATGACCTTCTTCAACAAGCCGCCATTCGCCTATGATGTCGCCGACAACATGGAAGAGGCTAAGCTGATTGAGCGCGTCAAGAAGATCACCACCTGGCGCAAGTTCTACATCGGCAAGTGGCAGGGTGTGGAGATGATCGCCGTCCGGTCCGTTACCGACGACCCGGCCAAGTTCGCCGCATGCGTCAAGACGGTCCTGGCCAACGGCAACGGCTTCCCGCTCATCCTCTGCTCCTTCAATCCCGCCGTCCTCAAGGCCGGCCTGGAGGTAGCAGCCAAGGAGAGGCCCCTCATCTACGCCGCCAACAAGGACAACTGGAAGGAGGTTGCCCAGCTCGCCTTCGACTACAAGGTGCCCGTAACCCTGAGCGTGCCCTTCGACCTGGACGGCCTGAAGTCCATGGCAGTCACATTTGCCTCCATGGGCCTCACCGACCTGATCCTTGATCCCGGCACAGCACCCAACGGCAAGATGCTGCAGCAGACCCTGCTCAACTTCATCAACCTGAGGAGAGCTGCAGTTGAGGAAGCCCAGAGGGACATATCCTATCCGGTCATGGTCCTGCCCATCAATGCCTGGCTGACCACCGACGATCCCGTCCGCGCCTCCTACTGGGAGTCCGTGCTCACCGCCGCCTTCGTCATCCGCGGTGGCGCCATCATGATCAAGCACTCCCTCGAGGCGCACAGCATGATGCCCGATATGCATCTGCGCTTCAACATCTACACCGATCCGAGGACGCCCGTGCAGGTCAAGCCCGGCATCTACAAGGTTGGCAACCCCGGAGCCGAGTCGCCCGTCTTCCTGACCACCAACTTCGCCCTGACCTACTACACCGTTGAGTCCGATATCGCATCCAACGGCATCGATGCCTACATCATCGCCATCAACACCGACGGCATCGGCGTTCAGGCGTCTGTGGCAGGCGGCCAGCTCACTCCGCAAAAGATCCTGGACTCCTTCACCGAGGCAGGCTTCAACTGGGCCGGACAGAAGTTCCCGGCAATGGTTCTGCCCGGCATGGCAGCCAAGTTCTCCGGCGAGCTGGAGGATCTCTTCGCAGGCAAGGCCAAGATCATGGTCGGGCCGGAAGACTCCGGACGCATCATCGGCTGGATGAAGGATTTCTGGCCACCCAAGTAAGGCAAACCCAGTGTTTTGACGCAATGAATGTGTCCGCCTCGGCGGGCACATCAGCCTATTTTATTCAGCTTAATTCAATCAGTAAATCGAATACGGAGGAATCCCTTAAAATGATCTCTTTAAATTTGAAATATTCCATCTTCTCCCTGGTTCTGCTGGCAGCTTTGGCCGGCTGTGCCTCTGCCCAGTGGTCGCCCGGCGGCCAGATGGCTTACATGGGCGAACTGAATTTGGCTCTGCCCAGCCCTTCACAATCATCCAGCCCAACAGCAAATAGCAGTGCGCCGTACGATAGCCCGGCAAATAACAGCTCAATCAATATGAGCCAGGTGAATCAGACCATCTCAAATCTTCCCGCGACCGGCGTCTCCGGCGAACAGACGCACATAAACCTATCCGCGGCAGGATCGAGCGTCTCATCAGGGGAGCAGACGTCATCAAATGTCCTGGACCTATCCGGCTATTCCAGGGACAGGGCCGACAAAAATATGACCGGATACAAAAACATCATGTATCCCATCTCCGGATCAAGGGGCACAACCACATCAACTGTCGGAACTGGCGGCTGCGGCTGTGGATAGCCAAATCCTTTTTTCTTTGCCGCAAAATAATTTGGCTCATCGAGATTTTACGCGGGTGGTGAAGTGGTTCTTTTGTCTCTGTGTCTCTGCGCCTCTGTGGTTTAGTTAGCAAGTGGCCAACAATTAAGCCTACAGCTACTGAACAAAAACACAGAGGCAC
>Ga0209098_1003652_pt1 | contig 12517 bp, 7 predicted proteins | sample AD_JPNHW1_MetaG_FD_184429 | JGI IMG/M metagenome (GOLD analysis project Ga0209098, IMG submission 184429) | Active sludge microbial communities of municipal wastewater-treating anaerobic digesters from Japan - AD_JPNHW1_MetaG (SPAdes) (version 2) | ecosystem: Engineered > Bioreactor > Anaerobic >... | reverse complement strand
GCAAACCGGCGCCGTTTCGGGAATGCTCGTGCCGCTCGAGCGTTCCGGCGCGTAAGCGCCATGCCCTCGCAGATTTGCCATGCGCTCGTCGCCCGGATGGCGCTCGAATCATCCGGCGTTGAGTTTCCTTCCCTTGTCACGCCCGCGTTCAATCTCGGCAGTCAGGGGCCTGACATCTTTTCCCATAATAGGCGGACGAAGCCCTTCGCGATCGCGTATTCGCGCATGCTCCATCGGGGCGGCTACGGTCGGTTTTGCGGCAATCTTTCAAGGCTCATCCGGAACTCGTCCCAGGCGGACAATCCCGACGTCGTGTCATGGTTCTTAGGTTTCGTCACCCATCAGGAAGCCGACCGCGCCCTTCATCCCTACATTATCAACCGATCGCACTACGCGGGCTCGACCGGCGTTCACGACGTGAGCCCGGCCCTCATGCACGCGTTCTTCGAGCGGATACTCGACGCGCGACTCCTTGCGGCCATCGAGCGGCGGCCCGTCTCGTCCTTCGATACCGGCGACCCGTTTACCTTGAGCGAGGCCGCGTGCCGACCTATCGCGGAGACCATCGCGAAGGCGCTCGCCGCTACCTACGACGAGACGCCGCTCGAGGACGAGCTCGAGACTCGGGTCATGAACGCCTTTTCGGACGCGATCTTTTTTTACGCGGTCACGAATCCCGCGAGAACCGCGCGTGCGCGTCGCGCGGAATATGACGAAATCGCGGCGTACGACGAGCGCGGCGCCTCTGCCGTCGCGCTGTTATACCCCGCGCGAACGGCGGAAGTCGATTGGCTCAACGAGGCGCGCCTTCCGTGGAAGGATCCCGTCGACGGAAGCGCGCGGACCGAATCCGCCATCGATCTTTTTTACCGCGCGGTCGAGCGCGCGCGAATAATCGTCGGTCTCGCGTACCGGGCGATAAAGTTTTCCGACGCACCGCGCGATTCAGACGAGCTCGCGCGCGCGATCGGCGACTCGTGCCTCTCGATTGCGGGGCCCGACGGAAAGATCGCCCCCGTCGTCGCGAGCGAGCCGTTTGACCTCGCGCTCGCCCTTGAAAGGGAAGTCGCGTTCCGAGACGCGTGGCTTTCAGGCGGCGCGGGAACGGACGAGGCGCTCAGTTGACCCCTCACTGGGGCGCTGGTATGATAGACGCATGAACATGAACGATAAACGCCTCGGCGCGTATAACCGAATACTCAAAGGATCTCCTTCCCCCTCGGGGACGGAAGAATCCGTCTCCGTCGCCGAGAAGGCGGCAAGGGCCGCCCGGGCGGTCAAGAAGGCCGAAGCGGTCGTGGGCTCCGCGGGCACCATGGGCACCGCCGCGCGCGAGAGAAGCGCGGGCGGGACTCGCGCGCATGGCGCGACCGGCAATCGCTCAGACGGCGAGTCAGGTGACTCTCGAGACGAGCGGCTCAAGGATACCTCGAAGCGCCTGAGCGGGCTCATCAAGGTTCCGCAACCGGCCGGCGCGGGTCCCGAAGGTAAGGAATCCCCGTTCAGGAAGGTCGCGAAGTTCCTCCTTCTCATCGGCGTCGAGGACGCGGCGAAGGTAATGAGCCGCCTAACCCCCGAGCAGACCGAGCGCGTGGTGCTCGAGATCGCGTCGATCAGGCGCGTAGATCCCGACGAGGCCTCGATCGTGCTCGCGGAATTCGAGTCCCTCCTCAAGCAGGCGACCGCGCCGGCGGGCGGGGTAGAGACCGCGCGGAGCATCCTCGACGCCGCGTTCGGCGAGGAGCGCGCGGAGGCCATGCTTCGCAAGGCTGTTCCCGACATCGCGGGAAAGCCCTTCGAGTATCTCAATGACATGGACCCCGAGCGGCTCTTGAGCCTAATCGCCGACGAGCTTCCCGCCGTGAAGGCGCTCGTGCTCTCGCGGATAAAGCCCGCGACCGCGGCGCAGGCCATCAAGCGCATGCCCCCGGCGGAAAAAAACGATACCGTCATCAGGCTCGCGAAGCTCAAGGCGATCGATCCCGAGGTCCTGCGGCGCGTCGACGGCGCGATGCGCGAGAAGGTTCAGAACGTGAGCGCGTCCTCGGTCGACTCGATCGACGGGCGAAACGCGCTCGCGGAGATACTCCGGCACATGGATAGCTCGGGAGAGAAGTCGATCCTCGACCGCCTCTCGGACGAGGACTCCGAGCTTGGGCGCGACCTTCGCGAGCGCCTCTTTACCATCGATGACATCGTCCGCGCGGACGACCGCTTCCTCCAGGAGACGCTTCGCCCGATGGCCGAACGGGACCTCGCGCTCCTCATCGCGGGAAAGGCCGAGCCTTTCCGGAAAAAGATTCTCGCGAACGTCTCGCGCACCCGAGCGACGCTCATCCTCGACGAGGAGCGCATCGCGCAGCCGGTTCCCCGGGCGGAGGCGGAACGGGTAACCGGCGCCTTTTTCATCACGATGCGCCGCGCGTGGGAAGAAGGAAAGTTCGTAATCGACGGAAGGGACAGCGACGACGTATGGGTATGATGAAAAAGGGCGATATCGTCCACGGATTCAAGATCGAGTCGATAGATGACTTAGGCGAGCTCAAGGCGACGGGCATCTTCGCCCGCCACGCGAAGACCGGGCTTGAGGTTTTCCATATTCTGAATGACGACGAGGAGAACCTCTTCGCGTACGCGTTCATGACTCCGCCCGAGGACTCTACCGGCGTCGCGCACATCATCGAGCATTCGGTGCTGTGCGGCTCCGAGCGGTATCCCCTCAAGGACCCGTTCCTCGTGCTCGCGAAGCAGAGCGTGAAGACCTTCCTCAACGCGATGACCTTCCCCGACAAGACCGTGTATCCGGCGAGCTCGATGGTCGAGGCCGACTACTTCAACCTAATGTCGGTCTACGGAGACGCGGTGTTTTTTCCGCTGCTCGAGGAATGGGTATTCCGCCAGGAAGGGCACCGCTTCGAAGTCGGCGACGACGGTAAGCTCTCGATTCAGGGCGTCGTCTTCAACGAGATGCGCGGTAACTATTCCTCGTTCGACTCGATCGCGGGCGACTGGTCGCTCAAGTCGATCCTGCCCGGCTCCGTTTACGCCTTTGACTCAGGCGGCGATCCCGCCGAGATACCCGAGCTGACCTATGAGCGGTTCCGCGCGTTCCACGCGCGCTATTACCATCCCGCGAACTGCCGCGTCTTCCTTGAGGGCAACATCCCGACGGAGCGGCAACTCGCGCTCCTCGAGGAGAAGTTTCTCTCGCGCTTTGGGCCGGCGGAGCGTCCCGCGCCTATCGATTCGGTACAGCCCTTCGACGCGCCGCGGGAGCTTGAGGTTCCGGCTCCTGCAGGAAGCGAGCAGGATCTTTCGAAGGCGACCGTCATGGTCAACTGGCTCCTCCCGGACTCGACCGATACCGTCGCGCTCATGGAGGCGAATCTCGTCGCTGAGGTTTTGCTCGGTCACGACGGCGCTCCCTTGAGTAGGGCCCTGCTCGAGTCGGGATTCGGCGAGGATATCGCGCCTTCGAGCGGGCTTGAAACGGAGATACGCCACATGTGCTTCAGCGTGGGGCTACGCGGCGTTGAGCGCGCGCGGGCAAAAGACGCGGGCGCTTTCATCATGGAGGCGATCGGAAAAATCGCATCGGGCGGGATCGCCGCCGACGAGATCGAGACCGCGGTTCGCTCTATCGATTTTAGCAACCGCGAGGTGCGCCGCTCGGGCGGCCCCTTCGCGCTTACCCTCATGCGGCGCTCGCTTCGCGGCTGGATTCACGGGCTTGGGCCCGCCGCGACGCTCAGGTACGTGCCCGCGTTCGAGGAGGTCAAGCGGAGAATCGCCGAGGATCCCGAGTACGTGGCAAGACTCATCAAGGCGTGGTTCATCGAGAATCGGCACCGCGCGCTCGTCACCGTGTATCCGGACCGCGACTACGAGGTCCGCCTCGAGGAACGGCTCGCGCTCCGGGTGAGCGCGTTCGAGTCCTCGCTCGACGCCGCCGCGCGCGATCGTCTCCTTGCCGCGCAGCGGGACCTGAACGAACGGCAGCGGACGCCTGATCCCGCGGACCTTCTCGAGCGTATCCCACACCTAAAGAAATCGGACCTGCCGATCGCCGCGGATTCTATTGAAACGGAGTTTACCCGCTTAGGCGCGATCCCCGCGCTCCTTCACGAGCAGCCGACCAACGGGATCGCCTACGCGGACATCGCGATCCCCGTCGACGTGATCCCCACCGAGGAATACCCGCTCCTCCCGTTTTTCGCCTCCGTCCTCACCGGATGCGGGCTCGGCTCGCTTTCGTGGGCAGAGGCCTCAGCCCTCGCGGCGCGCTGCACCGGCGGGCTTGGGACGATGCTTTTCACGAGCTCGACCGTCAAGGGCTCCTCGATGCCTCAGGCTCTCGGCCCCGACTGCGCAGAACGAGACTTCCTCATCGTGCGCGTCAAGATGCTTTCGGATTTCGCGGACGAGGCGATAGCCCTCGCGTTCAGGTTTATCAGGGAAGCGGACTTCTCGGACACGAAGCGACTGGTAGACCTTCTCCTCGAGTACCGCAACGATCTCGACTCGTCCCTCGCGCCGGGAGGGAACCAATACGCGGTGTCGCGCGCGGGGGCGACGACGGGCAGGTCTCGAGCCGTAGACGAGCTCTGGAACGGACTGAGCCAAGTGCGGTTCGTTCGCGATCTTTCCTCGGCGGTAAAGGGAAAAGTCGAGCGCGAGCGCCTCGTCTCGAGGCTCAACGCGATCCGCGCGCGACTCTTGGAATCCGGATTGATCGTGAACCTGACCGGGACGCGGGAAATCCTTGACTCGATGGCGTCGTCGATCGCGCGCCGCGCGGCGTCCTTTACCGCCCCGCGAGCGCGCCCCGCGTACGCCTCAGACCTTCGCGCCCTATTCTCGCTCGCGGAGCCGGTCGCGGATGACTCGCCTCAGGACGCAGAATCCATAGCGCGAGGGACGTCTGGCGATGTCGCGGGTTGGGGCAGCCCCTCGCGCGAGCTCGTCTCCGCGAACCTTCAAGTCGGCTTCGCCGCGGCGGTCCTTCCGTCGCCCGAATACGGAACGGCCGAGCACCCCGCGGACATCGTCTTCGGGCATTGGCTCGCGAACGGGCTCCTCTGGGAAAAAATCCGAACGACCGGCGGCGCGTACGGCGCGTTCGCCTATCCCGACTCGCTCGAGAACATCTTCGTTCTCGCGACCTATCGCGACCCCGCGCCGTGCGACTCGCTCGAGGTCTTCCGCGACTCGCTCGCCTACGCCGCCGAGCACCCCGTCGATCCCGTCTCGCTCGAGAAGACGATCACCGGATGCTACTCGCGGGAGATCCAACCGCGCGCGCCCGCGGACAAGGGCTTTACCGCGTTTATCAGAATACTCTACGGAATCTCCGATGAGGTCAGGAGGGAAAAGATATCGGGCATCGTCTCGGTGACACCAGAGGACCTTACGCGCTGCGCGAGGCGGCTCCTCGGCGATTGGCCTTCGGTGCGCGAGGCGGTACTCGCCGGAAAGAAGCAATTGAAAGTCGGAATGAAATCCGAATTTCCTGGAAAAGTGATCCGATACACAGTATAATCAAAAACGAAGTACCCGCGTAAGGAGAGACATCGTGAAGAAGCTTGATCAAGAGGGATACGAGATCATGAAGCAGCTCGTTTCGGATGTGCAGGGAGCGCCGTATCCGAACGTAATCGAGAATGAACTGTATCGCATATGGTATGAGCATGCCCAATTGGTTGCCATCCAGTGCCTTGAATATATCGACGTGAATTTTCCCAAAGATCGCGAGTCAGAGGCGGAAAAACTTCCAAAATTCTGATTTCATGACTATATTTATTGCATGAACCTCGATAAATATACCGTTAAAGCGCGCGACGCCATCCAGGAAGCGTCATCGATCGCCCAACGGCGCGATCATGCGCAAGTTGAGACCGATCATATCCTGTATGCCCTCCTTTCGCAGGAAGGGGGAGTCATACCGCCGCTTGTCGAGCGTATCGGCGTGGCGCCCTCCGTGCTCCTCGATGAGCTCGAGTCTCGGTTCGAGCGGAAGCCGCGCGTTCAAGGAGAGTCCGCACAACTCTACATCTCGCCGATAGCCGGAAAGGTTCTCGCGAAGGCGGAGCAGGAAGCGGCCAACCTCAAGGACGAGTACGTTTCCACCGAGCACGTCCTCCTCGCGATGAGCCAGACCGAGGACGCGACTGGCGAGCTGTTGCGCGCGAAGGGGATTAACCGCGACGCGATTCTCGCCGCGCTCAAGGACATCCGCGGCGGCCAGCGCGTTACCACCGAGGATCCCGAGGCGACCTTCCAGAGCCTTGAAAAATATTGCCGCGACCTCACCGCGCTCGCGCGCCAGGAAAAGATCGATCCCGTCATCGGGCGGGACGAGGAGATCAGGCGCGTCATGCAGGTACTCTCCCGGAGGACGAAGAACAACCCCGTCCTCATCGGAGAACCCGGCGTCGGTAAGACCGCCATCGTAGAGGGCCTCGCGCGGCGCATCGTCTCGGGCGACGTACCCGACAGCCTCAAGGGAAAGAAGCTCCTCTCGCTTGACCTCGGCGCGCTCGTCGCGGGCGCGAAGTTCCGCGGCGAGTTCGAGGAGCGGCTCAAGGCCGTCATATCCGAGGTGCAGAAATCCGAGGGCAGGATCATCCTCTTCATCGACGAGCTTCACACGCTCGTCGGCGCCGGCGCGAGCGAGGGCTCGATGGACGCGTCGAACCTCTTAAAGCCGGCGCTTTCGCGCGGCGAGCTCCACGTCATCGGCGCGACGACCCTCAACGAATACCGGAAGTACATCGAGAAGGACGCCGCGCTCGAGCGGCGCTTCCAGCAGGTGTACTGCGCAGAACCCTCGGTCGAGGACACGATCGCGATCCTCAGGGGACTCCAGGAAAAGTACGAGGTCCATCACGGGGTGAGGATCAGGGACGAGGCGCTCATCGCCGCGGCGACCCTTTCCGACCGCTACATCACGAGCCGCTTCCTTCCCGATAAGGCGATCGACCTCGTCGACGAGGCGGCAAGCCGTCTCAAGATGGAGATCGAGAGCCAGCCCACCGAGCTCGACCAGGTGGAGCGAAAGATCCTGCAGCTCAACATCGAGCGGGTTTCGCTCTCGAAGGAAAGCGACGCCGCCTCGGTCGAGCGCCTCGCGAAGCTCGAACAGGAGCTTGCGGAGCTTTCGTCGAAGCGGAGCGCGATGCGCGCGCAGTGGCAGAACGAGAAGGGCCGCATCGACGAGTCGCGAAAACTCAAGGAAGAGCTCGAGCGCCTGCGCACGGAGGAGACGCGGTACGCCCGCGACGGAAACCTCGACAAGGCGGCCGAGATCAAATACGGAAGGATACCCGAGATCGAGAAGAAGATCGCCGCGCTCGGCGGCGCCCGGTCGAAGGAATCGGGAGGCGACAAACTTTTGCGGGAGGAGGTGTCCGAGGAGGACATCGCCCGCGTCGTTTCGGCGTGGACGGGAATCCCGGTCGCGAAGATGCTCGCGAGCGAGATGCAAAAGTACCTCGGGCTCGAGGACGTCCTGCGTAAGCGCGTGGTCGGCCAGGACGAGGCGGTCACCGCGGTCGCGGACGCGATCAGGCGAAATAAGGCCGGGCTTTCAGACGTGAACCGCCCGCTCGGGAGCTTCCTCTGCATCGGGCCGACCGGAGTCGGTAAGACCGAGCTCGCGCGAACCTTGGCGGACTTCCTCTTCAACGACGAGAAATCGCTCACCCGGATCGACATGAGCGAATATATGGAAAAGTTCTCGGTCAGCCGCCTCATCGGCGCGCCACCCGGATACGTCGGCTACGAGGAAGGCGGCCAGCTCACCGAGGCGGTCAGGCGCCGCCCGTACAGCGTCATCCTCTTCGACGAGATCGAGAAGGCGCACCCCGACGTGTTTAACGTGCTCCTCCAGATCCTCGACGACGGGCGGCTCACCGACGGGCAGGGCAGGGTCGTCGATTTCCGCAACGCCATCATCATCATGACGAGTAACCTCGGGTCCGATTACATCCTGACGGCGAAGAGCATGGACGAGATAAAGCCGCGAATCCAGGAGATCCTCAAGACGAGCTTCCGCCCGGAACTCCTGAACCGCATCGACGAGATACTCACCTTCAACCGGCTCGGAAAGGGCGAGATCCTCAAGATCGCCGACATCCAGCTCCGCTCGGTCTCGGCGCGGCTCGCCTCGAGACGGCTCAAGCTCGAGGTATCGACGGGCGCGAAGCAGTATCTCGCGGACGTCGGGTACGATCCCCTGTTCGGCGCGCGTCCCCTTAAGCGCGCAATTCAAGCGGAGCTCGAGAACCCGCTCGCGAAGGCCGTGCTCGCCGGACAGTTCCCGGACGGCTCGACGATCAAGGTCGATCACAAGGAAGGTGCGTCGGGGCTCGCGTTCGCGAAAGGGTAGCGCTTCGGGGGAAAAAGGCGATTTCCCGCAATCGCGTTTCGTGGTATACTGTCCCCGTATGGACACCCACACCGGATTATATAAAAGCCTTGGCTTTCCTTCCGTAACGATCCATGAGGCAAATACCCATTTCGATTTCATCGAGCCTTCGAGAACCCTGCTCGTCATCGGCCCCATGGGATCGGGGAAGACCGAGTACGCGGCCCGGCTCTGGCGCGACGCGGCCGTCGCGCGAAAAAAGGGCGCCTCGGTGGCGTACCTTACCTCGGGCGGCGGAACGCAAAAGGAACTCTTCGAGTCCGAGGCGGGCGTCGGCACGGCAGACCGGCGGAACACCTTTTTCGTGAGGAACTCCCTCGACCGCGCGCGCTTTTCCGAGTATCCAGAGGACGCGCTCGCGTACCGCGGCGGGTACGTGCGGTGCGGCGCGCACATCGCGACGATCAGCGACTCCTTCGATCTCGAGGAAACCATCCGGAATAACCCGCACGTCGGCACCTGGATCATCGACGAGGCGGCGTTCTACGACGAGCGGCTCGCGTACCTCGTCAAGCGCGAATCGGAACAGCGCGGGCTCGTTTTCGTCATGCCGACCCTGTTGCTCAATTTCCGCGGCGAGGTTTTCAACGCAACGGCCCGCCTCCTCATGGAAACGTCGACGGATATCTATCCGCTAACCGCGTATTGCGAGCACGGCGAATGCCTCGAGCACGCGTATAACACCTATCGGTATTACGTCGTCGACGGCGTCGAGTGCCCGGCGCTCTTCTTCGACCCGCTCATCATCGTCGGGGGAGACCGCGACAAGAACGACCCGCTCGAGCCGAACTACTGCACCCGCTGCGACGCGCACCACTACCTTCCCGGAAAACAGTACACCTACTTTACCCTCAAGCCGCTCGGCGAGCGCGCGAGCGTCGGGGACGTCGCGCCGCTCGAGGCGGAGCTTCGCGCGATCGCGTTCGACCCGGAAGCGTCCGAACTGTTCAAGTCCTTTCGCGCGCAATATCTCGACGGCCCACGCCCCTCGCAGGAGCACATGAACGCGCTCAAGGTCCCGGCGATCGCCGAGCGCGCGCTCGTGTACCTGTTCGCCGAGCAGAACCTCCTTTCTGCGGAGCAGACGGTCTCGCTCATCGATGGCTTAAAGCTCGACCGCGAGTACCTCGCGCGGCGTCTTTCGGATAACAAGCGACCTTTGAAGCTGTAAGAAGCAAAGCAACGCGGCAACGCGGCAACGGAGCCGCGCAGAAGCGGTATGCTCAGCGCGCCGAAGGGCTTTTTTCGTACGCACAGGTGTTATATCTTTTAATCGGAAAAGTCCGGAGGAACTCTATGGATTCAACAATGGCACGGGCGTGGCGCGCGCTCGCGTGCGCGGCGTTCGCGGTTATCATGGCCCTTCCCGCTGCGGCGCAATTCGAGACGGAAACGCTCAATACGCGGCAGTACCGCTGGATGCATATCGAAACCGATCATTACGACGTTATCTTCCCCGACGCGCTCGAGACCCAGGGGCGCTATGTCGCGTCAGCTCTCGAGGCGATTCGGCCGCTTCAGGAAAGCACGATGAAACCAATTCGGCCGTACCGATTTCCCGTCATCATTAACCCTGACCAAATCAGCCCGAACGGCTACGTTAGCGTCATTCCGCGCCGGAGCGTTTTTTACACGGTTCCCGGAACGTGGGTGCCGGGCGATTGGTTCACGCTCCTCGCGACCCACGAGGGCCGGCACATGTTCCAGTTCGACGAGCTCAATCAAGGCGTCATTCACGCGATATCGTTCCTTTTTGGCGAGTATGGCGCGGCCCTCGTTATCGGCGTGCCCGGCTGGTGGCTCGAGGGCGACGCGGTCATGGCGGAGACCGTGCTTTCGGATACGGGGCGGGGAAGGTCTCCGCGCTTTACGGCGCAGACGAAGGCGCTCTTCCTTGATGGCAAGGAGTATAGCTACAATAAGATGCTCCTCGGTTCCTATCGCGCGTACACGCCGAACGCGTATGAGTTTGGGTACCTCATGTATTCGTACTTGAGGAGCCAATACGACCCGAAGGCTCCGGCGACCTTACTCTCCGCGTACGCGCGCTGCCCGATTCCGGCGCTTGGTCCCCATCTCGCGACGAGAAAGGCCGCGGGTAAGGGAGCCTCGGCCGTCTATCGCGAGATGGCCGCGCGATACGGCGCGTTTTGGAAAGCGCAGGTGGCGGCCTTAAACCTTACCCCGGCGACGCCGCTCGCGAAACAAGGTCGCTCCGCGTTCCGCCGCCATGACGCGATCGCGAAGGCCTCGGACGGCTCGGTCGTCGCCGCCGTGACCGATCTCGAAGGAAACGCCGACATCGTCTCGATCCGCGACGGAAAGGAAACGCGCCTTTGCCGGGGGTATCCCGCGAATTCGCTTGACGCGGGCGGCAATCTCGTCGTATGGGACGAGATCGAGAACGAGGCGAAATTCGACCAGGGCTTCTCGCGCATCATGCTTCTCGATCTCAAGACCGGCGACACGCGTGCGCTTTACAGGCACTCGAAGTATATTTATCCCGCGATCTCGCGCGACGGCGCGACGCTCGCCTTCGTCGAGTTCTCGGGCGATCAATCCTCGTCCCTCGTGCTCGCGTCCGCAAAGGATGGCGCGATCGAGCGAAAAATCGCGATCCCAAAAGGGGAAATCTGGATAGACCTTTCATTCTCCGCGGACGGCAAAGAGCTCGTTTTCGTGTCGAGCGGAATCTCGGGCGACGCCGGAAACCGCGGTAAATATATCGGTAAACTCTCGCTTGAGAAGGGCTCGGTCACCGTCGCCTACGATGCTCGCTGGGAAAACGTGATGACGCCCGCGATCGCCGGGAATACGATTTTTTACGTGTCGAACTTCTCAGGTATAGACTCCGTATGGGCGATCGATCCCGACGGAAAGCGGTATGAGGTCGTATCCCGACCGATCGGATCGTACTGCCCAAAGCCCGATGATTCCGGGAACGGCGTCCTCTTTGTCGATTACGCCAATTCCCGGGGGACTGTCGTCTCGCGCGCCGAAACGCCGCGCGAGACGTGGGTTCCGCTCGAGCGGGTAACGGTCGCGCGCGAGGATTTTTTCGCCAAGGCCGCCGCCGACGATCCCGGCAGGGGAAAGTCCCTTCCCGAGAATTTCCCGATCACCGACAAGCCAGCCGAGCGATACTCGCCCGCGCTTCAGGGAAACCGGATTGACGCGTGGGGCGTCATCCCGGCGACAAACGGCGACGTGGGGATAACCGCCTTCGCGCGCGCGGACAACGTGACCGGTCTCATGGCCCAGCAGCTATCCCTCGCGTACGATTATACCGACTCAAGCCTCGGAGGCTTCTATCAATATCGCTATCGCGGGTTCTGGCCCGATCTCGTCTTTCAGGCGGGCTCTACCTTCAAGGAAGGCGAGGAGGCAAGTCCCTCGGGTTCGGTCGCCATGGAATTCCCGTTCGCCGGCGGGGCCGCGGTCAGCGCGCTTTGGAACGCCACGCTCGGCGTCTCGGGAGGCGGCACGCTCGACGACGGTGAAGCCAAGGCGCTCGTGACCGCGTACGGGAACGCGACGGCCCGCGCCGGGCGCTGGTCGCTTTCTCTCGTCGGCTCATGGTCCTGCGTCGCGACGGAAGGGCTTGAGGACAATCATCCCTACGGGTACGCCGCGTTCGCGCTTCCAGGCGTCTTCGCGCGCGACTCGCTCACCCTGAAGGGTTCCTATGAGCGCCGCCATGACGGCGATGACCCGCTCACCCTTGCGTACGCCCGGGGCTATTATGAAACCGATGCGCTTGAGGCGTGGAAATCGAGCGCCGAGTATTCGGTTCCTCTTTGCTATCCCGATTTCGCCGTCGGGTCGCTCCTCTATTTCAATATGATTGACCTGAGGGCGTTCTATGACTTCAGGAGGGCCTCCGACATCGACGAAGACCAGATGTCCGCCGGCGCCGAGCTCCTGTTCCATTTTATGCCCCTGCAGATTCCTTATGAGATTAACGCGGGCTTCAGGTACTCGCATAAAATCGCGGAGAATGAGGATGCGTACGATATCGTGATCATGGGCATGCCGATCGCGAGTTTCTAGCCAGTTTCCCGGTATAAACCGGTAACTTTATGCAGGAAAATG
>Ga0209098_1003646_pt1 | contig 12543 bp, 11 predicted proteins | sample AD_JPNHW1_MetaG_FD_184429 | JGI IMG/M metagenome (GOLD analysis project Ga0209098, IMG submission 184429) | Active sludge microbial communities of municipal wastewater-treating anaerobic digesters from Japan - AD_JPNHW1_MetaG (SPAdes) (version 2) | ecosystem: Engineered > Bioreactor > Anaerobic... | reverse complement strand
CCGGTAGTTTCGAGTGCCCGGTGATGTAATGCCGGAGCTCGTTTCTCACAATCGCCGCCTCGGCGCACCGGAAGCAGGTGGCGATAAAGACCGCGTCGGCTTCCACCCGCCCTTCTACGAGTGCCATGGCCCGGGCAATGGCGAGTTTTAAGTCCGGGCTCCGGACATCGAGGCCGAACCGGTCAAAATCCCGGCGGATATCCTTGAGCGCGATGTCGGGGAAGAAGATCTCGCCCCCGACTTCATGGGCTGCGATATCGATCTCGTGCTGGATACCGGAATATTCCGGCCCGCAGGAGAGCTGGGCGATCCGTACCGGGGGCGTCATTTCCTGCCTCCCAGCCCGTCAAGGAACCGCTTTATTGCCGCAACGAACTGCACGCCCTCTTCCTCGCTCTTCGGGTAATAGAGGTCGAGCCTGGGGATATCCTTCTGCCGCACGAGGAATTTTATCAGCTCGTTCGTGCGGGCGCATCCCATGCAGCCGAACGCGAGGTCGGCATCGTTGATGATGATCGCTGCCTCGCAGGCCTCGATCTGCGGCCCGTAGAGCGACATCCGTCCCCGGACGCCGGCGGGCACCTCGACTGCAGCCCACTTCAGGCCTTTTTTGGGCTCATCGGGAGTGATCTGGAGCGGCGGGGACTCGAGTCCCGCGGTCTGGATACGTTCGCGGATGGCGGTGGCGGACGAGAGCGGGGTGTGGCCATAGCGTGCCACCAGGTCGGAGAGGATCAGGCTCGTTGCGGGATAAATGAATACTTTTGCCATTTCAGGACTCCTGTGTTTCGATCAGTTGCTTCAGGCGGGAAATTTCGAGCTCCCCGTGTTCGAGCGGGTTTTGCGGCGGGGGGATGGTCGCGATATCGCGGGTCTTTATCGTTTCAAGGCCGTGCGAGACATAGGGGATGACAGTCATCTCGTTCTCCATACCATGATAGCCCGGGCGAGCCCCGCCGAGATTTGCCCGGCAGCGGCGGGGATCGCCCGGCGGGAAACCCCGGTCCTTGACAAAGATATGATCGGGGTCGATCTTCCGGAGCTCAGTGATAATCCGGTCCACTTCCTCCTCTTTCCCGTTGATGACAAGGCCAAAACAGGTCTCCTTGATCATGGCGCCTTTCGCGATCTCGTATGCCCGGACCCCGAGATCGGCCGGGGTGATATCGAACGATTCCACCACCACGTATTTCGTCACGGTGCCGACATGGACCGGGGTATAGTCCGTCACCGCCGTACCTCCCTGATATACACTTTTTCCCGCTCCTTCACTTTTTTGAGTTTTTCCGTATCAATGACCCTTCCTATCATATTGGTCCCTTCAAAGGGTTCGGACGTGGGCCCGAATTCCCGGTTGGCAGAGAGGCGGACGCCCACGAGTCCTGCATTCTTGCGGGAATCATTGGTAATCCCGAGGCCGGCAGCCGGTACTTCGTCCACCGGCGGATTTTCCGGGTTGAGCTTGATACCTGCCGGGATCTCCGGCCGGAACAGAACAACATCGTCAAATTTCATGAAAACCGGCAGCATGCCGGCATCGTGCTCCACAAGACCGGTGATCCTCCGGAAAACTGCACAGGTGGCCGGTGCACGGGTGTCGTCGAGTTCGATATCGATCACCTTCTCGATGGGGGCGGATGTAATGGTGACCTTCTTCTCGGCAAGTACTTCCAGCGTGGTACCGGGGTCCTGGGAGACGACGATCCGCTCCCCGGCGTCATTGTCAATGACCAGCGCGAGCCCCCGGGCGGACGCTATCTCTTTTGCCCGCTGGACCGGCAGGCCGAGCAGGTCGATACGTCCCGGCTGCACGCTCACCGCGATCACATCATGCTCCTGTGCAAGCCGGACCAGCTCGATGCCCTGCACTACCTGCCCGGCAATGTTGTGCACCATGCTGCTCGGGACATCAGTGCGGTACAGGTACACTCCCCCGGCTGCCTTTCCCGCTGCCCGGACCGTGACTGCGCCCTCCCTCCGCGGGTGCCGGTATTCCCGGGGAACGTCCGTCCCAGTCCTCCGGAAGTCAGCGATATGGGTGCTGGTTGCCCGGTCCACAGAAAACCGCCCGGACTGCAGTTTAAGGAGCATGTGCTCCACGCTTACGGCTGCTTCTGTCGTGATCTTTTCGGGCGAAAAGCCCTGTGCCACGACAGCCACGCGGGTCACTATCTGCATCCCGTCCTCAAGGATGAGACCCGTATCGGTTGTGGTGAAGGACCGGCTGGTGTCCGCCCAGCTGATCACCGGTTCGATCTTTGTCACCTTGTCACCGGTCGACCAGCGGTCGAGAACCCCCCGGCCGCTGACGACATTCCCGATGATGCCCCCCAGTTCATCCGCACCATGGTCGGCCGAATGCCGGCTCCTGGAGAAGATCAGGTACGAACGCGCCGGGTCGTATCCCCCGCAACCGAGGATGACATCGCCCCGCTCGTACAGGTGCGGTTTTCTTGCGGGATGAATGTCGGAAGGGAACGGCCCGATGACCGCCGCGTAGCGGTCCTGCCAGTGGAGCGCCAGCTGCGGGACGATTGCCGGCGATTCAAGAAACGCTGCATGCTCGCCGGTGAGCTCGACCGTGATCTGGCCTGCGGTCGTGCTGATGGCAAGGCTGCCGGTCTTTGCCTGCTCCTGGGTGGCCGGGCGGATAATCGCCACCGCACAGCCCGGAGGGTGGTCTTTTATGATACTGCCAAGGGTGCTGCCTGCAGCGACAACCAGCCTCTCCCCGTCGAGGTGGATGGTGACCATGGTCACCTCAGGGTGCCGGAGGGGCCGGAGGAGCCGGGGGGGCAGGCTGGCTCATGACCTTGCGCTCTTCTGCGGTCAGGTGTGCCAGTACTTCGGCAGTATTGCCGATCTCAACGATCTTACCGCCCCGCATCAGGGCAAGGCGGTCGCAGATGTCCCTCACGAAGTCCATGTCGTGCGAGACCACGATGAAGGTCTCCTCCATCTCCTCGCGGGCATGCATGATGGAGTGTTTCACGTCGATCTTGGTGATCGGGTCCATGGTACCCGTTGGTTCGTCGAGGATCACGAGGCGCGGCTCGCGGATGAGTACCTGTGCGAGGGCCACGCGGTGCCGCTCCCCTTCCGAGAGCTGGGCGGGCATCCGTTCGAGGATCTCCGTGCTCTTCGCCTCGGAGAAACCGGCCATCCGGAGCGTGACAAGCGCCTTTCTCATGGCAAGCTCCTTGGGGAACTCAAGACCGATCGCGTCGGTCAGGTTGTCGACCACCGTGCGGTGCGGGAAGAGGTCGTACTCCTGGTGGAGGAGCCCGATATAGGGGGTTGCCCTGCCCCGCTGCTCAACACCGGGCTTCGTCATGTCGACCCATACCTCGCCGATCCGGATATTTATCTCGCCGCTTGTCGGCTCGACAAGACCGGCAATGATGCCGGACAGGGTGGTCTTGCCGGCCCCGCTCTTCCCGATAATGCCGAAGATCTCCTTGGTCTGGACCTCGAACGAGACCCCGTTGACCGCTTTGACAACCCCGCGGTCTACCGAGATGTAGCGCTTGGTGAGGTCACGGGCGACTAACATCTTCTCCCCGAACTCGGTCTGTTCGTACTTCTCGCTGTCATCGTAGCCCTTCATGAACTGGGCGATGACCTCTTTAGGCGTCCCGATGCCGGCAATGCTGCCATCCACGAGCAGGATGGCACGGCTGGCCACATCCTCGATAACCTGCGAGAAGTGGGACGTGACGACGATCCCCATGTTGTTGGTCTTTGCTGCCAGTGAGAGCATCTCGTGCACGATCTTTGCCGTGCCAGGGTCGAGCGTGCCGGTCGGCTCATCGGCAAAGAGCATGAAGGGCTCCTTTGCGAGCTGGCGGGCGAGGACGACCCGCTGCTTCTCGCCTCCCGAGAGGTCGCGGGCGATATGCATCATCCGGTGCGAGAGCCGGACCTGGTCGATAAGATCGGCTGCACGGTTGATAGCCTGTTCGGGGGGATATTCAATATCGTCGAGAGCGTGAAGGACATTCTCGATGACCCGGTCGTCGCCGTACAGGGCAAAGGTACGCTGGAACATGATGGCCGTACGACGCATCAGGCGGCGCCGGAGCGTCTCGTCCTTCTCGTTCCAGAGATCGATGTCCTGTGCGGTCATGGTTCCACCGCAATGCGGGCAGGGCTTCCCGGCTGCGCTCCCGACATCGAGGTAGGCACACCCGTTACAGACAGCGGCGTGGTAGACGATCCTGCCACTCGTCGGTGGCTGTTCCACCCCCCGCATGAGGTGCATGAGAACGGTCTTTCCGGCGCCGCTCCTGCCAATAATCCCCAGGATCTCGCCTTCTGCAATCTCAAAAGAGATATTTTTCAGAACCTTTTCGCCATCAAAATCCATGCAGAGGTTCTCGACCGTGATCAATGGAGCCTTCATAATACCCTTGTAACTAATGTAGCACAGGTCGCATATTACCTTTTATGTGTAGTACCACAGCCGTCACGATCGCAATTTTTCGCTGCGATCAGGTCCTGCACAATGGTCACCACTTCACCCACGCTCTTCACCACATAGTCCGCTTCCTTGTACAGGTCCTCCGGCCGGTCACCGGGCTGCTGGACCGTGAGGATGGCAATATCCGCGTTCCGCATGGCACACAGGTCGTTGATCCCGTCCCCGACCATGAGCACCCGGTCATATTCCTGCCGGAGGTCGCTGACGATCTGCGCTTTTACCGTAGGCGTGGCCACTCCATACACCCGGTCGCGGGGGATCCCGAGGTGGTCGGCCATCCGTTCCAGTTTTGTGACCCGGTCGCCGGAGGCGATGAAGGTCGGCACGCCCATGCGGTGGAGGGCGGTTATCGCATCCTTTGCCCCGTCAAATGGCCAGCCGCCGGCAGTAATGGCAAACTCGATATGCCGCTGCGCCATGTTGATGATCGCTCCGCTGTTTAAGGTCACGACCGATTCTTCCTTGCAGACGGTCCAGACATTGCGGATACATTCCTGCAGGTCGCTCACCCGTGTGCTGTCATCAGCGTACAGGATATTCCCAATCTCGTCTGCAGTCGTGATCTTGCGCGTGCAGCTGATACCAAAGCCGATGTCATGCCGGACAAGGTATTCCGAGAGGAGTGCGTCCGCAGGTGCTGCCATCAGGTCCTTGGAATGGACGGGGAGCACGATCAGGACCCGGTCGGGTGAACTGAAAGTGAGGGTCGTAGTCTCAATCCCGGGGAGCAGTTTGTGGTTGCGGATATCCTTTGCAACCCGGTAGGTGTTCAGGAGCGTTCCAGCACTGTCGAAAACAACGGCTATGGACATGACGTACACCCGGCAATAACTCTATGTACTTTTCTCTCCATCATTGAATGAAGCTGATGTCCGTACCTGAAACCGCAGACAAGATAAAGAGCATGGAGATCCGGGGGGCCGGCCGGATCGCCCGGGCGGCGGCTGAAGCGCTCCGGGACCATGCGCTTTCCCTGAAGGTAAAAGACCTGCCGGCATTCACTGCCGGGATGGAAAAGGCTGCAGAGATGCTGGTCGCCACCCGGCCAACAGCCGTGTCGCTCCCGAACGCGGTCCATATCGTCATGACCGGCCTTGACCGGGCAAAGGATACCGAAGATGCCCGGTCCGGGCTGGTCAGCAGGGCAGACGGGTTCATCGATAGTTCCCGGCATGCTGTGGAGAACATTGCACAGTTCGGAGCACGCCATATCCGCGACGGCGATACCATCCTGACGCACTGTAACTCCGAAGTGGCGCTCGGCTGCATCATCGAGGCGCACCGGGAGGGCAAGGAGATCGAGGTCTTTGCTACCGAAGTAAGGCCGAGGAACCAGGGGCTCATCACGATCCGTACGCTGAACGATGCCGGGATAAAAACGAACTTTATCGTAGACTCGGCAGTCCGCTCGTTCATCAACGATATCGACCTCGTGATCGTGGGCGCCGATGCCGTGACCGTGAACGGTGCGGTGGTGAACAAGATCGGCACCTCGCAGGTTGCCCATACGGCAAAAGAGGCCCGGGTGAACATGATCGTGGCTGCCGAGACCTACAAGTTTGCCCCGCGGACCATCATCGGGGAGCTCATCCGGATTGAGGAGCGGTCTCCCGACGAGGTCCTGCCGGCGGCCATTGCAAAGACGCTCCCGAACGTGACCGTCAGGAACCCGGCATTCGACGTGACCCCGGCGGAATATATCGACATGATCGTCACCGAGGCAGGGGCAATCCCCCCGCAGATGGCATACGTGATCATCCGGGAGTACCTTGGCTGGGGTATTGAGGAGTTCCAGAAATCCCTTGTACTCAACCACCATACGGAGGGATGAGAACTGGAAGCCGGGAGAGCGATCAGCCCGTTTGGGAGATTTGAAGGTTTTCGAAGAATGCTCTGGAGAAACCTGATTTTAAGAAACAGGATCGCCCCCCTTGCGCCATCCCTGCCCCCGTTGGGGGCGGGGGCGCATGCGATGCTTCTGCATTACCTGCAGAAGAAATTTCTGCATGTGTATAGGTAATACGGCACCATCGCAACCGGGGGATGCCCTGGCGGCGGGGGCAGAGCCCCCGGGAGCGTCATAATTAATATCAAAAGATTTCTCCAGAGTATGTTTTTTTTTATCCAGGCTGTTTTTTAAAAAGGATAAACCCTATCCCCCCAGAAATTAAAACTGATCACGGAATTTGGCCAGCGACAGGCCACCATCACAGCAGGCAGGGGACATTACCATGGACATACCATTTGCAAAACTGCAGGGGAACGGGAACGACTTTATCGTTATCGACGAGTTCCACAGGCTCGTCATCCCCGACGAGATGAAGGGGCAGTTCGCCGCGGCCTACTGCGACCGCCGGTTCGGGATCGGGGCGGATGGGGTGATCTTCCTGATGAGATCGGCAAAGGACGATCTCAGGATGCGCATCTTCCAGCCGGACGAGAGCGAAGCGGAGATGTGCGGGAACGGTATCCGCTGCCTTGCCAAGTTCGCCTCCGATGCCGGGTACATGAAGGGCTCCTGCACGGTGGAAACCCTCGCGGGATCGATCGGGGTTGCGACAGATGTCACAGACGATGGTTTTTCTGCAACGGTCATGATGACACCTCCGCAGTTCGACCGCAGGGATATCCCGGCAACCGGGAACGGCGAATACAAAGAGCATATCGGTGACTACGATGTCTATGCGGTGAATACGGGTGTCCCGCATGCGGTTATCATCGTTGACGCTGTGGACGCAATCGATGTAGCGGCACAAGCCCCGGCCATCCGCCATCATGCCACCTTCCCGAAGGGAGCGAACGTGAACTTCGTGGAGAAGACCGGGGAGAACAGCATCAGGATCCGCACCTTCGAACGCGGGGTGGAGGATGAAACCCTTTCCTGTGGTACGGGTGCAACAGCCTCCGCGGCAGTAGTGCACAAGCTCGGGCTCACCGGGGATGCCGTGGAGGTCGAAACCCGGGGCGGCCCCCTCACGATTTACCTAAAGGGCGGGACAAAGATGCAGGGTCCGGCAGTAACGGTGTTTACCGGGGTTATCCCGTTTTAATCCTTTTTTCCCGCAGGGATCAGCTCGGATCCCCGGAGGAGCCACCCCCGTCATACGCCGTTCAGACTGCGCTTTATTACGTATCACCTGAAGATTTCCGCGCCGTGATGTCACGGGATATGCTCAGGAACTCGCGGACCTGCCCGGTCTTCTCGTCGCGGATGATCTTTGTCGTGGACTCAAACCGGAGGTAATGACCGTTCTTGTGCCGGAACCGGAATGTCGAAGTGACGTGGCTGGATCCGTTCTGCACAATTGCCATCAGGTCATCCCACACCCTGCCGATGTCATCGGGATGCACCATGGCCAGTACCGGTTTACCCAGCACCTCAATCTCCGAGTACCCGAGGATCGGGGTGATAGCCGGAGAGACGTAAGTGAGGATGCATTCCGGGGTCTGGCGGTTGATGATATCGAGCGAATTGTCAGCAATAAACCGGTACTGCTCCTCGCGCTGCAGGAGCTGTTCTTCAGCCCGTTTACGGTCCGTGATATCGATTAACGATGCGACGGTCTGGGTTGTCCCCGGGATGAGATCGGCCGTTACGAGAACATGCCGGATATCCCCGTTCTTCCGGATAAACCCGAACTCGTACTGGCGCGGGGCATCCGCCCGTTCCCGCCGCAGGTAGTGCGAGGCGAGCATCTGATCGAGGTCCTTTTTTACCACGAACTCGGTCCAGCTCTTCTTCATCTCGATCTCCCGTTTCGTGTATCCCGAAAGACGCTCGAACTCGCCGTTCGCTAGGCTGATGATGGTGTTCTCTTCGATGATCGCGGTAGCGGCACCGGTATTCTCGAACACCGAACGGTACCGTTCCTCACTCATTTTTAAGGCGAGCCCGGCCTGGTAGCGATCGGTGATATCATTGAGGGCAACCAGCACCGCGGGACTGCCATCGATAAAGGTCGATACTCCTCTCCCTTCTATCATGACCGGTTTCTTGTCAACCCGCAGGATCTGCAGCTCCATCGGGGGCGTAGTCTCTCCTGCAATGTCCAGGGCTATCGTGGCCTGGACCGAATTGCGGGAGGCCGGCGCTACGATATCAAGGATATCTTTCCCGATCAGTTCGTCACTGCGGCCGGCCCCAAAGAGCCGGATTGCTGCAGGGTTGACATAGATGATCTTCCCGTCCCGGTGCAGGATCACGGCCTCGGGCGAGATCTCCACCAGCTTGCGGTACCGGTCCTCGCTCTCCCGTAGCGCCTTCTCGGCCTGCTTGCGCCCGGTGATATCCAGTGCCGTGAACGTGATACCGCCGGAGATGTTGGCCGGGTCCAGGGGGGTTGAACCCATGAGGATGCTGATGGCCGTCCCGTCCTTTTTTACCCACCAGGTTTCGATAGACCCGGTACCGCTTGTGCGGATCTGGTTGTATTGTCCGGTACCGACCCTGTCGAATTCGTCCTCCGAGGGGTATAACATCCTGGACGATTTTCCAACCAGTTCCGCGGCAGAGTACCCTGTCATCTGGCAGAAGCGGTCATTCACCTCCAGGAGGGTGCGGTTCGCCACAACACCGATACCAACCGGCGATACCTTGAAGATACTCCGCAGCCGTTCTTCGCTTTTCCGGATCCTTTCCTCGTCCCGTTTCCGGTCCGAGATATCTTCGAGAATGACCGAAACGCCTTTTTTCCCCTCGTTGGACACGGTCGGGGTAACCCGGCAGAAAAAAAATCTTTCCTGTACAGGGCGGGACAGTTCCCCGTGCCATTCCTCTCCTTTAAGCCCCTTCCTGAACCGGTCGGTAAGTTCTGAAAACACGTCTTCAAAAACGATCGAGAACGGCGTGAATTCGATATTCTTCCCGAACAGGTCTTTTGCCGGGGCCCGGAGGAAGGTGAGAAGCGGGTCGTTGGCATAACTGACCCGCTGGCCAGCATCGAGCTGCAGGACCAGTTCCGGGGAGAGAGAGAGGACCGAAGAGACGGGCAGCCGTTTTGCCAGCGTGTACATCTTCGCCATCCCGAAATGACGCATCTCGACCTGCCCCGAGAGGAGGAGGTTCTCAAGATACCGCCCGGCCGTGTTCCGGTTGATATCCACGGATTTGACAAGATCCGTGATGCTGAGTCCCTCCGGGTGCTTCTCCAGCACCTCCCTGATCTGTTGGGTTACCTGCCTCCTCAGCACCATGAACAACTACCGTTCGGATTGCGGAGATATAATGGTTACAATACCCGGGTAAATATCCATCAGGAGGAATCAAAAGGCCGGGCATACGCGGGAATGACAGTCCCGGAGGGTACCGGTCGGTGGTCCCCGTCAGTCCTTTACCCGCACACCCTCTTCCACGATCTCGAAACAGAACGTGGCCCCCTCCGGGCGGGAACGGTGCTTGACCAGCCGGGCCCGGCGGACGCCCGCCGTTTCGGTCTTTTCAAGCCGGACGATCACTTTTGAGAGGTGTTCGAGGGCGACCCCGCCGAGGCCGTAGAAGGTATTCTTCGAGGTGTCCATGTACACCTGGTTGGTGATGATGACCGGTATCTCGTAGCGCTTGCAGTACCCGAGCAGGTGGATCATCTGTTTTGTGAGCGCCTGGAGCGCATCCCGGCCTTTCTCAAGATCGGTGCGGTAGAGGGCGGTTGCAGAGTCCATCACGAGAAGGCCCGGCTTCTGGGCCTTGAGCACCTTCTCCGCTTCGGCGATCATGGTACCCTGGTGCTCGAAGTCGAGCGGTTCGAACAGGAAGAGGTTTTCGGCAAATCTCTCCGTGTCCTCCCCCGCGATCTGGCGGAAGCGTTCTATGGAGAACCCTTCGGAATCGATATAGACCACGGGATGGCCGGCCCGGAGGCAGGAGACTGCCGCGATCATGCACAGCGTGCTCTTGCCGCTCGCGGGTTCGCCGTAGATCTGGGTGATGGTCCTCACCTCAAGCCCGCCGCCGATGAGGGTGTCGAGGGCTGCAATACCGCTGGGTCGTTTCTCGGTTTTCATCAGGGACGTCCTGTTCTGGTCTTTTTTACGCTCCGGGATGCATGAACGGGGCAGGGACCGGAACGCGTCTTCTCTTTCCAGTTAGGGGCCGGTATACTATAAAGCCTGAATACCGGACCTGATCCGGGAATCCGGGCTGCTATGGTTTTTCCAGTACATAACAGACCGGCCCTTCCTCAGCACCGGTTCCGGCTGGTACCCTGTCAGATCTGGTAAAGCCGTTCTTCTCAAGGACGCGGATAGAGGCCCCGAGTTCCGGGCAGGTTGTGGCGATGATCCTCCGGATACCCGGCAGGGAGAAGATCCCAGGGACAAGGGCACGGACCGCTTCGGTTGCATAGCCCCGGTTCCGGAACGCGTCCAGCACCGAATACCCGAGCACGACCGTGTCCGGCCCGCGCTCTGCCGGGAGAATCCCCCCGTTGCCGATGAGGACCCGGCTGCCGGATTCCGTGTCGACGAGGACCCAGTACCACGCAGCGAAGACCGGGCCGGATGTATCCGAACTCATCCGGATGAATTCGCGGATTACGCTCTCATCCATCAGCGGCGGCGGCCATGCAGCAGGGATCGCTGCACGGAGGAGCCGGGCCAGTTCAGGCCGGTCGTTGAGGTCACTTGCAAGAATCCGGCAGGTTGCCGGGACGAGTTCGAGATGTTCCGTGCAGGTGGCTGCTTTCATGAGAGAATTCTCCGGGTTTTCTTAAAACAGGGCACACCCTGCCGTTCAGCGGCAGGAAGAAAAGGTTACTTCTTCACCTGGTGCCAGGCACGTTCCTCGACAATCCGGACTACATCCCGGACCGGCACGCCGATCTCAACGGCTAAATCCCGTGATGGTTCAAACTCTGCCTTCAGCGTGTATACTGATCCATGCATCCACCCGCACTTGACGGGTATCTTCCGGCGCTTCCCGGCGATCTCAATTTCTATCTCTTCGATGGTCCGGTCAGCGATGAACCGGTGCACGGCCGGGATGCAGCGGATCCCGAGCGTGCCCAGCTCGAGCGCCATGACCTCAGCGAGCCTCCCGCTTGTCTCCGGGAGGCTGATCACCCGGATCAGGAAACCCGGGCGGCCTTTTTTCATGATGACCGGGACGGCGGCGGCATCCCGTGCCCCGGCCTCCATGAACCGGGCAATCGCGTGGGCGATCACCTCACCGCTGACATCGTCCACATTGGTCTCCAGCAGGTCGACGGTGTCCTCCGGCAGTGCATCGCCGGCAGCCGTCGTCTCAACGAGCATCACCCGGAGGACGTTCGGGGCATGGCGGGGGTCCCTGCTGCCGGCGCCGTACCCGGTTGCGTGGATGGTATATCCCCCGGTTGTACCGGGATCCAGGGTGGAGAATTCCGCGAGAAGGGCTGCCCCGGTCGGCGTGCAGAGCTCGCCGGCATGGTCACCCGCGGTGGCAACAAGGGCAGTCCCTTTCAGGATTGCCGCAGTGGCCGGGGCCGGGATGGGGAATATGCCATGGGAGCCCGTCGCAGTACCGTGCCCGAGCGTGATCGGGAGTATTTTCACGCCGTCAACGGCAAGCGTGTGCAGGGCGGTGCAGGCCCCGATAACATCCGCAATGGCATCGTCGGCCCCCACTTCATGGAAGTGGGCGTGGGCACCGTGCACCTCCTCTTCCGCAGCATTGATCCGCTCAAAGACCCGGCGGGCCATTGCAAGCGCCGGGGCAGGGACATGGGGAGCGGCCCGGTCAAGGCGCTCCATGACGTCGGCCAGGGTCCGGTGGGCCGGGGTCGCTTTCGTATCCACTTTCAGGGCACGGATACCGGCCCGGGTGACCCCGGAAATTGTCGGTTCTGCTACAACAGCCGCCATCGCCCGCATGACGGTATCCCGGTCTGCGCCGCAGTCCAGCAGGGCACCCGTGATCATGTCGCCCGCTGCACCGTGGAAGGGATCAAAAATGAGGAGCCGCATTATCAGTACCTATAAATCCCTGCGTATATGACCTTTAAGGTAATGCCTGAAGTGCAATTAAGGGTGGATTCCGCGTACCCCGGCGATCAGGGCGGCGGAAAGGCCCGGCTGGATCCCGAGACGAT
>Ga0209098_1003642_pt1 | contig 12547 bp, 8 predicted proteins | sample AD_JPNHW1_MetaG_FD_184429 | JGI IMG/M metagenome (GOLD analysis project Ga0209098, IMG submission 184429) | Active sludge microbial communities of municipal wastewater-treating anaerobic digesters from Japan - AD_JPNHW1_MetaG (SPAdes) (version 2) | ecosystem: Engineered > Bioreactor > Anaerobic >... | reverse complement strand
CGTCTTCCGTTTCAATCGCAGAAAGACGCCGATGGCCGCTTTCCAAACGCTTCTGGGAATCGCCGCCTGCAAAAACCCGGAATCATTGGCCGATTTGAAAGAACCTTAGTCAAGTGCATAAGCAATTCTTTGCGATGCCCTGCCGGTGCGCATGACCCACGCGAGCAAGCCGTACAAAGACACGAAGAACATGGACTACACGGCCGCCACCGAGTTGCCCGTAACGGCTCACCTCACGTTCGACGCCGCAAAAGAGGTGGTCACGAAGATCAAGGAGGCGGGCGTCGACAAGCTGGCGGTGTGCGTCGCCGGCTGGCAGGCCGGCGGTTACGACGGCAAGTGTCCCCAGACCTTCCCTGTCGAGGAAAAGGCGGGAGGCGAGACGAAGCTGCGTGAATACATCCAATTCGTCCGCTCGCTCGGCTTTCTTGTCGACGGCCACTCGAATTTCACCGACGCGTTCGCAGTCGCGCCGATGTGGAGCACCAACCTCGTCTGCAAAAAGGCCGACGGCTCGCTGGCGGTGAACGGGTTCTGGTGCGGCGGCAAGGCCTACAACCTCTGCCCGCGGAACGCTTGGGAGACGTTCTTCCAGACCGACATCGCTAAGATCGGGGCTCTCGGTTTCCGCGGCGCGCACTACATCGACGTGTTTTCCGCCACGCGGCCGTACGCGTGTTTCGACCCGAAGCATCCCTGTAACCGCAAGGAGGCGGGCGAGTATCAGAAGAAGATGTTGCACAAGGCCAAGCAAGTGATGGGCGGGGCGGCGTCGGAGTGCGGCTGGGACCATGTTGCGGGCGAGCTGGACTACATCAACTACACGTTTCGGCAGATGCTCACGTTCTATGCGAAGGGCAAGAAGCCCGCGGCCGTCGACGGCGTCGTGCCTTTCTGGGAAATCGTCTACCACGGCATCATCCTGTACAATCCCGATAAGATCACGCAGAACAAGCTGGACGCCGTCAATGCGTTGAGGCTGGTCGAGTTCGGCGGGCGGCCGATCTTCTACAGCGCGACCCTGAAAAACATCCCGGACCTCAAGGCGGCGTACGAGGCGTACAAGCCGCTCCGGCACCTTCAGAAGGCGTTCATGCAGTCGCACGAGTTTCTCGCCAAGGATGTCGCGAGGGTCACCTATTCCGACGGCAGCGAAATCGTGTGCAACTACACGGACAGGCCGTTCGGCTACCGCGGACGGGAGGTGGGGCCGGTGGCGTACGAGCTGTACAAACGGTGATTTTTTCACAGATTGCGCAGATCGCCACAGCTCCTCATTTGTGCGAACCAGCGGAATCTGCGGACCATGACACGGATGGAAAGGTGAAAGGAACGAAAATGAGTGCGCGTTGTTTGTTGATGCTTGGCTGTTTGTGGGCGTGCGGCGCGATGGCCGTGCAGGTGGAGCTGACGTACACGTTCAAGGACAAGCGCGAGGAGAAGAAATCGGTGTCGGTTGAGCCGGACGCGAATGGCGTGCTGAGCGTTCGCCTGCCGCTGGGCGAGCTGCCGCTGGGCCTCGTTTCGGTGGAGGTGCTGCCCGAGTTCGCCTCGGCCAAGGTTGGCGAAGAGGGCTATTTCGTGATGCCCAACGGGCATCTTGGCACGTTCCGCGCGGCGAACGGCGTCGAGAAGCTGGCTGCGAGCTGTATGCCCATGTTCGGAATGAAGACGCCCCGCATGACCTTTGCGGCGGTCGTCACCGGCATGCCCTACAACTATTCCCTGATCGCCCGGGCAACGAACGGTGTCTACTCCATCGTTCCCGCATTTGACCGCGGCATGGACAAGCCTTACGAAGACATCGCCATCACCTATTATCCTCTGACCGGCAGCGCGGCGAATTATGCCGGCATGGCGCGGGCATACCGCAACTATCAGCTCGCCCGCAAAGCGTGCGTGCCGCTCAAAGAACGCGTCAAGAAAAGCCCTGAGCTAGCCTATGCCGCCCGCTATCCCGAAGTCCGTATCCGGCAGGGCTGGAAACCCGTGCCCAGTCCGGTGCCCGACCAGACGGTCAAAAACGAACCGCCGCTGAAGGCGATGGTGACGTTCGACCGCGTGGGCGACATCGTGGACGAGTTCAAGCGGCAGGGCGTCGCCGGCGCGGAGATCTGCCTGGTCGGCTGGAACCAGAAGGGCCACGATGGACGCTGGCCCCAAATCTTCCCGGTCGAAGAAGGACTCGGCGGCGAAGACAAGCTCCGCGCGGTGATCAAGAAAGCGCAAGGGCAGGGTTACCAGATCGTCGGGCACGGCAACCATTACGACGCTTATCTGATTGCCGACTGCTGGGACGGTGAATACATCCTCAAGAATCCAGACGGCATAATCCCCAGCACAAAGGCCACGTGGGGCGGCGGGCGCATGTACAGCGTCTGCCCACAACGCGCCTACGAGCGTTTTGCCGTCAAAGATATGCCGATGGTCGCGACCCTCGGCTTCCGGGGGCTGTACTATCTGGACGTGTTCTCCTGCGTGCGGCAGCGGACCTGCGGCGACCCGCGCCATCCGCTGAACGAACGGCAGTCCGGCTTTTTTATCGACAAGATCATGAAGATGGGCAAAGAGACCTTCGGCGGCATCGCCTCGGAAGGCCCCTACGATTTCTGCTGCGGCAACCTCGATTACGTGCTGTACGTCTCGTTCGACAAGCCCAACGAGCCGACATCGAAGCTGACAGACCGTCTGGTCCCGATCTGGCAGCTGGTCTACAACGGCATTATCCTGAGCACGCCGTTCACCACGACCGTCAACTACACGGCCCAAAACCGCGACTCGCAACTCAAGCTGGTGGAGTTCAACGGACGTCCCATTTTCTACTTCTACTCGAAGTTCTTGGACAACGGCAAGAACTGGATGGGCGACGGCGACCTCGGCTGCGCGACCGACGAGGAGCTTCGGAGCAGCGTCGCCAAAATCAAGCAAGGCCAGGACGAGTTCGCCTCCCTGTCACAGCTTCAGCTCGAATTCATGGAGCAGCACGAACAGCTCGCGCCGCAGGTTTTCCGCACCGCATTCTCCGACGGATCGGAGATCATCACCAACTACGGCGACGGCGAATACAAGCACAAGGGACAAACGGTCGCGCCGAGGGCGTATCGGGTGGTCCGGTGAAGGCGAGAGGCAAGCGTCTGCTTGCCCGCCCTGGAACGAGATCGTGTGTATCCGTAATTCGAGGAAGGAAAGGGACTGCTGTGAAACGAGAGACTGCTTTTCTGTTTTCATGCCTGTTCGCGTGCGCCGGCGCGCGAGCGGCCGACTATTACGTGGATGCCGAGCGCGGCAGGGATGATCAGACCGGGATGTCAGAGGATCTCGCTTGGCGATCGCTCGCGCGCGTGAACTCGGCACCGCTCAAGCCGGGCGACCGGGTGCGCTTCAAGTGCGGACAGCTTTGGCGCGGGAGCCTCAGCGTGCGGCCGGGGGCGAAGGATGCGCCCGTCACGTACACGTCCTATCCGGGAACGGGCGAGCATGCCGACTGGAAGCCCCGGATCATCCGCAGCGTCGATCTCGCCGATCCTGCGCTCTGGCAGCCGGCGGGCAGCAATATCTGGAAGGCCGTGCCGGCCGTCGACGGGAGCGGCGCGAACGTCAATGCCGACATCGGCAACATCGTGCTCGCAAAAAAAGGCGCGACGCAGAAAACGGCAGGCTTCAAGCGGTGGGCCTGCGAAGAACTGCGCACACAAGACGATTTTTTCTCAAGCCCGCTCGCGTCCGCCCCCGGCCCGCGGACGATTTTCTTCTATTCCGAAAAAAATCCGGCCGAGCTTTACGGCTTCATCGAAGCCGCGCCGAAGATCAACGCGATTGCCATGAACCGCCCGGAATGGTTCGTTTTGGACGGGCTGGCTTTCGGCTATACGTCCGCGCACGGAATCGGCGGTGCCGGCGCGAACCACGTGCTGATCCGTGGCTGCGACTTCTTCTGGATCGGGGGCGGCCATCTCTACACGCAGAACAGCGAGCCCACGCGCTACGGCAACGGCGTCGAGTTCTGGTGTTCGGCCAGCGACTGTGTCGTCGAACGGTGCCGCTTCTGGCAGATCTACGACACGGCCATGACCAACCAAGGCAACGAAAAATCCCGCGTGAACACCATCGTGTGGCGGGACAACACGATCTATCTGTGCGAACAGGCCTATGAGGTCTGGTTCTCCCATCCGGAAACCGAGGTCGCGGGAGTGACGTACGAGGACAACCGCAGCTTCGACTGCGGGTTCGGCTGGGGCCATGTGCAGCGCCCCAACAAGAACGGGACGCATCTGCTGGCTTACCGGCTGGAGCCCAAGAAGCTGGAGATCCACTACAAGAACAACCTGTTCTGCAACTCGGCGGACCGGCTGATCTGGTTCTTCAACCCGCGGCTGAACGAAATCGACTGCGACCACAACGTCTATTGGCAGGACACTGCTGAGCCCGAAAAACAGCCGCTGTTCGCGTGGTCGGGCCAAAAAGCGCCGGGCGCCGCCTTCGACGAGTACAAAAGCAAGACCGGCAACGACGTCCACTCGCGTTTCGAAAGAATTGAACGCGTGCCGTTTTTCGACTACTAACGGCACCGATCTTTTATGGAAAGCCAACACAACTTGTTGCACGCGTTCGGCTGGGACGGCTGGTTCGAGAGCCGGGCGGCATGCGGACCTGACGACGCGATCGCGCGCGTCACGGCCGTCGACCGCGACCAGCTGTTGCTCGCGGATCAGGCGGGGGCCTTCAGAGCCAAACTGGCCGGAAGGTATCTCTATCGGCACACGCGCCCTCACGAAATGCCGTGCGTGGGCGACTGGGTAATCCTCAAGAAGACGGCGGGCGACAGCTTGGGCGTGATCCATACGCTCATCGAACGGCGAACGGCACTCCGCAGAAAATCCGCCGGAAGCGAGGTCGACGACCAGATGATCGCCGCCAACGTCGACGTCGTGGTGATCGTCCAATCCTGCCACTTCGACTTCAACCTGAACCGGCTGGAACGTTATCTCGTGATGGTACGCGACGGCGGCGCGCAGCCGATCATCCTTCTCACCAAGACCGACCTGGTCGAGCCGGGCGTGCTGGCCGAGCAGCAATCCGGGATCCGCAGCGCCGGCATTTCTGCCCCGGTCCTCGCCCTCAGCAACGTCACGCAAGCGGGCGTCGATGGCTTCAAGCGGCAGTTGCTTCCCGAAAAGACCTATTGCTTCGTCGGCTCGTCCGGAGTCGGGAAAAGCACGCTCATCAACATCCTCGCCGGGAGCGGGCGGTTGGAGACCGCTGACGTCAGCGCGACGGGCGAAGGGTGTCACACGACCGTGCGACGCGAACTGATCCGGCTGGACGGAGGCGCATTGGTTATCGACAACCCCGGCATGCGCGAGTTCGGCATTCTCGGCGCCGACGAAGGCGTCTCGGGAAATTTCGCGGAGATTGAGGCGTTGGCGTCGCAATGCCGCTACGGCGATTGCTCCCACACGCGCGAACCGGGCTGCGCCGTGATTGAGGCCGTCAGCAGCGGCGAACTCAGTCGGGAGCAGTACGACAACTACTTAAAGATCCGCGAAGAGTCGACTTTCTATCAGCTGTCATACGCCGAGAAGCGCAAGAAAGACCGCGACTTCGGCCGCTTTCTCAAGTCGGCAAAAAAAGACATCTTCGATGACTAGCGCACGCTTAAACCGAACGGCTCAAAAGCCCGTTGCGAGGGACGTCCCGGACCGCGCATCATATCGCGGATTTGTGCTTTGGCATTCATTTGGACTGCGGCGGCAAGCGGTATCCGGCGCGGGGGCAAGCGTCTGCCCGCCCGCGCGGTTTCATAGAGGCGTTTATGCGCGCGTTTCTGCTACCGGCTTCGCACGATTTGTGAAAAGATAAGCGCATGGGGAGGAAGATGATGAAAACGGTCGTTTGGATGTTGCTCACGGGGTTCTGCGCATGCGGAGTGATGGCGGCGCAGGTGGAGCTGACCTACACGTTTGCGGACAAACGCGAAGAGAAGAAGACCGTCGAGGTCGCGCCGGACGCGAAGGGCGTAGTGACGGTGATCGTCAAGCGCGGCGATCTGCCGGCAGGCGTGGAGTGGGTCTCCGTGCTGCCCGAGTTCGCGCGGGCGATGAGGGGCGAGTCGGGCTACTACGTGACGCCAGACGGCTACCTGGGCTCGTTCCGTCTGACGAACGCCACGTGCATGGTGGGTGGGCCGAGCGTGTTCTACGGACGGAATTACATGCCGATCTTCGGCATGAAAAATCCGCGCGCGACGTTCGTCGGGATCGTGGCGACGATGAGGTTCGAGTACGACCTGCACGTGCGGGCCAAGGAGGGCAACTACACGATCGCGCCGCGTTTTCACGTTGCGGGGTTCGTGCCTCCGGACGACCTGACGATCCACTACTGCCTGCTGACCGGCAAGGATGCGGACTATGCGGGCATGGCGCGCACCTATCGGAACTACCAGCTCGCGCGCGGCGTCTGCCAGCCGATCAAGGCGCGCCTGAAGACGCATCCCGAACTGGCCTATGCCGCAAAGAGCATTGAAGTCCGCATCCGCCAAGGCTGGAAACCCGCACCCAGTCCCGTTCTGGAACAGACGCTCTCGACCGAGCCGCCCATGAAGGTGGCCGTCACCTTCGATCGCGTCGGCGACATTCTGGACGCCTTTGACCGCGCGGGCATCAAGAACGCCGAAATCTGTCTGGTCGGCTGGAACCAGAAAGGCCATGACGGCCGCTGGCCCCAGATTTTTCCGGTCGAGGAAAGTTTGGGCGGCGAGGCCAAGCTCCGCGCGCTGATCAAAAAAGCGCAGCGCATGGGGTTCAAGATTGTCGGTCACACGAATAGCTCCGACGGCTACAGCATCGCGGAGTGCTGGGATCAGGATCTGCCGGTCAAGGAACCGGATGGCAAACCCTTCTCGAACGCGGTGTGGAGCGGCGGCCAGATGTACGCGCTCTGCCCGCAGCGCACGTTCGAACGCTTCTATCCGCAGGACATCCGGAAGGTCGCCGACCTCGGCTTCCGCGGTCTGCACTACATCGATGTGATCACCATTCTGCAGCCGCCGCGCTGCTTCGATCCCAAACACCCCTGCACGCCGAAAGAAAGCGCCTATTGGTTCGACCGGATTCTGCAGTCGTGCAAGGACAACATCGGCGGCGTGGCGTCGGAGGGCGCGTTCGATTTCGCCTGCGGCAACCTCGACTATGTGCTCTACGTCTACTTCAGCGGCATCACCGGCAAGGCCAACCTCATGCACGACCGGCTGATCCCGATCTGGCAGCTCGTCTACAACGGCATTATTCTGAACAACCCCTTCACCGAAACCATGAACGCGGCGACAAAGGACCAGCTGACGCAGACCAAGCTGGCAGAATTCAACGGACGCGCGAGCTTTTATTTTTATTCGCGATTCAAGGCCGACAACAAAAACTGGATGGGCAGCTCCGATCTGACCTGCGCGACGGACGAAGAACTGGCCCAGTCGGTGGCGTTCGTCAAGAAGGGGTACGACGCGTTCAGCGCGCTTTCCGACCTTCAGCTCGAATTCATGGAACAGCACGAGCAGATCGCGCCCGACGTTTTCCGCACGGCCTTTTCGAATGGCGCGGAGATTATTTCCAACTACCGCGCCCAGCCCTTCCCGTATAAGGGCAAAGCCGTCGAGCCGCAAGGCTATCTCCTGTCCCGTTAGGAAGAACGGCCCGGGTGCCGGATGACAGGCCCCCGCATCGGCCGACTCTCACGTCATCCAAAGGCCGTACCGTCATGCGAAAAACCTCTTCAATGCTCGTGCTGTTCCTGATGCCGCTGGCCGCCTGCACGCTCGTCAGGGAAAAGCCAAAGGACGGCGCGACCCGCACCGTTCCAACGATCATCACCGTCGATCAGGGCGCGATCCAGAATGCGGGCTCCGGCACCGAGATCTGGAACGGCGGCCCCGGCAACGGCGTGACGGATCTGGTCAGTTATGCGGTCCGCGTCAGCGACAACGCGGTGAATTCCATGATCCGGGTGGGGTGGGACGCCTTCGAAACAAGGGAAGGCGAGTACCATTTTGAGAAAATGGACAAGCACTTCGAGTACGGCCTTCTGTACGGCCAAAAGCTCAACATCGGCTGTTTCGTGACGAGCAATGCGGGCACGAAGCAGAAGATCGACGGCACGTTCTGCTGTTATCCGGCGTATGTGCACGAGGCCATGCAGCGGAGCGCTCAGAAAGATACGGTCAACACGCTGTGGCTGAACAAGACCGACCACTGGGAGCCGAACTTCGAGAACCCGTATTTCGCCGAGCGCTACGACGCGCTGCTGCGGGCCTTCGCGGCCTACCTGGAGAAGCCGGTCACGGCCGGCGGCAAGACGGTGCCCCGCAAGAAACTCGTCCGCTGCATCGAGATGCGCCATTTCGGTTTCTGGGGCGAAGGCGCCTATCCGAAGCAGCTGATTCCGTCCAGCTCCGCCCACCTGATCCGCATCGCCGACGCTTACGTCCGACACTTCCCCGACATCCGGCTGGTCATCCCCACCAACGGCATGCGGTTTTCGCCGACGTATGATCCGCTGAAGGATTACCACTTCCACCTGTTGACGCTCTGCAACCGTGCCGGCTTGGCGGGCACGTTCCGCGACAACTGGGGCGACGACGAGAAGCGGTACCAGTCGATCTACTACGCGGCGAACCGCTACGAGAAAGACGGGATCAAAATGTTCGAGCTCCTCCGCGACCGCTGGAAAAGCGCGCCGCTCGTGGGCGAGCCGGGCCGTTGGGGGCCGACGAAAGACGGGTTCCACCCGTATTGGGGCTTGCTTGAGCAAGTCAGCTATCTGCATCCGGCGGTGATCCGCAACTGCAACGTCAGCGTCGGCAGGGCCTCCACGAACCCGACGGCATACACGATCTTCGAAGACCCCAAGGCCCTGAGCGCTTTCCACCGCATGTACGCCCTGATCGGCTTCCGTTACCTCTTCACCGAGGCCCGCGTCTCACGCTCGACGGAGAACATGAATATCGAAATCGACTGGCTGAACGTCGGACTGACCCCGACCTACGACGCGTGGAAGATCCGGTACTTCATCGAGGACGATTCGGGAACCGAAATCTGGAGCGGCTATTCCGCGCTCGACCTGCGGACGGTCTTCCCCGATGGCCACGCGGAACCGGGCACGGTCGATGCGTCGAAAGCCAGAACGCAAGCCGACTGTTTCCAAAACGTCCCGAAAGTCGGCAAACTGTATCTCCAGATCGTAGACCCCGACGGCATTTCCCCGCACATGGCGCTGAGCGTCAGGGGAAGAACCGCAAAAGGCGCATATGGCTTGGAGCCGGAAGCGTGCGCGAACTGAGAACAACACACGCCTTGCATCAGGGAGAATCCGATGGCGAACCGTACCGCACAGATGAGAAACCGCCTGTTCGCGGGTGTCGTGCTGTTTTGCGCCGCATGCGTTTTCGGCGAGCAGGAACCCGGAAACGTCCCGCTCGCGCCAACGTTGCCCAAACCCACGTTTGAGGGGACGCCGATCGATATGCGCTCAGCACACCGGGAGCCCTATCGGGGAGACGGCGTGCCACCCCCGCCCCTTTTGGTGCCGGCGGGCACGCGTCTTCTTTCGCGCGGCTGCATCGTGTCCGCCAGCGACGCGCGGGCGTCGAAGCGCGATCTCGCGCTGGTCACGGACGGCGACAAGCAATACAGCCCGGCCGCCTATCTCGAACTCGCGCCCGGCATACAATGGGTTCAACTCGATCTCGGCGCCAGCGTCGCGATCTATGCGGTCTGCCTCTGGCGCGAGCGGCCCGAGCAGTGTGTCTACCGTGACACCGTGGTGCAGATCTCGAACGATCCCGCGTTCAAAGAAAGCGCCGTCACGCTCTTCAACAACGACTTCGACAACAGCGCGGGCCTAGGCAAAGGCGCCGGCAAAGAGTATTATGAAGACCACTTCGGCCGACGCATTGCGGGGAACGGCGCGAGGGCGCGCTACGTGCGCGTCACGAGCAACGGCAGCACGTCCGGCCCCTACAACCAGTTCACGGAAATTGAAGTGTACGGCAAATGACCGGCCACGGGAGGAAATGTCATGGCGCACCCTTTCTCGAGACGTGATTTTGTGAAGCAGGCGGTGATCGGCGCAGGGCTCGCGGCGACCGGAGCGTTGGCCGCCGACAAGCCGATCGCCGGCTTCGACGAGACCAACGCGGGCAAAATCAAGGATGCGGCATGGAAGCCGGTCTCCGACCGCAAGGTCAAGGTCGGCATCGCCGGCTTCGGAGTCTGCCAGTTCGGGGCCCAGTTCGGATTTCAAAACCATCCGAACGTGGAGGTCGTGGCGGCGACCGACCTCTTCCCGGACCGCTGCGCGGCCCTCGCGAAAGCGACCGGTGCGAAGCGGACGTACGCCTCGTGCGAAGAGATGTTCGAAAAGGACCGGGAGATCGAGGCGGTCTTCATCGCTACCGATGCGCCGAGCCACGCGCGGCTCTGCATCGCGGGGCTGAAGCGCGGCCTGCACATGGCCTCGGCCGTGCCCGCCGTTTTCGGTGAGGAACAGCTGGGGTTGGCGGACGAGCTGATCGCCGCGGTCAAACAGACCGGCAAACTTTACGCGATGTATGAGACGACCGCGTTCCGGCCGCAGTGCTACGCCATGCGCGAGATCTACAAGGCCGGCGGCTTCGGCAAGATGATTTATACCGAGGGCGAGTACTACCACTACATGGACAAGCACATCGGGTCCTACAAAGATTGGCGCGTGGCATTGCCGCCGCAGTACTACCCCACCCACTCGAACGGATTCTACACCTGCGTGACCGGAGGCTCGTTCACGTCGGTCTCGTGCCTGGCCACACCGAGCCTTCTGCCCGACAACCAGCCGGGTCGGAACAGCTACAACAATCCGTTCGCAACAGAGGTCGCGCTCTTCCGCACCAGCGAGGGCGGCATGGCGCGCATGGCCGTGAGCTGGGACATGCCCGGCGCCCACGGCGAGAAGGGGCGCGCGTACGGCCAGAAGGGCAGTTTCGAAGAGCGCTATTCCGGGGTGGCCGACGTGTCGCATGTCAGCCAGGAAAAACCGCCGCTGCCGCCCGGCATGCCCGCGGGCGGACACGGCGGCTCCCACGGCTATCTCACCGACGACTTCATCCGCGCGATTCTGCTCGCGCGCCAGCCCTGCGTGGACGCGGCCTGCGCGCTCAACACGACCGTGCCGGGTATCATCGCCCACCGCTCGGCCGTCCGAGGCGGCGAAACGCTCAAAATCCCGCAGTACGCCTTGTAGCCGCACCCCCGATTGTCGGCCGCTTCGCGCCCGCTTGCCTGCCCCCCGTTGCGTCAAATGAAAACGACACCGAAATTCGGTGTCGTTTTCATTTGACGCCGATTATTTGGGGCGGAAGGGGGTGAAAGGGGGAGGGCGGAAGCCCGCCCCCTCGCCTTTGACGGAGGAGGCAGGGGACCCGAGCCGTCCGAAGGACGGTTCGGGTCCCCTGCCTTCCGAAGTTGCCCCCGAGGGGGCGGCCGCCAGTTTCTTCGCCAAAAATTTCAAATCGGCATCGATGCCTTCGCGCAGGGCCACGATGTCGTGCGCCGCCACAAGCCTGCGGATTTCCCCCTTCTTTCCCTCGCTGACCGACGCCGATTCCAGCAGCCTCTGCGCGGGCGTCTTGGGCTCTTTTTCGTAGCGCTTCACGTACCTCGGCCCGGCGCGCTCTTTTGACAGCAGCCGCATCGTCGGCGTGAACAGGTTCTTGAGCAGTCCCTGGCACACGTTTATCCGGTTCATCAGCGGGATCAGCGACTCGTCCCCGATCCGCCCGTGCCCGTACAGCGCCCGCACCTGGACGCGGTTCTTCTGCTCCACGTGGGCGTTGTCGTTCTTCCGGTAGCTGCGCGACCGGGTCCTTTCGACCCCCGGCAGGTACTGCGCGAAGTGCCGCTTGATGTGCCCGTTGATGAACTCCCCGCCGTTGTCGGAATTGAGCATCTTGACCTCGAAGGGGACCTCGCCGATGAAAGCGGCGATCGCGCCGCAAACCCCCTCCGCGCCCTTGTTCCACACGGCCCGCAGCTCTGTCCATTGCGTCGCCACGTCCGTCATCGTCAGCGTCCAGACGAAGCTGCCGGCCGTCGATCCGCCGCAGTGCGCGACCGTGTCGACCTCGACGTGGCCGGGCTGCTTCGGGCTGGAGTCCGGCCAGACGTCCACCTTCAGCGGGACCTCGCGGCGGTGCTCCTCGAGGCTCGACCCCCGGCGTCGTCCGCCGCCTCCCGCGCACGAGCACTTCACCCTCCTCAGCCGGCGGTCGATCGTGGCCGCGCTCATCCGCAGGACTTCCTGGGAAACCTCTTCCGGCACCGCCCCGCGCCTCCCGACGCTCGCCAGCAGCTCGGGCAGGATCGCCCGCAGGAGCTTGCCGCACATCATGTCCGACAACCTCCAAAGCCGCGCCAGCAGAGCCGTGCCCTCCCGCGTGCCGCCGGGCGGACAGCCGCGCCTTCCCGGCGCGGGCCGCTTCGGCGAAAGCGACTTGATCGCGTGCTTCCTCGACAGCCCCGTCATC
>Ga0209098_1003639_pt1 | contig 12555 bp, 7 predicted proteins | sample AD_JPNHW1_MetaG_FD_184429 | JGI IMG/M metagenome (GOLD analysis project Ga0209098, IMG submission 184429) | Active sludge microbial communities of municipal wastewater-treating anaerobic digesters from Japan - AD_JPNHW1_MetaG (SPAdes) (version 2) | ecosystem: Engineered > Bioreactor > Anaerobic >... | reverse complement strand
TCATCAATCCTGCTACCGGGAAATTGTCGGTCGGCAATTCAGCCGCAGTTAATTTTCTTGTAAATCCTACTTTCTCGCTCACTGTTAGAGTGATTGACAACGGCACTGGCAATCTTTTTGCTGAGGCTACCATTACAATCTCTGTCCTTCAGGCTCCAAATCAACCGCCAGTTATCCTCAACCAGCAATTTTCTGTTAATGAAAACTCATCCAACGGAACCCTCGTTGGTACCGTGGTCGCTTCCGATCCCGATGCAGGACAATCTCTTACCTATTCTATTCAGTCAGGAAACACCAGTAGTGCCTTTGTCATCAATCCTGCTACCGGGAAATTGTCGGTCGGCAATTCAGCCGCAGTTAATTTTCTTGTAAATCCTACTTTCTCGCTCACTGTTAGAGTGACTGACAACGGCACTGGCAGTCTTTTTGCTGAGGCTACCATTACAATCTCTGTTCTTCAGGCTCTCAATCAACCACCAGTTATCCTCAACCAGCAATTTTCTGTTAATGAAAACTCATCCAACGGAACCCTCGTTGGCACCTTGGTCGCTTCCGATCCCGATGCTGGACAAACTCTTACCTATTCCATCCTCTCGGGTAATACCGGCAGCGCTTTCGCCATCAACTCCTCCTCAGGAGCGCTGACCGTTAACAATACTTCTGCCGTCGATTTCGAAGTGAATCCTTCCTTCGCCCTGGTCATCAAGGTGCAGGACAACGGAACCGGCAACCTCAGCAGCCAGGCAACCATCACCGTTACCCTGCTCAATGTCAACGAAGTTCCGCTTATCAGTAACCAGGCGTTCAGCATCAACGAAAACCTGGCCAATGGCTCTGCTGTTGGTGCCGTGGTCGCTTCCGATCCCGATGCAGGACAATCTCTTACCTATTCCATACTCTCGGGTAACACCGGCAGCGCTTTCACCATCAATTTTTCCACAGGAGCGCTGACCGTTAATAATACTGCTGCCATTAATTTCGAAGTGAATCCTTCCTTTGCCCTGGTCATCAAGGTACAGGACAACGGAACCGGCAACCTGTCAGCCATAGCCAATATCAATATCTCCATATTACAAAACCAGGCCCCTGATATAATCTACATCGATCCGTCGGATACGAATGATACGCTTGAAAATGGCAGTATAGACTATCCTTACGATTCCTGGTACGATGTTGATTTTGCCGATGGCCGGACTTACCTGCAGAAAAGAGGGACTACATTTCAAGCAATTGCAGATATTGTTATCCGTCAGAAAGAGAATATCACAATTGGATGCTATGGATCGGGTACTTTACCAGTTATTTATAATAATACTCCGCAAGCCAGGATCTTTAGTTTTGAAGACTGTTTCAATTGTAAAGCATCCAATATAGAAATAAAATCAAATGATAATAGCTTAGGATGCATCTATATTGGAGGCACGAATAACGGTGAATTTCTTATTGAGAACTGCAGTTTTAAGAATTCTCAATACTCGATTCTAGTGGCATCAACAGTTAGTAATCTGATTGTTCGCTATAATACAATCAATGAAGCCGGGATAGGAATCAGTACCGGATTAACTTCATCTCAAATTTATTATAACCAGTTTATATACAATAATGTTGCAGTAAATATTCAGAGCTGCTTGACGGTTGATATTTCCAACAATACATTTTATAATAATAAATTCTATTCTGTTGAAAGTATGGAGAATACCCGAGTTTCAATCAGTAACTGCATTTTCTATACAGGTGATAAGACCACGAAAATTCATAACCTCTTAGGTGCATTTACTGCTGACTATAATATTTACAATATTGAAAATCAAGGTTTCACAAATGGTTACAATACGCTTATGCAATGGCAACAGGCAACCGGACAGGATAAGAATTCGCATGTTGCCGATCCTGGCTTTTATGATGGAGAAAAACTCGATTTGAGACTAAAAAGCACCTCTCCTTGCATAAATAAGGGCTATAATAATGATTTAAAACATGACTTTTTCGGTACATCGTTACCTCAGGGAGGGGTTCAGGACATAGGATTTTTTGAATCGGTTATAACTGGCAACGGAGGCACACTCCCCGGGAATGGCAGTGATATTGATCCATCAGATTCGTTACAAATATCAAAAGTATTCAGAATCAATGCTTATCCGAATCCGACAACCGGAATTTTACATATCAGTGTTGATCAATCAGCACCTGAAGACTTTACTGTAACAATTATAGATGTATTCGGGAGAGTAATTCTTTTAAAAGAGAATAATCAGAATCAAGAGGTTATTATTAATCTACAGGATCAAATCCCGGGAACCTATTTCGCCCTTATCAAGGTTCAAGGCCAGGTAATTTCACGAAAATTGATATTGCAGCATTAGAGAAAAAATCATTAGTATTGAATTAGGACCCGAATCGGCACTTTTCGATTTTCTGTTCCAAACATTGACAAACTACTGGTATTAAGCTTTTTCGAAGTCTTGTTCATTATTCCAGAATGGAACAATATTTCGCTGCATGTTTCATGTTGAGCGAAACATTTGATTGAATTTGAACCTTATAAGTTTTATGGTACTATCTTTGCTTTTCTCTTGGGCAGATAATGAGGCTATTCATTGATAGAATGAGAATAAATAATTCAAAAACCCGTTAAACTGTTTTATAAAAATCAGAGACTTTGATGCATTTCCTTTCTTATCAACAATCGGGTTGTTTGAACAGTGATTGAATCTGAATTGTTTTAGTATTATTATCTTTTCTTTATATTCAGTTGTGGATTGCTGTATGAAATCTGTGACTGAGGGAGCGAAGCTATTTATTACCTTGAGCTGTTAACTTATAATTAGGAGGTTATAATGAGCACATTTGAAAAAGAAGTTCAGAGCGGAGAACGTTTTGAATTTGGTAAAAACTGGCAGGGTTTTTTGTCTACATTAACAGATGAAAGAATCAGGATAGCCGAAAGTTCAATTAAAGAGATGTTGAGGATTGAGAATTTGACTGGTAGAACCATCCTTGATATAGGCTCCGGAAGCGGATTGTTTTCATTAGCTGCGCATAACCTGGGGGGTAAAGTTCATTCATTTGACTATGATCCGGCATCTGTTTCTTGTTCGCAGGAACTTCGTACAAGGTATGCTATCAATGATCCAAATTGGATTATCGAACAAGGTTCTATTCTTGATAAGAATTATATTAAATCGCTTGGTAAATTTGACATTGTTTACCCATGGGGCGTTCTTCATCATACAGGAAAAATGTGGTCAGCCATTGAAAATGCTGCATAGCTGGTAAAGCGGAAAGGTACTCTGTTTATTGCAATATACAACGACCAAGGAAGGAAATCATTGTTTTGGAAAAAAGTGAAAGCGCTTTACTGTTCAGGAATTTTGGGGAAAGCTCTTATCACAACAATGTTTGTTCCCTATTTTGTTCTTCGGTCATTTCTTTCAGCAGTTATAAGAAGAAAGAATGTTTTTGCTGAATATAAATAAACCGGGGTATGTCAATCATGTATGATTGGTTCGACTGGCTGGGCGGCTGGCCTTTCGAATTAGATACTGTTGAAGAAGTATTCCACTTTCTTCAGGACAAAGGATTTCTGTTGTCCAATATCGAGACTTCAAATGGAGGATTAGGCAATAATCAATTTGTTTTCACCCGGGAATAACATGAAAAAGATTATTTTTAGAATTTCTATTTTTTCTAATATAGTGCTGTTATTGGTACTTTTATTCGTAGGATACAAAATAAGGGTAAAGATTTGCGATAAATTAACTTATTCAAAATCATATAATATTGTAATGTTTGGTAATTCATTGACAGCCAATGGTAAATGGAATAGAGATTTGAATAGATCAGATATAAAAAATAGTGGAAATAGAGGCTTTACAACATCACATTTTGTTACGATTATACAAGGAGCAGTAATACAATATAATCCCAAAATCTGTTTCATTGAGGGGGGGATTAACGATATTGGCTTAGGTATTCCTTTAAGAAGAACTTTTAATAATTATAAATCAATTGTTGATACTTTACTCAAGTATCAAATAGAACCAATTTTACAAAGCACAATTTATATCAATTATCCTAATGATAGCTTGACTAATATAGAAAATTCAAAAGTTGATAGCTTAAATAATTTTCTCTCAACTTTAGCTCAAGAAAAAGGGATTACATATTTGGATTTAAACAAATATCTATCTTCAAATGGTAGATTAAGAAATGATTTAAATACGGATGGTTGTCATATTAATAGTTCGGCATATAAAATATGGACGCGAGAGGTTGATAAAATAATAAAATCAAAAGGTCTATAAAAATGAACAGTTAACAATAAAGGATCAATAGCAAATGCTGGGCTAGGATCATACTGAACGTCTCGTCTCGCAGATTAGGTCTGTAATATGTGATACGGAAGCAGCCACGAAGCCCACCTCTGCCTTTACCCACAACCGTAAACATGCAAAACGCAAATAGTCACCCTGTTATTTATTTTGTTCCACCATTATAATGTATTAGCTAGAATGATTTCACTAATACTGCGGACAAGGATTTCCTTTCAAGCGCATATCAGTTAGATTTGTTCTCTGTTAGCATGTTAAACACAACCGCCAACTCGTTCTAATCATTGTAGCCACAAACCTTCTGAACCAATTTATCGATTATAAGAAAAATAATTGAAACACTCTTTGTCAACTCTTTGTTCTGGTTATACTTAAAAGAATTAATGTCAAAACAGTACTGGATTCGTCAGTAAGGTTACTAACCATAGTGACTGGTGTGGCTCTGCTTCAATACTTGAATAATCAAAACAATAAACCGGTGTAACGTCTTGAATATGCTTTGACTTAATGAATCTAAGCGCACAACACGTTTTTATACTTAATTTGTGAAATATTTGATTTAAGTTAACAAGAAGAATACCTTTATCTTTAAAATGCTACAATATGAAATTGGCATCAAAATAAGCTAACACCAACTTTTGTTGCCATGTTTGGTTCATCTCTCTGGAGTACGAAGCTGTGAATTTATTCTCTTGATTTTATTTTATTGATTGTTAAACACTTACTTAGATTAATATACAACTGAAATTATCGATTAATAAAAATGCTTAATATTTAATTCTATTGAAATCCCAGAATCATTTCTACCTTTTAAGCTAATTATTCAGCAGATTATAAGCAATATCAGGGATTTCTACCTCCATTTTGAGCAAAATGTTGTAGATTTTATCCAAAACTAAATACGCTTTGCTATGAAAATATATCACAGGGTCATACAACAAGTTAGAGTGAATAAAATTCAACTGACGCTGATAATGTCAGGAATACTATTCCTTCTGAATTCCTGTATCACACAGAAGAATGTTGAATATCTGCAGGACGAGGACAAAGGTGTAAAATCATTTGCTGAGGCAAAATATGATGATTACAGACTAAAACCAAATGATGAACTTTATATCCAGATCAGCAGTCTTGATGATGCGGCAGCAAGCATTTTTTCAATGGGTAACAACTCACAATCCTACCCGGTGGGCAGTATGCAGCCTTATGGAGCTTCATTAGCATCATACTCTATAGATAAAGACGGGTTCCTGGTTCTGCCGGTTATTGGCAGTATTTTTGTGAAAGACAAAACGATACCGCAGGTATCACAGCTTGTTAAAGATTCTCTGGTGAACATACTCAGCCAGCCCATTGTTACTATTAAACTGGTGAACAGGTACGTTTCTGTGCTTGGAGAGGTTAGAAATCCGGGGCATTTCACATTTTCACAGGAAAAGATATCCATCTTTGATGCACTTGGATTTGCCGGAGATATTACTGATTATGGCAACAGAAATGAAGTACTGCTTACCCGAAACGAGAACGGCAAAAACATCAGGATCAACCTTGATCTTACTACCTCGGATATCTTGTCGTCCAAGTATTACTTTCTTAAACCTAACGATATAATCTATATTAAACCTTTGAGGAAGAAGATTTGGGGCATGCGCGAGTTTCCTTTTGCCATAGTCCTCTCAGCCATTTCGACCGGCATCCTCTTGTACACTGTAGTACGGTAAATGTAAGCAAATCATTTTTTAAACCGAGAATATACCTGATCAATGCAACCCCAAAACACCAATTTTCAACAAACTAATGATTTCAAGAGGATTGCTGATTTAATCCTCAGGAATTATAAATTGTTTTCCAGCAGTTTGATTTTTTTCCTTGGACTGGCTTTTGTCATGAACAGGTATTCAGTTCCTATTCATGAGATTTCGGCTTCATTACTTATCAAAGAGGATAACGCGCAGGGAAGAGGAAATGTAAACGATTATCTTAACAGCAACTTGTTCGGGCGTAACCAAAACTTTGAGAATGAATTATGGGTGTTACAATCGACGCCTGTGATTGAAAAAACAATCATGAACCTGGATTTATCAGTAAGTTATTTACGTAAAGAAGGTTTTCAATACCGCGATTCATATAAGAATGCCCCATTTAAGGTATTGTATTCTCCAAACCATGTTCAGCCTGTTAATGTAAGATTTGATATTTCTTTTTTAAATAATGACGAGTTCAGGCTGACTGCCGAATCTGAACTTGCTTATTTCTATAACTACAGTACAAATCAATATAAATACCACAAAACTGACTGGTCGTTCAGTTATAAAGGGAAAATCGGCAAACTCATCGAAACATCTGATTTGTCTTTCATTATTGAATGGGATAGTCTGAATCAGTTACTACCCGAAAATACTGCAAGTTATAGTTTTCAATTCGTTGATCAGACCAGGTTGGCAATTGGATATAAAAGAGCTTTTCAATACAACGTCGTTGATAAAAAAGCAACGGTAATTAAAATAACGCTTCAATCTGAATCCGTTGAAAAAGGTATTGATCTTGTAAACGGTCTGATGGATGTTTATTCACAGCAGAACCTTGAGAGGAAAAACCATATCGCAAGTATTACGATTGATTATATTGAGAAACAGCTTGGAGAAATTTCCGATTCTCTCAATCTTACCGAGGATAATCTGCAGAGATTCAGGTCATCCAATCAACTCCTGAATGTTAATGAACAGGCATCAGGCATTTCGGCACAATACCTTGATTTGCAAAACGAAAGGGCTAAACTCGTTACACAAAAAAGATATTATGATTACGTAGCTGACTATTTGGAAAAGAATGAAGATTTTTCAAACATGATAGTACCTGCATCCATGGGTATTCAGGACCAGATATTAAATAATCTGATGTCTGAACTCATTGTTGCACAGTCACAACGGTCGAACATGATTGAAAACAAACAGGAAAAAAACCCTCTTGTTAAGAAACTTGACATACAGATTGCCAATGCCAAGAAAACAATCTCCGATAACATTTCAGCTGTTCGTCAAACCACTGATATCTCGATTGACGAGATGAATAAGCGCATTGGGCGCCTGGAGGCAAGGATAAGTAATTTACCGAAAACCCAACGACAACTTGGCGGAATTGAACGCAAATACCGGCTGAACGATGCAATATATAACTACCTGCTGGAGAAACGAGCCGAAGCAAAAATTACAAAGGCATCCAACCTGCCAGATAATATCATCATTGAAACTGCATCACCATCACCATCACCTGTAAGCCCCAATAAGAAAAAGAACTATTTCATGGCTTTTGTACTGGGTATGGGACTCCCGTTCGGATTTCTCATCGTTCGCAACCTGTTGAATAACAAGATTGAAACACAGGAAGATATTGAGAAAATAACTGATGCTCCCGTTGTTGGTAAAATTCTCCACAATAATAAAAAATCAGATAATATTATGTTTCAGTACCCTAAATCACCCATTGCTGAATCATACAGGGCACTACGAACGAATCTAGATTTTTATCTGAAAAGCGGGCAGAAGAAAGTAATCATGGTAACATCATGTCTTGAAAGTGAGGGTAAGTCATTCAATGCCCTCAATATTGCTATGAGTTATGCCCAACTGAACCGCAGAACAATTCTGCTGGATTTTGACCTGAGGAAAAAGAAGACTTTCTTTAACAATGATAATGATTCTCATGACGGGATAAGCTCATATCTCATAAATAAGGCCTCTCTTGAGGATATCATTATGAAGTCGCCGCATGAAAAACTTGATTATATATGCTCAGGACCAATTCCTCCCAATCCTGCCGAATTGGTATCATATGATGAATCCACTCAGCTGATTAAAAAACTTAAGGAGTATTATGATTATATTATTATTGATACACCGCCTCTGGCTCAGGTAACAGATGCATACCTGCTGATGAAAATGGTGGATTTGAAGGTAATTGTTGTGAAATACAATTTCTCGAAAAGGAATGTGTTGTCAATAGTTATGAAAGATCTTGCCAAAAAAGATATAGGCAACATTTGTTTGTTACTGAATGATAACCGGGTAAAAGGCGAACAGTATGGATATGGATATGGGTATTATAAGAAGTAGGTACAGATATCAACAATTTTATACCTAATGAGAGTTATTTTGTTTATTATCCCGGCTAACACTTAATGTCATGATAACAGCGTTTATAAAAGAATTATATTCATGAGAATTTGCTTTTGGGGCAATGTTGCCTCCGCATTGTCAGGGAATACTCCCGGAGGGGGTGAATTACAAATTGCACTCATTGCAAAAGTTTTAGCTAACAAAGGACATGATGTTAATATTGTAGATTACACAATCGAATGCGGTTACACAACCTCTGATGGAATTAAAATTCATCCTGTTCAAGATTGGAATAAGGGTTTTAGAATAGTTAGAACTATTACACATAGATTACCGGGATTATACAAAACCCTTGTTTCTATAGAAGCTGATATTTATTATTGCAGAATTCGGGAATTCAGACACATAATAGCATATTGGGCAGCACGTAAGGTTAACGCAAAATTTGTAATAGGACTTGCCCACGATTTAGAGATATTGAGTTTTGCCGACCGATGCAAATACGAGTATTTTACTAACATCGGTAATTTATGGTGGTTCTCAAATATGGTGCTTAGCGAACTACTTTTCCAAAAATTATTACGTTGGTCAGATTTGGTGTTATCACAACATGCAGGACAAAAGGATATACTGATGAAAAAGGGAATTCAATCAATCGTTTTTCCCAATTTGATTGATTTGGATGAGATTCCCATGTTAACTAATCCAGCGAGGAAACAATTTGTGTATGCAGGTTCAATTGCAAAAAATAAAGGAGTTATCGAGTTATTTCATATTATTGAATCAACTCCTGATTTTTATTATAATATTATTGGGCAACCTAGAGATAAAACAGGGCGAAAATATTATGAAAAACTGAAATCAATACCTAATGTAAGGTTAATGGGAAGAATGAATCACCAGGATACTCTTTTACAAATCATGAACTCAAAAGCATTAATCTGCACATCACCAATGGAAGGATTCCCAAATATATTTATTGAAGCTTGGGTTTGTGAGACCCCTGTAATTTCTCTATATGTTAATCCAGGAGATATTTTTTCGAATCCTTCACTGGGGAAATTCTCGTATGGAAGTATCGAAGTTTTTACTGACCAAATGCAACGGATTTCCGAAATGAGCAACTTTATGCATTCCGCAAAACTTCTTGCAGAAAGAACTTATGGTATAGGTGAATATCGAAATGAAGAAATTGAAAGAGTATTTAAGAGTGTATTAAACAATTAGCTAGAGTTGCTCGAATGACAAGATCAAATTTACTTGTTGATAGCCTTGATCTAGTTTATAAAACACTGTTTTCTAAACTATTAAGTACGTACCTAAAGTAAAAGCCCATGACTTATCTAATAACTGGTGCAGCAGGATTTATTGGATCCCATTTATGTGAGAAGCTGATCGAAGCTGGGAACCGGGTTGTCGGAATTGACAATTTTGATAGTTTTTACTCTATTAGACAAAAGAAATTAAATCTGATTAATCTTAATAATTCCAAGAACTTTTTCTTTTATGAGATTGATATTCGAGAGAAAGATTCTTTGATTGCTGTATTCCATAACAATAACATTGACACAGTGGTGCATCTTGCCGCAAAGGCCGGTGTTAGACCATCTATTGATTTTGTTTCAGACTACTATAGTGTAAATGTAGACGGAACACTAACACTCTTAGAGGTAATGAAGAATCATAATGTGATGAATCTGCTCTTTGCATCCTCTTCATCGGTGTACGGTAACAATTTGAAAATTCCGTTTAGCGAGACAGATTTTGTAGACAATCCAATTTCTCCATATGCTGCTTCAAAAAAGAGTTGTGAACTCTTATGTCATGTATATTCTTATTTACACGGATTTAATGTTACTTGCCTTCGATTCTTTACAGTATATGGGCCACGACAAAGACCAGATTTAGCTATACATAAATTTACTTATATGATTGATAATGATTTACCTGTACCATTTTTTGGAGATGGATCAACAGCCCGCGATTATACATATATTGATGACATTCTTCAAGGTATATTTTGTGCTTTGGAAAGATTTGAAGGATTCAGAGTCTATAATCTCGGAGAATCTAGACTTATAGACCTGAATACTTTGATAATAACAATTGAAGGTTTGCTCAATAAGAAAGCTATTATAAACAGATTACCTGCACAGCCAGGAGACGTAAAAATTACCTTTGCCGAAATTTCTAAAGCAAGACAAGAATTAAATTATAATCCCATATTCTGTTTTAGTGAAGGCATGGAAAGGTTTATTGAATGGTACCAATCTAATAAACAAACCATTTATTCATCCTAAACCAATGTTAAGTTGATTATTAATAATCGCACAAGAGTTAATTTGCTTTACTTCAAAGATGTCAATGAGAACAGGGAATTTTCAAGAATGAATCAATTCATCATTAGAATCAAAGAACTCTGGTTTGACTTTTTCAAACAAGGACAAGAAAGAAGTATAAAGGCCAAGAAAAACATATTATACTCATTCATAATCAAAGGTTTTAGTATTGTTATTAGTTTGGTTTTTGTTCCATTGGTTATAGACTATGTAAATCCTTCAAGATATGGCGTCTGGCTAACAATAAGTTCAATTGTAGGTTGGTTTAGTTTTTTCGATATTGGGCTTACTCAGGGCCTGAGAAATAAATTTGCTGAAGCCAAAGCCCGGGGGGATGATTCTCTTGCGCAAACCTATGTAAGCACAACGTATGTTATTCTAGGCATAATATTCTTAATTGTCTGGTTACTATTCCTGGCTATAAATTCCTTTCTTAACTGGGCTGACATTCTCAATGTCAGTCAGGATTTGCGTTCGGAAACATCGCTTTTAGCAATTATTGTGTTTTCCTTTTTTTGTATCGATTTTGTTTTACGCATTATTAATACGATTTTAACCGCTAATCAGGAACCTGCCCTTTCGTCATTGCTTGATGTTTTGGGGCAGATGCTATCCTTAATAATTATCATAATTCTGGTTAAAACCACGCAGGGATCACTGATTAAACTGGCGCTAGCTTTGTGTGCATCGCCGTTAATAATACTTCTGATAGCAAATACATACTTTTATCGGGGCAGGTTTGAAAAGTACCGGCCAAAAATCTCGATGGTCAATTTTTCATCTGCAAAAGGACTGGTCAATCTTGGAGTAGTCTTCTTCATTATCCAACTGGCCGGCATTATTCAATTTCAGACAGCCAATGTTATCATTGCACAAAATTTCGGGACTTCACAAGTGACTTCATATAATATTGTATATAAATACTTTGGAGTCACCGCAATGGTAAACGCAATCTTTCTCACTCCATTTTGGTCTGCATCAACCGAAGCATTCATAAAAAATGATATTTCATGGATCAAGAACAGTATTAAGAAATACAATATTTTGAATCTGCTCCTGCTGGCAGGAGGTATTATTATGCTTGTTTTGTCCGAACCGGTTTACGATTTATGGCTTGGCAGTGGAAAAGTTGAAATCGAATTTGGTTTATCTTTATGGGGATTTCTTTTCTTTATCACATTAGTGTTTGGAGCAAAATATGTGTTTTTTTTAAATAGCATCAACGCACTGAGAATTCAATTCCTATCGAGTTTACTTAGTCCGTTTTTGTATATTGCAGTTGCAATGGTATTTATTAAGCTTTTCAATTCCGGTGTTTCTGCCCTTTTTATCGCATCAATCTTCGCAAACTTCAACGGCATTATATTGGCTCCTATTCAATATTATAAAATTATTTACCGAAATAAAACCGGAATATGGATAAAATAGTATTGTTATTCCTTTTGTTTAACCCCCTTTCGAAATATCATCATCACAATTGGATTAACTTACAATGCATTAACAGAGACCAGTTCATTAGGTGACAAAATTCTTGAACACCATTTCTGCAAAATAATTCCTGTATATAACCATTATCATACACAATATCTTGATCTAATAGCATAAATGAGTAAACAGCCCAAAGAAAAATATGTCAAGCACTTTGTATTCTCTGTCTACCTTTTGACTATTTTTCAACTCATCTACTACAAATACGAATTCAATTACGCAATATTTCAAATTTTGTGGCTCAGCTGCCTTGCGATCATGGTATACTCAGCTTATTACCTT
>Ga0209098_1003638_pt1 | contig 12555 bp, 7 predicted proteins | sample AD_JPNHW1_MetaG_FD_184429 | JGI IMG/M metagenome (GOLD analysis project Ga0209098, IMG submission 184429) | Active sludge microbial communities of municipal wastewater-treating anaerobic digesters from Japan - AD_JPNHW1_MetaG (SPAdes) (version 2) | ecosystem: Engineered > Bioreactor > Anaerobic >... | reverse complement strand
TAACCATGAGCGTATCCAAACCAAAACGCGTCTTACTCCATTGGAAAAACGGAGCAAGATCGCGTAATCTCGCGTTATTTTACGCCAGGGGGTTTTTCTGTCTGTCTGTTTATCCTGGGGCAGTGCATGCGCCCCACAAGGGCTTTGCCCTTGACCCGGTTCCGCTGCGGCGGGGGTTTGGCTTTCAATTTGACAATGCGCTATTGTCGCTCGCCTCATAGCCCTGCTGGCTGTTCGCTCGCTTGTTGGATTTACGCTGCGGCGTTGGGCTTGGGGCAGCGCCCCAAGCCCCGGCAAGGGGCTTCGCCCCTGCGCCCCACAAGGGCTTTACCCTTGACCCGGTTCCGCTGCGGCGGGGGTTTGGCTTTCAATTTGATAATGCGCTATTGTCGCTCGCCTCATAGCCCTGCGGGCTGTTCGCTCGCTTATTGGACTTACGCTGCGGCGTTGGGGTTGGGGCGCTGCCCCAAGCCCCGGCAAGGGGCTTCGCCCCTGCGCCCCACATTGGCTTTGCCCTTGACCCGGTTCCGCTGCGGCGGAGGAGATATAACAAACACCCCTGCCGCTGTGTGTGCGGCAGGGGTGTTCCATTCTTAGCTTTTTGGATGGATCAGAATCCGTTAACCCCTTCGGTTAACCGACCCCGTTTGCGGATCAGGCGTCCGGATCGTCGCTATGGTTCTGGTACCGGCTGGAACGGCTGGTACGGCGCGGCGTCGGATTGGTCGCATCCCCTTCGGATTCGCTTCCGTCGGCTTTGGTAAACGGATTGGTCGGCGAGCTTGACGAATAGGGGTTTCGGGGCTGCGCGTAGGGGTTCGCGGCCGGCTTGGTGGTTCCGCTGCCGATGCCTGCGCCATTGGCAGGCTCGCCCGTGGGCTTTATATAGGGGCTGTTATCCGGCGCGGGTTTGGCATACGGGTTACCTGCCTGCGCGGGGCGCGCGTACGGGTTGGCTGTTGGCGCGGCGTAGGGTGTGGCTGGCGTGCTGCCGGCTGTGGGCCGGTTGTAGGACGCCGGGCGTGTGTACGCGCCTGTTGTGGAGCCGTAGGCGCTGTTATTTGGCATGCCTGTGCCGGTGGATGCGCCGTCCTGCTTCTGAGCTGTGCCGGCGGCGGGAGGCGCGGCCACGGCGCGGCGCGCGTAGGGATTGGCTGGGTTGCCCGTGGGATTGCCGGTGGGGTTGCCGGTGGGGTTGCCGGTGGGGTTACCGGTGGGGTTACCGCCCGCCTGCCCGTTGCGGCGGCTGGCAGCCGCGTTGCGCGCGGCAAGCTTGCGCTTCTTATTCTGGCTGAGGGCATACGCGTATACGCCGCCCGCGCCGCCCAGCAAAACGATGCCGCCGATCACAAACCCGAGCCAACCGCTGTCGGTTTGGGTTTCCTTGCTTTCATCCCCGTAGGAGATGGGGATCATGGTGCCCACCACAAAGGTGGCCGTAGGCGAAGGCGTCGGGGTTGCGGATACCAGCGGCGCGGTAGGCGTGGCGTAGGGGTTAAAAGGAGCGTAGGAGGCGGAAAGCCCGCTGCTCGGGTTTTGCCACACGCCAAGGTTCCAATCCTCCACCGAGGATACCTGCCCCTGCGACGCTGTGCCGCTGCTGCTGGAGCCGGTGCTGCTCGATGTGGTGCCCGATGAGGTGGAGCCGTTGCTGGCCAACCCTTTCAGGTACTCGCTGCTGGTGAGGAAGGAGGACAGCTCGGTCAGGTTGAGCACTTTGAAATAGTTCCCGTTCACCCAACCGATGGTTCCGGACTGGTTCAGGTTATACCAGGTGGTTCCGTCGATCACCTTGGAGCCGAGGATCAGCGCAAAGGCATACTGTTTGAGCGTTTTCAGCTTTGCGCCGTTGCTGCTGGGCGTTGCGCGGAAATTGACGGTGGAGGAGGTTACGTAGCCGTAGCTGGAGGCGGCATAGGGATCGTAGGGCTGCACGGTGCCTGCGGCCGTAGGCGTAGCCGTTGCCAGCGAAGCCTTGTAGGCTTCAACTTCCTTATCGCTCAGCTTGCGGAGCTGGTCGGCGCGCACATAACCGTTGGTGGAGCCGTAGCGCGTCACATGCCAGCCGTAGTTTTCGTTGTACACCTGACCGGATACAGACACGATCGTATCCTTGGCAAGCCAGAGGGACACGTTGGCGTAGGCGGCGGGCACGGTGCGCAGGGGCACGTCGCCCAGCGAAATGTAGTAGCCGGAAAGCTGCGCCGGCACCGAGGTGGGCGTGGCGGTCGGCGTGGGGGTTGCGGTCGCGTGCGCCTTTTGATAGGCTGCAATCAGCGCCGCCGCTTCCTGATCGGTCGCGTGGCGCACGGCGCTGTCCTGCACCAGGCCGATCATGGACTTGCCCAGAACGGTTTGCGCGCCGCTCCACACCACGCTGTTGGCGGTGGTTTGCCCGTTCAGGTACAAAAGCGTATCTGCGGGCAGCGTGGCGATAATGGAAGCGTCGTCCAGGGTTACATCCTTGCGCAGGGCCGTTTGCACGGTTGTCAGGGCATAGCCGACATACATATTGGTGGCGGCCGGGGTTGCGGACGCGCTGACGGTCGGCGAGGGCGAGGCCGAAGGCGTGGGCGAATCGGTGTGGGTGAAGCTGACGGTGGGCGTAGCGGTCGCCGTAGCGGTTTGCGTGGGTTCTGCAGTCGGGCTGTCTGTAGGGGTCACGGTGGGCGTTAAGGTGGGCGTTAAGGTTGGCGTGGGTACGGCGAGATAGGCGGCAACCTCGGCTTCCGTCATGGCGCGCAGATAATCCGCGCGGATATACCCGGCGACGTTTTCAAAGCTGGTTTTGTGCCATGCCACGTCGCCCACATAATTTTGCCCTTCAACATACAGTACGGTTTCGGCGGGTATCACGCCAAGGAGGCTGTCGCTGCCCGCGCCTGCGGCCAGCGGGGCTTCCCCAACGGTGATGAAATAGCCGGTCACCTGCGCGGGCGGCGGGGTTCCGGTGGGCGTTTCAGATGGCGTTTCAGTGGGGGTTGCGGTTGCGGGCGGGGCCTCGGTTTCGGTGCCGGGCACGGGGCTTGGCTGAGAATAGTTATACGCGTCGCTATCCTCCTGCGTCAGGGTATCGATCAGGCTGTTCCACACATAGCAATCAGTGCCGTTGTAGCTGATCTGCGCCCATGTGCGCACTGTGCCGTTGCTGTCCGTTACGTCCAGCGTGCCGTACACCCAAACGTACGTGCCGCTGTCCACATCCGCGAACGCTTTTTTGCTGTTGGTATCCGTCTCTGTGCGGAAATTGGCCACAATGTTGGTAACGGCATACCGGTTGACCGGAATCAGCACCGGCGCGGGGGTCTCCGTTGCCGGTTCGGGAGTGGTTTCCACAGGCGTTTCTGTGACGACCGGCTCAGTGGGTTGCTCCACGGGCGGCGCGGTCGGCTCTTCTACCGGCGGGGCGGTGGATTCTACAACCGGCGGCTCAGTCGATTCCACGGGCGGTTCCGTCGGAGGTTCCGTCGGCGGCGCGGTCGGCTGTTCAACCGGAACTTCGCTAAACTCAAACGTGACGCTGGCAATGTCAACGGAGCCGTCGTCGGCAACCGTCACATCCACGGAAGCGGGGCTGCCGTCGCTTAACACATAGCCCTCCGGCACCAGCCCAAAATCCGGCGATATGGTGTGCGTGCCGGGGTCCAGCTCCAGGGTTTGCGTATTGGCAAGCTCGTTGCCGCCAGCATCGGTGTAGCTGACGGTCACGGTGCCCTTTTTGGGGGTTTGGGGCTTGCTGAACAGGAATGTCACGCTGGAGGGGTTGGCCGCGCCGGTTTCATCCACGGTAACCGCAACGCCGTCGTCGCCTTGCAGCGTATAGCCTTCCGGCACCACGGAGGGGTCCACGGTGACAACGTTATTGGCGTTGTAGTAGGCTGTAAACGTGGTGGAATACAGCACGTTGCCGGGATCGTCCGCATCCACGTACTGCACGGGGACGCTCGCGGGCGCAACCTCCGGGGGCATTGCCGCGGCGGAAACATACAGGTAGTAGGTATCGATGGCGACCCCGTCCTCCTGATAGGCGGTAATCAGGGTCGGCGCGCCGGTATAGTCCACTACCGTCGCGTCCGGCATGATTTCCGTGCCGTCCGGCGGGTCAAAGGTATAGGTGCTGGCGCCGTTGGGCACGATGCTCAGCGTCATGGGAAATGAGAACGCTTCCACGGGCACCGTGACCCAGTAGGCCTTGTTGCCGGTAGGGTCGGTGGTAGGCGAAGCGGCCATGCTCGTCATTTCGCCATCCTCAGCCGTCTTATAATTGACGGATACGGTTGGCATGGAAGCAAGTTCTTCCCCTGTGAGGGCGAGCGCGGGCGCGGCAAATTGCCAAAGCGCCATCATGAGGCAAATCGTCCATGCTGCCAGGCGACGCAGCGAGGAGCCGGCGCGATGTTTCATCCTTGTTGTTCCTCCTTGTCCAAAGGGCGTAAAGGGTTTGGGGGAAAGCGGCCTTTGTTGCCTTCATTGTAACGGGTTGGTAACGTATTGTCAAGGCGTAAACATGTGGGCAACAAAGGGTTTCCAAGCAATTTGCGGGTTTGCGGGCGGCAAAATGTTACGAATGTTTTTCGGATGCGCAAGGGTTCCGGGACCGCTGTGTAGAATAGAGAATTATTCGCATAGGGAGGCGATTGCCCATGTCAAACCATCCCAACCCCGCCCCGAACCCCGAGGACAGCGCCATTCTGGAAACCCCTTTACGGGACGAGCTGGTGTTTCACGGCGCCCTGATTGATGTTACCCATATGACGGTTCGCCTGCCCAATGGGCGGGAAGCCCTGCGGGAGGTCGTGCGCCACAAGGGCGCGGCGGCGGTGGTGCCCGTGGATGCGGACGGCTTTGTGACGCTGGTGCGCCAGCACCGCGTGGTGGTGGATCAGGTAACGCTGGAAATCCCCGCCGGGAAGCTGGACCATGTGGGGGAGGACCCCCTCGCGTGCGCCCATCGGGAGCTGGAGGAGGAAACCGGCCTTCGCGCCCGGCATATGGACCTGCTTTGCCCCATGATTACCACCCCCGGCTTTTGCACGGAAAAGGTGAGCATTTACCTTGCCACCGGCCTCAGCCGTTACCACGCCCACTTGGATGAGGACGAGTTTTTGAACGTGGTGCGCATGCCGCTGGAAGAAGCGGTTTCGCGCGCGATGCGCGGCGAGCTGAACGATGGCAAAACCTCCCTGGGCCTGCTAATGGCCTGGGTGCGGCTGAAGGGCTGCGGCCCGGCCTGAACCGATCCCCGCATATACAAAACGGATCATGCACGGGTTTCTGTCCCGCGCTTTCAAACAGCGCGGAAAACAGCCCGCCAGAGAGGAGGAATCCCGCCTGTGAACCCAACCTCCAAACATTCCCGCAAGCCCCGTTCCGGCTATTTTTGGCTGATGTTTCTGCTGTTTGCGCTGCTCGTGGTAGGGCTTTTTCTGCTGATCGCGGGGATCCTCGGCGGCGGCCCGCCGCTTTGGCCCACGGTTTCCGCCTGAGCGCGAAACCGGCCCGCGCGCCCCAACCGCCGGGGCGGCGAAGGGCGTTGTCCGCGCCGCTGCCGCAACCCAGTAGCCCTACTCTAAAGGTAAGGAAGCTGCCGCCACATGCTGATCGATACCGATATTTTTGCCCAACTGCCCACCCTGCGCGCGCCCCGCGTGACCCTGCGCGCGGCGCGCATGTCCGACGCGGCGGATATGTACGCCTATTCCCGCGACCCGGAGGTGGCCCGGCACGTGCTGTGGGACGCGCATACCTCGATTCACCAAACGCGCGGATACCTGCGTTACATCATTCGCCAGTACCGCTACGGCGAACCCTCGACCTTTGTGATTGAGCTGAACGCCGAACGGCGTGTGATCGGCACCATCGGCCTCATGTGGGTGCAGAAAGAAAACCGGTCCGCCGAGGTGGGGTACAGCCTGAGCCGCGCGTATTGGAATCAGGGGCTGATGACGGAAGCCCTGAATGCCTTGCTCCGTTTTTGCTTTGAAACCATGCGCCTTAACCGCGTGGAGGCCCAGCATGAAGCGGACAACCCCGCGAGCGGCGCCGTGATGCGACACGCCGGCATGCGCCGCGAAGGGGTGCTGCGCCAGCGGATTTACAACAAGGGGCGTTTTGTGGACGTGGAGCTGTACGCGATTCTGCGTGCCGAATATGAGGCGCTCCATGCCAAAGGAGGCTGAACATGGCTGGATATCGTCAAACGGGAAACGGCGGCGCGCCTAAATACAAGCAGTCCCGTACGCCTGCGGCTTGTAAGCAAACCGGAAGCGCGCGGCGCGCGGCCCTGCTGGTCGCCTGTCTGTTGCTCGCGCTCACGCTCAGCGCGTGTTCCTCAAGCCCTTCCTCCGCGTATAACCGGGCGATTTCGACCTTTGCCGCGGGTAACTATGCCGACGCGGCCACCGCCTTTGACAAGCTGGGCGATTATCAGCAGGCCGCCACCTACGCCGCCTACGCGCACGGGCTGGTGCTTTACGATCAGGGGGATTTCGCCGCGGCGGAACCGTACTTTGAAAAAACGCAGGATTTTATGTACGGAAAGCAACGTTACCAGTACTGCCACGCCTGTGTGCTGGAAAAGGCGGAAAAATTTGACGAGGCCGCCGAAGGATACCGAGCGCTGGGCGAATTTGAGGACGCGCCCGCCCGGGCCGCCTATTGCACCGCCCGCGCCGCCGAAGCCAAAGAAGATTACGAAACCGCGCTGTTTGATTATGCCGACGCCGGAACCTATTCCGACGCGCCCACAAGGCTGGATAACCTGCAAACGCAGGTGTACGACCACGCCATGGAGCTGAAAACCGCGAAGGATTACGAGCAGGCGCTTCAATGGTTTGGCTTGCTGGGCGATTATTTTGATACGCAGGCGCAGGCGATGGAGTGTAAAAACTTTTTGCGCGACCAGCAGTACGATCAGGCGGATGCTTATGAAAACCAGGGCGAGCTGAAGAAAGCTTACGATATTTTTTCCGGGCTGAGCGGATACCGGGACGCGGACACCCGCGCCAACGAGCTGGCCGTCAAGCTGGGCATCGCCGTAGAGGAAGACGACACGGTCCCCGCGGAATAGCGGCGGGCCGGAGTCCGATCGCCTCTTGCCGCCCCACGCCGACTCGGCGGCAAAGTCCGTTACGGGGTTTCTAGAGGCCAATTCAACCGTGGGTATAACGTAAATTCTGAATCAAACCCGCGTCATACGGCGCGGCGGATATCGGGTGTTTCGACAGGCTCCTGAGCGGGCGGGCGGGGTTACAACCCTTCCGACGGCACGGGAGCCTGCTGATTTGAATCCGCTTTTTCAACTTTTCTGTCGCCGCGTCGCGCACCGCTAACCCGGGCGACGCAGGCGGTTGCGCGTAAGCGCCGGTTTGTTACTATCTAATAGGAAGAAAAGGCTTCCCAATTTCGCATAAAAATGATATAATGAATCGTTGAAAAATATAGCTTTTTCAAGCTCGGCGAGCAACTGGCGACGGGTGAACAGCCCGTCGCCAACTGTCGGGAAACGGAGGTTTGGCGAGGGGGTTCGCAACGCCCCTGAGGCGCAGGTTCGCACAGGACCGCGCCCTCGGAAGGCTCGCTCAGGGCCGATCCGCCGCCGTCCCGCGCGGGGGCATACGAACCTGGTCGGCGCAACGCGCGCCGCAGGCTCAGCCCCCGGCAGCGGAACGCCTTCCCCCTTTCCCGCGCCCACAACGCCCCAAAGCTCGCCTCAAAGGAGTGTATCATTCGGTGTTACAAGAATTTCCCGAAAACAACAACCTCAACCTGCCTGAAACCGACCCGGACACAGTAGCCGGCCAAGAGGACGAACAGTACGCGCCGGAAGCCGCCAACGCCGACACTGCCCCCCACAGCAGCGCCACCAGCGCCACCGCCGTTTCGGAAAACATGTACGATGAAAACCAGATTCAGGTGCTCGAGGGGCTGGAAGCCGTGCGCAAGCGCCCGGGCATGTATATCGGCTCCACGGATTACCGGGGGCTGCACCACTGTGTGTACGAAATTGTGGATAACGCCGTGGACGAAGCCCTTGCCGGCTATTGCAGCGATATCGAGGTCACCCTGCACGCGGACGGCTCGTGTGAAGTGCACGATAACGGCCGCGGCTTCCCTGTGGGCATCCACCCCAAGCTGGGCCGCCCCGCGGTGGAGGTGTGCCTGACGGTGCTGCACGCCGGCGGCAAGTTCGGCGGCGAGGGTTACAAGGTATCCGGCGGGTTGCACGGCGTGGGCGCGAGCGTGGTCAACGCCCTGTCCAAGCGCCTGATGGTCACGGTGATGCAGGACGGCAAGGTGTACCAGCAGGAATACGAGCGCGGCAAGGTGCTGTACGATTTGAAGGTGGTTGGCGAAACCGCCGAAACCGGCACGGTTATTCGTTTCTGGCCGGATGTGAAAACCGAGGAAAACCCGGACGGCATTTTTGAAACCGGCGATTTTCAGTTTAACATCCTCAAGGTTCGCATGCGGGAGATGGCCTTCCTCAACAAGGGAATCCGCATCACCATCACCGACGAGCGCGAAACCCCGAACGTGCAGCGCGAATACCACTACGAGGGCGGCATCCGCGAGTTTGTGAAATACCTCAATAAAAATAAGGAAGTGCTCTTCCCCGAGCCGATTTATATTGAGGGGCTGGTGGGCGATACCTATGTGGAGGTTGCCTTCCAGTATAACGACAGCTATCAGGAAAACCTGTTTTCTTTTGCCAACAACATTCACACCCCGGAAGGCGGCACGCACCTGACCGGCTTTTCCACGGGCCTTACCCGCGCGATCAACGATTACGGCCGCCAGTTTAAGCTGATTAAGGAAGCCGAGCCGAACCTCAAAAGCGAGGATGTGCGGGAAAGCATCGCCGCCATTGTGAGCGTGAAGCTGCGGGAACCGCAGTTTGAGGGGCAAACCAAGTCCAAACTGGGCAACAGCGAAACCCGTACCATTGTGGATAAAATGGTGTATGACTGCGTAACCACCCACCTGGGCGAAAACCCCGCCGTGGGCAAGGCGATTCTGGAACGCTGCATCGGCGCGTCGCGCGCGCGGGAGGCCGCCCGCAAGGCAAGGGAACTGACCCGCCGTAAAAGCGTGCTGGAAAGCGCCTCCATGCCCGGCAAACTGGCGGACTGCACCGAGCGCGACCCCGCCAAATGCGAAATTTTTCTGGTGGAGGGCGATAGCGCCGGCGGCAGCGCCAAAACCGGCCGCGACCGCATGTTTCAGGCGATTCTACCGCTGCGCGGCAAAATCCTGAACGTGGAAAAGGTGCGCATTGACCGGGCGCTGGGCAACGCGGAAATCAAAGCCATGATTACGGCGTTCGGCTGCGGCTACGGCGCGGATTTTGATCTGGCCAAGCTGCGTTACCACCGCATTGTGTGCATGACGGACGCCGACGTGGATGGAGCGCACATCCGGATTCTGATGCTCACGTTCTTCTACCGCTACATGCGGCCGCTGGTGGAAAATGGCTACGTCTATATCGCCATGCCCCCGCTTTACAAGGTGACCAAAAGCAAAAAAGAATATTACGTGTATAACGACGAGGAGCTGGAAAAGCTGATGCAGCAAATTGGGCGCGACCCCAAGCCGGATATTCAGCGTTATAAGGGCCTTGGCGAAATGAGCAACGAGCAGCTGTGGCAAACCACCATGAACCCCGAAACCCGCACCATGATGCGGGTAACCCTTTCCGACGCCATCGCCGCCGATGAAATGCTCACCCTGCTGATGGGCGATCAGGTGGAGCCGCGCAAGGAGTTTATTGAGGAAAACGCCAAGCTCGTAACCGATCTGGACATTTAAAGGGCTGTTTGGGAGATGGCCGAAGGGCAACGGATCGCGCCCGCCCAAACGGGCGGGCCTTCTCCCGCAACGCGCCGCCGCGGGCATCCCCGCGGGATCACCCTGCCTTTGGGCAGTAAGGAGCAAGTCGAATGTCTGACATTAAGGATAAGCTGATACCGACCGATCTGGAACACGAAATGAAAACCTCCTTCATGAGCTACGCGATGGCGGTTATCATCAACCGCGCGTTGCCGGATGTGCGCGACGGCCTCAAGCCCGTGCACCGCCGCATCCTGTATGCCATGAACGAGCTGGGCATGACGCCGGATAAACCCTACCGCAAAAGCGCGCGTATTGTGGGCGATGTGCTGGGTAAATACCACCCGCACGGCGACAGCAGCGTGTACGACGCGATGGTGCGCCTTGCGCAGGATTTTAACATCCGCTACATGCTGGTAGAAGGGCAGGGCAACTTCGGCTCGGTGGATGGCGACGGCGCGGCCGCGATGCGTTACACCGAGGCGCGCATGTCCAAGCTGACGATGCACCTGCTGGGCGAGATTGACAAGGACACCGTAGATTTCTACCCCAACTTTGACGAAACCCTCATGCAGCCGACCGTTTTACCCAGCCGGTTTCCCAATTTGCTGGTTAACGGTTCCAGCGGCATTGCCGTAGGCATGGCGACCAATATCCCCCCGCACAACCTGCGCGAGGTTGTGGATGGCTGCATCCACATGATTGACCACCCGGATTGCTCCGTAAGCGATTTGATGGAGTTTATCAAAGGGCCGGACTTCCCTACCGGCGGGCTGATTTTAGGGCACAGCGGCATCCGCGCGGCATACAATACCGGCCGCGGCCGCATCCTGATGCGCGCGCGCACCGAAATTGAGCAGATGGCGCAAAGCCGCCAACGCATTGTGGTAACCGAAATCCCCTACATGGTCAACAAGGCCAAGCTGGTGGAAAAGGTCGCCGAGCTTGTGCACGAAAAACGCATCGAGGGCATCAGCGACATCCGCGATGAAAGCGACCGGAGCGGCATGCGCGTGGTCGTTGAACTGAAACGCGACGTGAACCCGCAGGTGGTGCTCAATTCGCTTTACAAGCATACGCAGCTGCAGGAAACCTTTGGCGTTAACATGCTGGCGCTGGTGGATAACGAACCGAAGGTGCTTAACCTGCGGGAAATGCTCTACCACTACATCCGCCACCAGAAGGAAGTTGTAACCCGCCGCACCAAGTACGATCTGGACAAGGCGGAAGCCCGCGCCCACATTTTGGAGGGCTTGCTCAAGGCGCTGGACCATATCGACGAGATTGTGCAGCTGATTAAAACCTCCGGCGATGTGAACACCGCGCGCATGGCCCTGATGGAGCGCTTCGCCTTCAGCGACAAGCAGGCGCAGGCGATTTTGGACATGCGTCTGGCGCGCCTGACGGGGCTGGAACGGGATAAGCTGATGGCAGAATATCAGGAGCTGGAAAAGCAAATCGCGTATTTCCGGGGTTTGCTGGCAGACGAGGCGCTGCTGATGGGCGTTGTGAAAACGGAAATGGCGGAAATCCGCGATAAATTCGCCGACGACCGCCGCACCGAGCTGACGCATCTGGAAGGCGAAATCGACATTGAGGATTTGATCCAGTCCGACGATATGGTGGTAACGCTGACCAACTTTGGCTACATCAAGCGGCTGCCGAAATCCACCTACCGCGCGCAGCACCGGGGCGGGCGCGGCGTAAACGGCATGGGGACCCGCGATGAAGATTTTGTGAAAAAGCTAATCATCGTGAACACCCATGAGGAGATTATGTTCTTCACCAACAAGGGGCGCGTTTACAATCTGAAATGCTACCAGATACCCGAATCGGGCCGCGCGGCCCGGGGCATTGCGATTGTGAATCTGCTGGCCCTAACCGGCGAGGAAAAGGTGACCGCGATGATCCCCGTGCCCCGCGATATCGAAAACCACAATGTGGTGATGATGACCCGGGATGGCTTTATCAAAAAAACCCCGTATGACGAGTTTGCCAACCTTCGCAAGAACGGCCTGATTGCGTTGACCCTGAACGAGGGCGACGAGCTGGCCGCCGTGGAGCTGACCGACGGCACCGAAAGCCTGCTGCTGGGCAGCCGCTACGGCAAAGCGATCCGTTTCAGCGAAGAAAACATCCGCCCCATGGGCCGCACGGCGCGCGGCGTGCATGCCATGCGCCTGCGGGAAGGCGACGAGATGATCGACATGAGCGTGATCCGCGAGGGCATGAAGGTGCTTTCCATTACCGAAAACGGCTTTGGCAAGCGAACCGATCCGGACGCGTACAGGGAGCAGGGCCGTAACGGCATGGGCATCATCGCCATGACGCTCAACGATAAAACCGGCCTGATGGTAGCCCAGCTGACTGTGGACGAAAACGAAGATATTCTGCTGATGACCGACGACGGCACCATCATCCGCATGGCGACGGCGGATATCCGCGAAACCGGGCGAAACGCGCAGGGCGTGCGGCTGATGCGCATTGCGGAAGGCGCGAAGATCGTCGCTATTACGCGCGCGGAGCAGGAGCAGGAGGAGGACGCCGCCGAGGATGCGTTGGAGGAAGCGATTGAGGCCATCACGGATAGCGATCGGGAAGTGATTGGCGAAAACCGCGACGTTGATTTTGACGCGGAGGAGCCTTCGGAAAAACCGGACGAGCCGGAGGATAACGGCGAACTGTAATCAGGGAAAGAGATTTCCCCCCCCCCCCCCCCCCCCCCCC
>Ga0209098_1003631_pt1 | contig 12587 bp, 9 predicted proteins | sample AD_JPNHW1_MetaG_FD_184429 | JGI IMG/M metagenome (GOLD analysis project Ga0209098, IMG submission 184429) | Active sludge microbial communities of municipal wastewater-treating anaerobic digesters from Japan - AD_JPNHW1_MetaG (SPAdes) (version 2) | ecosystem: Engineered > Bioreactor > Anaerobic >... | reverse complement strand
CCCAGCGCCGCGCCGAGTTCGTCCAGCGCGCCCAACGCCTCCAGCCGCGCGTCGGATTTCGAAACGCGCGCGCCGCCGGGCAAAACGGTGAAGCCGTCGTCGTTCATGTCCGAATCATCGCGGAATTCCGCCGCCCAACGCAAGCCCGGAGGAACCGGCGGATTGCGGTTCGGGCGGGTCCCGCGGCCTTGCGCCGTGGGGGAGCCAACTTTGCCTCCAACGGCGCAAGGCCGTTTGGGGGCCGGAATCCGCCCGCGTCATTTGCAAGATGGCGTCTGCGGTGCGGCCGTGCTACGGTCGGGGCGCCATGAATCCGTTTTTCGAAGAGCTCGACTACCGGAAAACGCGTCTGGGCGAACTCGTCCTGCAGCGTCGGCGCGTGCTTGCGCTCGACGGCGCGGAAGCCTTCGAGGTCAAGCTCAACGGCGAATACCTCATGTCGAGCTTGTTCTACGCGGCCGAAGCCGAACTGGCGCGGGTCGGGCTTGGCGCGCTGTCCGGAATCGGCAGGGATGTTGTCGTCGGCGGGTTGGGGTTGGGGTACACCGCGGCCGCCGCCTTGGAATTTCCACAGGTGGCCCGCCTGACCGTCGTCGAAGCCCTGGAGCCCGTCATCGATTGGCATCGGCGCAGCCTCGTGCCCAACGGCAAGAAATTGACCGACGATCCGCGCTGCACCTATCTGAACGCCGATTTCTTCGCCTTGGCGCGCGGGGCCGGATTCGAGCCGGAGCAACCCGGCCGCCGCTGGGACGCCGTGCTGCTGGACATCGACCACACGCCGTCGCAACTGCTCAATCCCGCGCACGCGGATTTCTATTCGGTGGCCGGCCTGCGCCGGCTCCAGGCTTTCCTCAAGCCCGGCGGCGTGTTCGCGATGTGGTCCAACGACGAGCCCGACGCGGCGTTCCTGGACACCCTGCGAAAAGCCTTCGGCAACGCCGAAGGGCGCGCGTGCGTCTTCGACAATCCGCTGACGGGCGCGAAATCGGCCAACGGCCTCTATCTCGCCCGGGCCGGGGAGGCGCCGCTGCCGTGAGGCCGGACGGGGACGATTTCTGCCCGCTGTGCGGCGCGGCGGGGCCGTTTGCGCCGGTGCCCGACGTGCGCAAGCGGACCTTGCGCGCGTGTTCGGCCTGCCGCCTCGTTTTTGCCGCGCCGGCCGATCGGCCCGCGCCGGCCGCCGAAAAAGAGCGCTACGCCAAGCATCGCAACGGACTCGCCGACGCGGGCTACGTCGCGTTCCTGCGGCAGGCGCTCGCGCCGGCGCTGCCGTTCCTGAAACCGGACATGCGCGGGCTCGACTACGGTTGCGGACACACCCCGACCTTGCACTTGCTGCTGAAAGAAGCTGGCTTGTGCTGCGAAAACTACGACGTGTTCTTTTTTCCCGAATGGCCGCAGGAACCGTTCGATTTCCTGTTCGCCACCGAAGTCGTCGAGCACTTCCACCGCCCGGCGGTCGAATGGCCGCGGATGCTGTCGCTGCTCAAGCCCGGCGGCATCCTGACCGTCATGACCGCGCCGTGGGAGGATCTCGCCGCTTTCCGCACCTGGGGCTATGCCAGCGACGAAACCCACGTCGCCTTCCACCACCGCCTAACCTTCGAATGGATCCGCGCCCGCTACGGCCTCCAAGAACTGGACGACCGGAATCCGCGCGTGAGGGTGTTTCAAAAGAATGGAATTGGCAGTAACAGACGGATTAAAACAGCGCACAAGCTGGAGACTGGCGACTAAATTATGAAATTTTACACCAATGCGAGCGATTGCGGATCGAGAATAGATGGATATTCAACTCTATTTACATTGGTGATGGTGTAATATACACGGATCATTAGGGATTACATTTATTTCGCTATGAGTTGTTTCTAAATTCCTGTATATCAAAGCTCCAGGAATTTTAAACAGCAACCATCCTTGATCAATGGCGGCAATTCCCGACTTAACGGGAGTGGATGCGTCCATTACGATTTCTCCTACGCATAGCCGCTGATGACAAAATATTTCCGGCCAACTGATCTCTACCTGCCAAACATAATTTGGAGCGGCAATTTTGCTGAAAGCATCCAAATAAACTTGAGCATCTGGCCTAGACGCAGCTTGCTTTTTGTATATATCCCACGCCAACAGTTTGGGGCGCAATACGATCCGCTTCTCTTCTATGGCCCTGCATAATGCGCTCTTCCAAAATTCAACATCGCTGCTGAAGGCTGGAAATGGCTTAAATTGAGCCACCTGCTTATATGTATGCCCGACAAGATCATGTTGTTCAGGGGATAGAATAATTTTGGTTACATACGTAGCCTCGTATCCGTCCATGTAAATATGGAGAGGGAGGGGGATGGCAATGAGGAAACAGACGCCGCGCAACAGTTCGCTAGGCGCAAGAGTATACGGGCCAAAATTGTCATCCTGAACGACATAACGACGAACCCAATTTGAGCTGATGCCATCTTTCGGAAAATTGTAGTATCCCGATTCGCTTTCGGCCATCCACGAATCAGGAGTAAAAGTGTGACCTGCAGCAACAACGGCATGATTGCCGGCGGCAGTTTGAATGCCAATCAATACGGGGATGCCAGACTCCACATAGTTATAAATATGTTGTTCGGGGGAATACGCAGCACGATCTTCTATGCTGATTGATGAGAGGTCGAAAAGCAAGGGTTCGCGACCCATTTCGCGAATTCCCATACATATTTGCCTTGCCGTTAACCCTGCGCTTGGGATTGCCCGGTCGGCCGAAGGCGAATGGAGTTGAACTTTTTCGGTAAAAGCAGGACCCGAGATTTTTTCTCCTAGAAAATTGCTGATGGTGGCAAGTGCCGCCTGAGCACATCTAACGACAAGCCCGTCTTGTTGCATGTAGGGGAACGCGTCTATTGAAAAAGTTCTTGCTCCTACCTTTACGCGATATTTTTTATGGCAAGTAAGAAATAGGTATTGATTGCTTGGACCAACAATTAGTTCCTTATCTAATAGTGCCCAGCAAGTTGTTTGGGGTGCGGTTGGTCTGAGATCAACATAGCCAAGATAGCCGGGTTTCTTTGCAGAGTTAAATTCTGTTTCGTTGTTAACACTAGCTTTTAAAAAATGAAGACGAGTTGGAGTGCTGCGCCGTCGGTAGTTGGTGATATGGCGAAATAGAACTTCGTACTCCTTTTCGTATTCAATCTCCTGAGGTTCATTTTCAATAACGCAGGTATGAGCTCCCCGCGAAACGGCCATGGCAAAAATACGATGAATTGCTAGAGATCCCCCAAACTCGTCTTGAAGCTTAAGTGACCTTAAAGGGCCAAGGACTTCAAATCTGGTCAGAGTGCCCATGTTCTCCTTGCTTTGGCAAACGGTTGGCTTGCCCCCTCCCACGCGCCCCTTTGTCTAAGGGCGTATATTTAGGGCGGTTAACCGACCAGAACCATTGAGTTGGCCGACTTGTCTTTCCATTTCCGAAGACGGTCCAGTTCTCGGTATTTGGGAATATGGCGTGCCTTGGGCACACTTTTTAAATCGAATGGATACGAGGTGAATGATTTGGGCGAAGGTGCAGCGGGGTGAGACTTTTTAGGCATGCCTGTCTCCGATTTATACGATTTGCAGTCGTTGTTTGAACCAGCACCAAGGGCAGCAGACTTTGAAGAAGTGGTCGGCATATTATGCGAGATTAGCGGTTTGAATTCACATGCATGATCAAACACAGCGTAAGATGCATGGCGGCGTGAATTTTGTCTACAAAATAATGAAATGTGATATTCGCGCGAACAGGATTAAGTGTGGATTGCTGAGCCGTCTTAGCTATTACAACCGCGCATGGCGCCGGTCCCAGACGGTGAGGCCGGGGTGAGGGCGGGCGACGGCGCCGGGGCGGAGGGAAGCGGCGTAGCCGACGGCGACGGTGACAAAGAGGGCGAGGGGGAAGTGCCATGCGAAGTGCAGCGGGGTGAACGACTGCACGAACTGCGTCGTGGCGATCGCGGCGAGCGTGCCGGCGGCCCAGCCGGGGAAATCGGCGCGCCGGGTGAGCATCCCCAGCAGGAAAAGGCCGAGGATCGGGGCGTTGAAAAGGCTGACGACGTGGGTATAGGCCTCGATCAGGCGCTCGAAGCGCGCGGCGTAGAAGGCCAGCGCGGTGGCGAAGGCGCCGAGAACGAACGTGAGCGTGCGGGCGAGGCGCAAATCATGCGCTTCGCTGGCAGGAGTCTTGCGCGCGGGGCGCAGGAAGTCGTGGATGATCACCGTCGAGGCGCAACTGATGCCGGAGTCGAGGCTGGACATGGCCGCGGCGAAGAGCGCGGCGATCAGCAGGCCCGAAACGCCGTCGGGCAGGGCGTGCAGGATGAACGTCGGCAGCAGGCGGTCGCTCGCGAGTCCTTCGGGGAACAGGTTTGGATCGGCGGCCTGGCAGGCGAAGAGGCCGAGGCCGATGAACAGCAACGCGCCGATGACGACGAAATCCACGCCGGCGTTGAAGAACAGCGCGCGGGTCACGCCGCGGGCGGTGGGAACGGCCATCATGCGCTGCACGGTGAGCTGGTCGGTGCCGTAGTCCTGCATGAGCTGGAAAAAGTAGCCGAGGCCGACGACCCACCCGCTCATCGCGGTGAGCGAGAGGCTCCAGTCGGCGACGTGCAGGTGGCCCTGCGCGCGGGCAAAATCGAGGATGCCGGCGGCGCCGCCGGGCGCGCGCTGGATCAAGGCGAAGATCAGCCACGCCACGCCGCCGAGCATGAGGACGAACTGGATGACGTCGGTCCAGACGTCGGCGGCGAGGCCGCCGAGGACGGTGTAGGCCGTGGCGAGGCCGCCCATGGCCAGGATGCAGCCCCAGAGCGGAATGCCGGAGACGACGGAGAGCGCCAGCGACGGCGCGTAGATGACGAGGCCCAACCACCCGAGCCGCGCCAAAATGAACAGGCCGGCGACGGCCTGGCGCGCGCGCGGGCCGAAACGGTGCGCCACGTATTCGTAGGATGTGGTGACGCGCAGGCGGTGGTAGAACGGATAGAAGAGCGTCACCAGCACGGGCGCGACGAGCACGCTGGCGAAGCTGACGACGATGAAGGCGACGTTCTCGCGGTAGGCCGTGCCGGGGAGCGCCATGAAGGTGACGGCGCTGGTGAGCGAGGCGTACATGCTCATGCCGACGACGAGCCAGGGCATCCGGCGACCGCCGAGGAAGTAGTCTTCAGTCGTCTTTTGCCGGCGGGCGAAGAGCAGGCCGATACCGAGCATGGCGAGGAGGTAGCCGCCGAGGATGGAGTAGTTCAGCGGGCTGAAATGGGCAGGTGCCATGGCGCTTTCCTATCATGGCTTGGGCAGGGTTGCCAGCGTCGAAATGGGCGGATTGATTTTTCCGGCCGCGTGGATTTATCCTGCGCAGCATGAAAACGAATCCGGCATGGTTGTGGGACGAATCGGTGGCGATCAACAAGGATTTCGGCGACCGGGCGGTGGTGGCGGCGTACGACGAGGCGCATCGCCGTTTCCGGGACGTCGATGGCGAGAACGCGGCGATCCTGGCGCGGCTGGAATTGAAGCCGGACGCGGTGGTCGGGGATTTCGGCTGCGGAACCGGCGCCTTCGCGCGCCTGGCTGCGCGCCGTTGCCGGACGGTCTATGCCATCGACATGTCGGCGGCGATGCTCGATTTCGTGCAATGGAAGGCCAAGGAAGAAGGCCTCGATAACGTGGTCTGCCGCCAAGGCGGATTCCTGACCTACGTCCACGACGGCCCGCCGCTGGACGCGGCCCATTCGAGCCTGGCGCTGCACCATCTGCCCGACTTCTGGAAGCAGAAGGCGCTGGATCGGTTGGCCGGCTGGCTCAAGCCGGGCGGCAAGTTCCACCTGATGGACGTGGTGTTCGGGACGGGAAACGTCGAGGCGAACGCCGAGGCGTGGATCGCGCACACGGAGGCCCAGGGCGGGCCGGAGGTCGGGGACAGCATCCGCGGCCACGTGCGCAAGGAATTTTCCACCTACGACTGGATCATGGCCGGCCTGCTGGAACGCGCCGGATTCCGCATCGATTCCGCGGATTCCAAGGGCGGCGTTCTGGCAAACTACTACTGCACGAAGGCGTGACGGCGGGTTGGCCGCGGTATCGCGATCAAATCCAGCCAAAGGCTGGACTACGAACATACGCCGTATGTAGTTCACGCTTCAGCGTGCGGTTCCAGATTCGTTGCGGCTTTTGCCTTGTCCGCGGGGGCGGGGGGCTTTAGCGTACGGGGCGTGGACAGGCTGAAGGTCATCTTGATGGGTTCGGGCGCGCTGGCGTGTCCGCTGTTGGAGGGCATCCTCGCGGCGGGACGCGACGAGCTCGTGGCCGTGGTGACGCAGCCCGATCGCGCGGGTGGGCGGGGCCTGCAATGCCAGTCGTGCGTCGTGAAGACCTTGGCCCAGAGCCGCGGCTTGCCGGTCTTCACTCCGGAAAACGCCAGCGACGAGGCGTTCGCGGCGCAGTTGGCGGCACTGAAGCCGGACGTGGTGGTGGTGGCGTGCTACGGGCAGTTTCTCAAGAAGAACCTGCTCGCGGTGCCGCGCATCGGGACGATCAATGTGCATCCCTCGCTGCTGCCGAAATATCGCGGCGCGAGTCCGATCCAATGGACGCTGGCCAACGGCGAGACCGAAACCGGCGTGACGGTGCTGCACGTGACGCCGAAGATGGACGCGGGCGATATTTTGGCGCAGGAGAAATATCCGATCGCGCCGGACGACGATTTCGGTTCGCTGGAGCCCAAGCTGGCCGCCAAGGGCGCGGAGCTGCTGGTGCGGGTGTTGGATGATTTCCGCGCAGGCCGGACGCAGGGCGTGCCGCAGGACGACGCGCAGGCGACGTTTGCGCGCAAGTTGGCGAAGGAAGACGGGCTCGTGGACTGGAGCCTGCCGGCGACGGCGATCCGCAACCAGTTGCGGGGTTTCGCGCCGTGGCCGGGGGCCTACACGTTTTTGCCGGGCGGCATTCTGCTGAAGCTGCATGCGGTGCGGGTGGAGACGGGCGCGGCGGGGGCTGCGCCGGGGACGGTGCTGGAAGCGGGCGGGGCGGGGTTGCTGGTGGCGACGGGCTGCGGCGCGCTGCGGCTGCTGCAAGTGCAGCCGGCGGGCAAGAAGTCCATGCCCGGCGCGGCGTTCTTGTGCGGACACAAGCTCGCGGTCGGCGCGCGGTTGGGGTGAAGCCGCGGCGGTCGGTGGCGCTGGAACCCGGGGAAGAAGACAAGAAATCCTCTGCCTGCACGTCCTGCGGACGGCGATCCGCGAACCGCTTGAATCGCGCCGGCTTTGACGGGGCGGGTGGGGGCGGCTATATTGCTCCGACCGTTTCGCCCGTGCGGGACGGCGGAAAAGAGACGACATGAATTTCGACTGGATGAAGGAAGGCATCGGCTACGCGGCGTCGCTGATCATCTTGGTTTCGCTGCTGATGACGAACGTGTTCCGGCTGCGGGTGATCAACGGAATCGGGTCGGTGCTGTTCGGGGCGTACGGCTGGTTCATCGGGTCCTGGCCGGTATGCGTGATCAATCTGGTGATCGCGGGGATCGACGGCTGGTACCTGTTGCAGGCGCTGACCAGCGGCGCGTTCTTCGATCTGGCGCCGGCGACGAGCGTGGGGCCAGAATACCTCAAGCGCTTTTTCCTGTTCCACGAACGCGAGCTGAAGAAGTACGCGCCGGAGCTGACGCTGGAAGACCTGCAAGATGCCTGCACCTGCCTGATTTTCCGCAACCTGCTGCCGGTGGGTTTGTTTTCGTACCGCCGCAACGGGCCCGATGCGCAGATCGTCATCGATTTCATGATTCCGGAATACCGCGATTTCAAGGCGGGGCGCTATCTGTACCGGACGAAGCGGATGTTCTTCAAGGAACAGGGCATCAAGCGGTTCCTCGCGACGGCGCGGCATCCCTCGCAGCCGAAGTACTACCTCAAGAACGGTTTCGTGCGCGCGGCCGGCGCGCCGGACGGCTTCGTGAACGAACTGTAGGCCGGCGATGGCGGCGGAAATTCCGGTGCGGGGGGATGCGGCGCTGGTGCTGGAAGGCGGCGGCATGCGCGGGCAATACGCCTCGGGGGCGATGGATTTCTTCCTGCGGGCCGGGATTCGCTTTCCGTACGTGATCGGGGTGTCGGCGGGCATCAGCAACGCGGCGTCGTACGTCTCCGGGCAGTTCGAGCGCAACCGGCGGATCTTCACGACGTTCGCCGGCGATCCGCGCTATTTTTCGTGGCGCAACTGGTGGACGCAGGGCAATCCGTTCGGCATGGATTTCATCTACCGCGAATTGCCGAACCACCTGCCGTTCGATTTTGCGGCGTTCGCGGCGTCGCCGGCGCGGTTCCGCATCGGCGCGACGGACTGCGCGACGGGGCAGGCGGTCTATTTCGACAAAGCCGACGCGCCGATGACGGAAGCGCTGCTGGCGAGTTCGTCGCTGCCGATGGTGGGGCGGATGGCGCGGGTGAACGGGCGACTCTATCTCGACGGCGGAATCGCCGATCCGATTCCCTTCCGGCAGGCAGCGGCGGATGGGCAAGCGCGGCGGGTGGTGGTGCTGACGCGCAACCGCGGCTTCCGCAAACCGGCGCCGGGCGCGGCAATCCGCGCGGCGATCCGGCTGAAATACCGGCGTTTTCCGGCGCTGGCCGCTGCCGTGGCGCGGCAGGCGGAGACCTACAACCGCCAACTCGACGAATTGGATGCGGAAGAAGCCGCCGGCCGGGCGCTCGTCATCCGGCCGTCGCGGCCGCTGGCGGTGGGGCGCTACAGCCAGGACCGCGCGGAACTCGAGCGCCTGTACCAAAACGGGTGGGCCGACGCGGAAGCGGTCCTGCCGCAACTGCGCGATTTCCTTTCGCCGTGAGGCCCGCTAGGATGCGGGCGTGAATTCGGCTTCGGCAACGCCTTGGATCGCGCTGGAGGAAGTGGCCGTCCATTTTCCCATCCGGCGCGGCGTGCTGGCGCGGACGCGGGGCCACGTGCGCGCGGTGGATGGCGTATCGCTGGAGATCGCGCGCGGCGAGACCTTGGGGTTGGCGGGGGAATCCGGTTGCGGCAAGACGACGTTGGGGCGCGTGCTGGCGGGCTTGGAACGGCCGACGGCGGGCGTCGTGAAACTGGACGGCGAAATCCTGTTTTCGCCGAAGAACCGGAAACCGCTTCCCAAGGACCGCCGCCGCCGCATCCAGATGGTGTTCCAGGATCCGCAGGCGTCGCTAAATCCGCGCCTGACGATCGGCGACCAGCTCACGGAAGGGTTGGTCGAACATCGGTTGTTGAACGGCGAGACGCGCGACGCGGCGGCGGCGCGGCTGCTGGCGGAAGTGGGGCTGGAGGAATCCGCGCGCTGGAAATATCCGTTCGAGTTTTCCGGCGGCCAGCGGCAGCGGATCTGCATCGCGCGCGCGCTGGCCCTGCGGCCGGATCTCGTGGTGGGCGACGAAGTGGTCAGCGCCCTGGACGTGTCGGTGCAGGCGCAGGTGATCAATCTGCTGATGGACCTGCGGAAGAAGCACGGCTTGGCGTACGTGATGATCGGGCACGACCTGAGCGTGCTGCGGCACGTGGCGCATCGGATCGCGGTGATGTACCTGGGGCGGTTGGCGGAAGTCGGGCCGGCGGATTCGCTGGTGGCGGCGCCGAAGCATCCCTACGCGCAGGCGTTGGTCGCGGCCGTGCCCGTGCCCGGCCGCCCGCGCGCGCGAAAAGCGCTGGCGGGCGAGCCGCCTTCCGCGGCGAATCCGCCGCCGGGCTGCGCGTTCCATCCGCGCTGTCCGCAGGCCCTGCCGATTTGCCGGACGCAGGCGCCGGCGTGTCGCGTCGTGGACGGCCACCGCGTTTGGTGCCATTTGTACTGAACCGCTGCCGCGGGCGTTTTCCGGCGCGCGATTTTCCACGGCGTGGAAAATCGAGGAAATTCGGCCCGTGCGACGCCTAACCGCATGGGAGACATGGGGTTTCGCAGGTGGGAAAACGGGCCTGAAATCGCTTGGATTCGCGCGGTCGATGGGCTAGAAGAATCGGGACCCCTTTTTCCCGAAAGAGACGAGCTTGGAAGCGAAATTCACCCATCTGCACGTGCACACCGAGTACAGCCTGCTGGATGGGCTGTGCGCGCTGGACCGGGGGAAAGACCACCAAAGCCCGATCATGGATCGGGCGCAGAAGCAGGGGCAGGTGGCGCTGGCGATCACCGACCACGGCAATCTGTTCGGCGCGGTGCATTTCTACAAGGCCGCGCGCAAGCACGGCATCAAGCCGATCCTGGGCTGCGAAATCTACGTCACGCCGGGCGACCACCGCGAGAAGGTGCTAGTGAACGGCCGGCAGGCGAACCACCTGGTGTTGCTGGCGGAGGACAACCGCGGCTTCGCGAACCTGATGAAGCTGGTGAGCAAGGCGCACCTCGACGGTTACTACTACAAGCCGCGCATCGACCGCGCGCTGCTGGCGGAGCATTGCGAGGGCCTGATCGCGCTGTCCGCGTGCCTGAAGGGCGAGGTGGCCGAGGCGTTCCAGGACGGCCTCGACGACAAGGCGCAGAAGCTCGCCGGCGAATACGCCGAGATCATGGGCAAGGACCGCTATTTCCTCGAAGTGCAGGACCACGGCCTGCCGGAGCAGCGGCCGGTGAACCAGAAGCTGGTCGCGCTGGCGCGCAAGCTGGGCCTGCCGTTGGTGGCGACGAACGACGTGCACTACCTGGCGCCCGACCACGCCGAACCGCACGAAATGCTCCTGTGCCTGCAGACGCAGGCCAAGTGGAGCGAGCCAAACCGCATGAAGTACGGCTCCGACCAGTTCTACCTGAAGAGCGAGGCGGAGATGCGCCAGCTCTTCGGCGAATTGCCGGAAGCGCTCGCAAACACCTGGAAGATCGCCGAGCGCTGCAACGTGGAGCTCGCGCTGGGCGGGCAGAAGAATCCGCATTTCCCAAACTACAAATGCCCCGACGGGCTGACGCACAAACAATACCTGACGCAGATCGCGGCGGAAGGCGTCCGCCGGCTCTACGGCGTGGAAGACCTGGAGCATCCGCGGGACGACCGCGAGAAAACGATCGCGGCGCGGTTCTTTCACGAGATGGGCGTGATCGAAAAAACGGGCTTTCTTAACTATTTTCTGGTGGTGTGGGACTTCATCCACGCGGCCAAGCAGATGGGCGTGCCGGTGGGCCCGGGCCGCGGCTCGGGCGCGGGGAGCTTGGTGGCCTACGCGGTCGGCATCACCGGCATCGATCCGCTGCGCTACGGGCTGATCTTCGAGCGCTTCCTGAATCCGGAACGCGTTTCGCCGCCGGACTTCGACGTCGATTTCTGCCAGACGCGCCGCGGCGAAGTGATCGAATACGTGCGGCAAAAATACGGCGCGGACAGCGTGGCGCAGATCGTGACCTACGGCACGCTCGGCGCCAAGACGCTCATCCGCGACATCGGCCGCGCGCTGGAAATCCCGCTGCCGGATTGCGACCGCCTCGCGAAGATGATTCCCGAAGTGCCCGGCACCACGTTGCTGGGCGCGAAGAAGGACAGCCTCGATTTCGCCAACGCGTGCCGGTCCGAGCCGTTCGCGAAGGAAATCATGAAGTTCGCGCCGCCGCTGGAGGACATGCCGCGGCAGACCGGCACGCACGCGGCGGGCGTCGTCATCGGCGAAAAACCCCTGATCGAACTGATCCCGCTGACGAAGGACAAGGACGGCAACGTCATTTCGCAGTGGGAAGCGGTTCCGCTGGAAGAAGCGGGTCTGCTGAAGATGGACTTCCTGGGCCTGAAGACGCTGACGGTGGTGCGCGAGGCCTGCGAAAACGTGAAGCGCACGACGGGCGTCGAGCCGGATCCGGACAACCTGCCGCTGGACGACCCCAAAACCTACGAGCTGCTGGCGTGCGGCGACACCGTGGGCGTGTTCCAGGTCGAATCCGAAGGCATGCGCGACCTGCTGCGGCAGCTCCAGATCAGCAAGATCGAGGAACTCATCGCCATGATCGCGCTCTATCGGCCGGGGCCGATGGGCATGATTCCGTCGTTCATCGCGCGCAAGCACGGCCGCGAGCCGATCGAATATCCGCATCCGCTGCTGGAATCGGTGCTGAAGGAAACCTACGGCATCATGGTCTACCAGGAGCAGGTGCAGCAGGCCGCGGGCATCCTCGCCGGTTTCAGCATGGGCCAAGGCGACATCCTGCGCCGCGCGATGGGCAAGAAGAAACCCGAGGAAATGGCCAAGCAGCGCCAGTCCTTCACCGAAGGCTGCGTGAAGAAAAAGACCTGCACCGCGGCCAAGGCGGGCCAGATCTTCGACCAGATTTCCGAGTTCGCGTCCTACGGCTTCAACAAGTCGCACTCGGCGGCGTACGGGATCGTGACGTTCCAGACCGCCTACCTGAAGGCGAACCATCCGGTCGAGTTCATGGCGGCGCTGCTGTCGTCGGAAATCGGCAACACGGACAAGCTGCCGGTGCTGGTGGCCGAGTCGCAGAAGATGGGCATCCAGGTCCTGCCGCCGGACGTCAACGAAAGCGGCCTGCGCTTCACGCCGGTGAAGGGCGCGATCCGCTACGGCCTGGCGGGCATCAAGGGCGT
>Ga0209098_1003629_pt1 | contig 12591 bp, 6 predicted proteins | sample AD_JPNHW1_MetaG_FD_184429 | JGI IMG/M metagenome (GOLD analysis project Ga0209098, IMG submission 184429) | Active sludge microbial communities of municipal wastewater-treating anaerobic digesters from Japan - AD_JPNHW1_MetaG (SPAdes) (version 2) | ecosystem: Engineered > Bioreactor > Anaerobic >... | reverse complement strand
GCTCAAGGAAGATTTTACCCGCGAATTCCGCGCCTCGTCTGATTCGACGCGGCCCATTCTCGTCTCGGTTACGCCACTTCCAGAATCCGCGGTCCCCACCTTACGTCCGATAGTCGAGCTTACCTTCTCGGAACCGATGGACGTCACATCCGTCATTAACGCCTTGAGCCTTTCGCCTGACGCCGCGGGATACGTCGTCGACTCAGGCGACGCGACGAGCTTTCGCTACGAGCTTACCGAGGATCTCAAATGGCAAACCCGTTACGAGATTGAAATCTCCGAGGCGGCGCGCGACCAGGCGGGAAACGCCCTCGGCAAGACCGAGAAGCGCGCTTTCTTTACGGGAACCGAATCGATCTCGCCCAGCGTCCTTTCCGTGACGGATGTCGACTCCTCGCTCGCGATACCGGCAGACCCGCTCACCGACGGAATCGAGACGGTCACGGGCGGGATCAACCGAAAGGATCGCCTTCGCGCCCAATTCAGCGAACCCATGGACCGCGAGTCGGTCGAGCGGGCTATCGCGCTCACGCCAACGGTACGTTACGCGACCGAATGGAACTCGGCGGGGGACGCGATCACGATCATCCCCGATCAAGGATACGACTATGACGCGCTCATCACGCTCACCGTCGCGAAATCGGCGCGCGATCGCTCCGGAAACGCGCTCATCGCCGAATCGCTCTATAAGTTCAAGGTAACGGGTGCGGGCTCACGGCCGCCTGCGGTCGTCACGGCGTATTTCCTGAACGGCTTCAACGGAAGCGGCGAGCCGATCGCCTCGGGGCTCATGAGGCTCGAGCCGATGGGGGCATTCACCTTCGCCGAAAAATACTCGACGAGGCCTTCGGGCTCCGGCACCGTCGCCGGGTTCTTCGACGTGTACGTCGACCTCGCCGACGGGGCAAGGCTCGACCTCACCGATTTTCTCGAGTGCTTCTCCGTGACGGTCAAGAACGCGTCGATCACCCCGTACGCCTGCCAGATAGACGGCGGCATCTCCTTCATGAACGATCGAGTACCGGTCAACGGCGGGGCCCCGCTTCCCCCGAACCGCCACGTCGTGCGGTATATCGCATACGTCAACAACTGGGACGCAAGCGCGGCGTATATCCCCGGCTTCATAACGCTGTCCCTCGACGCGAAATTCGAGGACTCGCTCGGCAACAAACTCGGGTCCGCATGGACGCTTACCGCGTACACGACGGATTGATCAACCGGCCCGACCTGAAGGAAGGCTTATCGATATGCTTACGTGGCTCATACGAAACGCGATCGGGCGACCGGTCACCGTAATCATGGCGACGCTGGTCGCGCTCGCGCTCGGCGCCGTCTCGCTCTCCTCGCTTTCGGTAAACTTCTATCCCCCCATCGCGACCCCGCGGCTCACCGTCGCGACCTCGTATCCCGGGCTCCCGGCAAAGGAGGTCCTTGAGCTCCTTACGATCCCAATAGAGGATTCGCTATCGTCGCTCCAAGGGCTCAGGCACATCAAGTCCTCCTCGCTTGACGGGATATCGCTCATCGAGTGCCAGTTTTCCTGGGGCACCGACATGAAGGAAGCCGGCGTCCAGGCGCGAGAGACGGTCGACATCGCCGCGCTTGCGCTGCCCGAGGGAGCTGCGCGCCCGATGGTGCTTCCGGTTAACCCTTCCGAGCGCGCGGTGCTGACGATCGGCGCGTTTCCAAAGGAAGGAATGGACGTCATGTCGCTCAAGCGCCTGTGCGACCGCGAGATCAAGGCCGTCGCGCAGCAGGCCGAGGGCGTCGGCTCCATCCAGATACTCGGCGGGCTTGACGAGGAGCTCCTTGTCGAGCCCGATCCCGTAAAAAGCGTCTCCTATGGGCTGACCGCGCAGGGCATCTCGAACGTCATCCAGGCGACAAACGTCGAGGTTCCCGCGGGCTCGATCGAGCGGGGTTCGCTTGAGTACGTGATAAAGACGGAATCGACCGCGCACGACGCGGCCGATGTCGAGAATATGTACGCCGTCGGCTCAGGAGGCTCAGGCTCGAGGATCAGGCTCGGGGATATCGCGCGCGTGTCGCGCCATCCAAACGACCGATACTCATTCCTCTCGAAGGACGGCCGCGAGGGCGTCGCCCTCCTCGTGCGCGCGCAGGGCGGGTACAGCCCCGTGACGCTTTCGAAAAACGTGCGCGCAAAACTGGGCGAAATATCCCGCGCGTACGGGTCATCCGTCGAACTCTCTGTGCTGACCGACGCCTCGGCCGCGATTAGCGACTCGATCCGCGATCTCGCGCTCTCGGCGGCTGCAGGGTTTCTCGTCGCCTTCGCGGTCATCGTGTTCTTTATCAGGGACGCACGAACCTCGCTCATCATGGTCGCCTCAATCCCGCTCTCCCTCATCTGCGCCGTCGCGGCGTTTCCCCTCGTCGGGGTCGGGATTAACACGGTTTCCCTCGGCGGGCTCGCGATCGGCATCGGCATGCTCGTCGACGACTCGGTCGTCGTCCTCGAGAACATCCAGCGCAAGAGTTCCCCGGACAACCGCGAACGGGTAATCGCCGCCGCGCTCGAGATCGCGGGCTCGACCGTCGGCTCGACCCTCGCGAGCCTCATCGTCTTCCTGCCGCTTTTTTTCCTTCCGGGGATCGTCGGCGCGGTATTCAAGGACCTCGCGTGGGCCGTATCCCTTTCGATCTTCTTTTCCTTTATCGTGTCGGTAACCGTAATCCCCGTGCTCTATCGTGCCTTCGGCCCCAAGTCCAGCCGTCCCGTCACCGGCGGCGGCATGTACCGGAAACCCCTGAAGTTCTTCCTCAGGCGCCCTGTCCTCCTCGCGCTTGTCTCCGCGCTTCTCCTCGCTTCGGGATTCATCAGCCTTGCGCGGCTCGATCGGGACTGGCTCAATACGCCGAGAAGTGACGACTACTCGGTCGAGATCCCCTTTCCCTCGGGTACCACGCAGGATTACCTCCTCGACGTCGGCGCGCGACTTGAGCGCTCGCTTGCCGCCGCATCATTCGTTAATTCGGCATATTGCTTCTCGGGCGGAAGGCTTGACGATCCGTATTACGTCGCGAATAAGTCACCCGAAAGCGAAATGCTCACCTGCACGCTCTCCCTCCGACACGATCAAAGGATAAAAGAGGATGACCTCAAGGCATGGTTCTCCCGCGCCCTCGCGCGCGAGCGAATCGGCGCCATCGCGATACGAAGCGCTTCGCTTTCCTTCAATGAGGTACTTGGCCTCGGGGACGGGAAGACGGCGACCTTCGTCGCGACGGGCGAAAGCTACGAGGCCGCGCTTCGCAAGGCAGAAAACGCCCTTGGTTCGGCGAAAGGCGCGTCGCTTTATCCAAAAGCGTCGAAACCGCGAATACTCGTCACGCCTGAACGAGACGCCCTCGTCAGGCTCAGCCTTTCCGCGTCCGACCTTGCCGACGCGCTCGGAGGCTCGGTCTATGGGATTTACGCGGGATCAATCGAGGCAACATCGGGCCGGATCCCGATACGGGTAAGGCTCCCAAAGGATACGAGAAGGACCGTCGACGACGTACGCCGCCTTTTTATCCCGAACCAAAACGGAAGCTCGACCGCAATCGGGGAAGCGGCCTCATTCTCCGAGGCGCTCTCGCCGCCCGTTTTTTACCGCGATGACCGCAGGCACGCGGTGTACGTCGCGGTCCCCTCGCAAGAAAAAGCCTCGACCGCGCGCATCGCCGCGAACCTCGACGATCCCGGCGCCGCGGAATGGAACGATCAGCTCAAGGGCATCGCCGCGCTTTTCGCGCTCTCGATCTTCCTCATGTACGTCGTCCTCGGCATCCAGTTCGACTCGTTTCTTCTCCCGCTCCTCATGCTCGCGATCATCCCCTTCGGGTTCTCGGGCGTGTTCATCGCGCTCTTCGTCACCGGAAGCGCGATCAACCTCAACGCGATCCTCGGATCGCTCGTCGTCATCGGATTTATCGTGAGGAACGGGATCATCTTCTACGATCACTACTCCGCCTTGATCCGAACGAGGGCGCTCCTCGTCGCCAGAATCTATCGGGGCGCGACCGACCGCATCCGCGCGATCTCCATCAGCTTTCTCGCGACGCTCTTCGCGCTCATGCCGGTCGCCGCGGACCTTTCCGGAAGGAATCCCGAACGGACCATGGCGATCGCGATCATCGGCGGGCTTTCCTTCTCGAGCTTCCTCAGCCTTTTCATATTCCCCGTTATCTATCGATACTGGTTCTCGTCGCGGACGTAAACGGAGGCGCGCGTTGTGGTTCGATCGCAAGGTTTCCTATCTTCTCCTCTTCATTTGCCTCCTCATCCTTTCGGGTATTTGCTTTCTCGGGTTCCGGTTCGGTTCGCCCGAGGCCGACGCGCGGGCCCTCGCCGTCACGACCGAGTACTCGGGCGCGAACGCGCGCGAGGTCGAGCGGGTCATCACGATACCGATAGAGGACGCGATCGGCGACATCCCCGGGGTCTTAAGGATGTCGAGCTCGAGCGAGTTCGGCAAATCGCGGGTCACGGTCTTCGCGAAGCGGGATGCCGAGATAAACGCCCTTTACGCGGACATTACGGAACGCGTCGAGCGAGCGCGCTCGGGCTTTCCCCGCGCGGTGCAAAAGACCCGCGTCGCTCGGGGCGACGCGACGAATCGCCCCGTGTTCATCGTTTCGTTCGAGTCGTCGTCCATCGGAAAGAGAGAGCTCGGCGAATACGTCGACGAGGCCATCAAGGTTCGATACGAGCGCGTGCGGGGGACGGGCGAGATCGAGACGGGGGGACGCGCGATCGAGGACATCATGGTATCCGTTGACCCGAAACGGGCCGCGGAATACGGAATCGATTCCCTCGCGGTCTCGGAGGCGCTCCGAGACGGATATGCCCGCTTTCCGGTCGGGAGCGTCGAGGCAGGCGAAAGGTCGACCCCAATTTTCTTCGACGGCGACCTTCGGGACTTGGATGACTTCAAGCGAGTCTCGGTTACCGCGGCAGACGGCACGCCCATCAGGCTTTCCGAGATCGCCGACGTTTCCCGAAGCTACCGCTTTACCGAACAGCGAAGCCGCATCGACGGCGAGGAGCGCGTGATCCTCTACGTTCACTCAGGAGGCGCGACGAACGTACTCGCGCTGTGCGACGAGCTCGCCTCCGTAACCTCTGGCATAGCCAAGGAAGGGCTCGACGCGCGGGTGATATACAGCAAGGGCGACGAAATCATGGAAGGCATCGACAAGATCCTTATCTCGATGGCGGTCAGCATGGCGTCGCTCTTCGTCTTCATCGGCCTATTCATGCCGGACGCGCGCTCGCGGGCGATCCTCTCGCTGAGCATCCCCCTTTCAATCTTCCTCGGGCTCGCGGCGATCTCCGCGCTCGGCGTTCCCGTCGACGCGAGCATCGTCTCCGGTCTCACGATCGGCTCCGGGCTCATCATCGACAACTACCTCATCATCTACGACTACGTCAGGAAAAACCGCGGCGCGTCCATCGCACCGATCGCGCTGCCGCTCCTATCCGGCACGCTCACGACCCTCATCGTGTTCCTGCCGCTCCTCTCGCTCAAAAGCCTCAACGCGGGCATTCAGTCGATATCGCTTTCGATCTGCGGCATGCTCATTATCTCGCAGTTCCTCACCTTCACCTTTATCCCGCTGCCGCTTAGGCTCGCGGCCCTGCGAGAAACGGCGCGAAAGCCCGTCATCCCGTTTGCCCTGGTCGCCAGGCCCTTTTTCTTCCTTACCGAGATTTCGCGGCGCGGGCGGAAGCCCCTTCGCCTTGCCTACGCGCTCATCATCCTCGCGGTTCCGGCCCTGCTTCTCCTCGAACCAAAGGAGTTCACCCCGATCGACGACGAGGGAATCATCTTCGCGCACGCGGAGTTCCCGAGCGGCACGACCATCGCCGAGGTCGACTCGAAAATCCTGCCGTACGCGCGCGAGTTCCGGAAGGTTCCTGCGGTCAGGCGGGTGGAAACGAGCGCGCGGCGCGGCGCGGCCGATATCAGCGTCACCTTCGATAACGACGCGGTCGCGTCAAGCGATCTTCAGGAAACCCTCGAGCGGATCACCGCCGCCTCGCCCCATGCGCGGTTCTTCTTCGGCCTCGACCAAAACACGAAAGCCTACAAAATACGCCTCACCCTCACGGGAAGCGACCACGCGGCGCTCCGCGAGCGGGTACGGAAAATCGGCGAGGCCTTCTCCCGAGAGGATTGGGTAAGCGGGGTCGTATATCATTTTAAGGAAAATCCGCCCGCGCGCGTGTTCGAGCCGAACCTCGCCCAGCTCGCGGGGCTCGGCCTCTATCCCGATCGGGTCGCCTCGGTTCTTCGGTGGAACGCGCAGGGACCGGTCGCGCTCAAGTGGATCGAAAAACAGCGGGAACGCGACGTGCGCGTCTCGAGCCCCATGGCTGACCGCACGCTTGAGGGCCTCGCCTCAATTCCCCTCGCGGTTAAGGGCTTAAGCCCAATACCGCTCTCGGGCGTCGGCTCCTTCCGCGAGGGCTCGGAACCCGAGCGACTCTACCGCGACAACCGGCAAAACTCGGTGAGCTTCACGCTACTGACGAAGCGGCTCGCCCTGAACGAGATCGACGCGCGAATCAAGTCCGTAGCGACGGCTATCGAATTGCCGCCAGGCTACGGCCTCTTTCCCGACTCATCGCTTACCGACTCAATGCGGGAGTATCGGCTCATGTTCCTCGTCTTCGTCTTCGCGGTTTTCCTGATTTACGCGCTGCTCGCGATCGAAAACGAAAGCTTTATCCTTCCCCTTTTGATAATCTCTGCGATACCCTTTTCGGCGTTCTTCCCGCTTATCTTCCTCATCGCCCTCGGGAAACCGATCACGATCGCCTCGATCATCGGCATCGTCATCCTCTCGGGAACCTCGGTGAATAACTATATCCTGATTACCGATTCCCTCGCCGCGTCGCGGGGAGAAGGTTCCTTTCTCGAGCGCGTCAAGGCCGCGCTCGCCGATCGGTTCAACCCGCTTTTTCTTTCCTGCGGCACGAGCGTCATCGCGTCGGTACCGATCCTTTTCACCGCGCGCCCGTTTTCCGATTTCCCGAGCGCGCTCGCCGTCATCATCACCCTCGGAATCCTCGGAAGCTTCGTCGGATCCTTCCTTTTCCTTCCGGCCATCGTCGATTGGTTTCTCAGGGAGAAACACGAAACGTAGGGATTCGATCGTGCTTCAGAAATGGATTCCTTCTATAATAAAACTTTTTTTCAATTTTTCCCCTCAGGCGACCACGGACAAGCGAGACGCAAATTTGCATTTAACCCGCCCATCCACTACGCTTTCTTTAGCGCTGTAGAAGGATACCGGTAAAACATGTTGAATGTGGCCCTTTCGTATGCACTAGTGATCGTCACCGTTTCGCTGACCCTCGTAACGCTCACCATGGCAATTGGCCGAAACGAGCGCCACCTCTGGATTTACACCGCGGGTTTCGCGTTTTCCTCCGCCTGCTTTCTCCTCTACACCTTCCAAACGAGCGTCGGGCAGTTCATCGGGATTATCCTCTCAAACCTCCTTTTGATCCTCTTTCACCTATTCATGGTTTGGGGAATCAGGAGCTTTTACTCCCTTCAGCCCGCCTGGCCTCGTCGTTTCTGGGCCTATTCCGCCGCATACGTCGCGGCTATGGCCGCGCTCACCTACGCCATCTCGGTCTTTTCCTGGCGCGCCGCGCTCACGTCCGCGTTTATCGTCATCATCGTCCTCGAGTTCCTTAAAACCCTTATCCGCAATTCGTACGATACCCTCGACGCCATCCGATACCCGGTCATCGCGTGTTTTTCCCTCTGCGCGGTCTTCCACGCAGCGCGCTGCGTCCTGCTCGCGACCGGGCTATTCTCAGGCGACGGCCTTTTCTTTAACAACCCGCTCACCACCCTCACGATCGCGTTCACGATCGTCTTCTCCATCATCTGGTCCGGCGGGATCTTCCTCCTTGACAACGCGAAGCTCGTGAGCGACCTCATCAAGAAGAACACGATGCTCGAGAACATGGCGCTCAAGGACGAGCTCACCGGGCTCTTCAACCGCCACTCGCTCGACCAATCGATCGTCGCCGAGATGCAGCGGCAAAACCGCTATCAGGAGCCGGTCTCGCTGATCATGCTCGACCTTGACCACTTTAAGAACGTCAACGACCGCTTTGGCCATGACGCCGGAGACGTCGTGCTCGTCGAGGCGGCGCGTCGCGTCCTCAAGGGGATTCGCTCTACCGATTTTCTCTTTCGCTGGGGCGGGGAGGAATTCCTCATACTCATGCCGAACACGAACCGCGAGGGCGCGGGACTCGTCGCGGAGAAACTCCGGTGCGTCCTCCTCGCCGCGCCGATCGACCCGGTAGGGACGGTTACCGCGAGCTTTGGCGTCGCGGAGCGGCTCCCCGGCGAAAGCCGCGAGGACTGGTTCCGCCACGTCGACCAGGCGATGTACCGGGCGAAACGCGGGGGCCGTAACCGCGTGGAGCTCTGGAAGCCCGGAAACGAGATGCCGGTCGCGGCGGTTCAGGTCGAATGGCAAAAGGAATGGGAATGCGGGAATAAGGCGATCGACCGCGAGCATCGGGAGATCATCGCCCTCGGAAACGCGATCCTCGAGACCTCATCAGGGAAGAAAAAGGGCGACGAGATAAAGAAGTCCGTCGAGGCGGTCATCATTGCCATTCAGCGGCATTTTCAGAACGAGGAAGAACTCCTCAAGGCCTCAGGCTACCCGGACACGGACCATCACGCGCAGATCCATCGGACGCTCTACGCCGAGGCGCGCGAGATGCAGGAAAGCTTCAACAAGGGAAAGACCGAGGCGCCGATTCTCTACGACTACATCGTCCACAAACTGATTTTGGACCACATTCTCACCACCGATATCCTCTATTTCCCCTACGTTCGCGATAGGCAAAACGGCAGGCCGAGCCGGTCGTAACGCCCCGGATAACTCCGTATCCGTGCGAGGCTCGGCGGTATCCGTCTCGCTCACGCGCCAGAAACATTTCGCGATCATTTCACTAAAACCGCTTGCCATGATGTTGCAATAATGGTATTTTGTTATACATGGATAACATATAAAAAATATACGCGAGTGTGGCAATAATCGATTACGATGGAGTTGGGGAAGATATATGACGAATTCAGTGGCGTATTTGATGCCGGGCGAAACCGCGATGGTTCTGAAGCTGGAAGGAGGCCGCGGGTATAAGGCGCGCCTGGCCGCGTTGGGGTTTACGATCGGCACGCCGGTTAAGCTCGTGCGTAAAAGCCCGGGCGGCCCGCTGCTGGTAAGCCTGCGGGGAACGCAAATCGCGCTCGGGTTTAGCGAGGCGGAACGCATTCTCGTCGGGCCCGTAGAGGAAAAATCGACAAACATAAAGGATGACGGCATCGCGGCTAACTATCGGATCGCGCTCGCCGGCCAACCCAACGTGGGCAAGTCCACCGTTTTCAACTTGCTTACCGGGATGAATCAGCATGTCGGGAACTGGACGGGCAAGACCGTCGACCAAAAGACCGGCAGCTTCGATTACCATTCGAAACGCTACTCGATCGTGGACCTTCCCGGAACGTACTCCCTTTCGGCGAACTCGGAAGAGGAGCTCATCGCGCGGGAATATATCCTGCAGGAACATCCGGATCTCGTCGTCGCCGTCGTCGACGCCGCGATCCTCGAGCGCAATCTGTATCTTGTCGCCGAGCTCCTGCTCCTTCCGACCCCGGTCCTGTTGGTATGCAACATGATGGATGTCGCGGAAAAGGAAGGCATCAAGGTCGAGCCCGAGGTTTTGGAGAAGGCCATCGGGATTCCGGTCGTTCCGATGTCGGCCTCTCGCGGCCACGGGGCCGAGGACCTCGAGGCCGCCATCGAGAGCATGCTGCTCAAAAAATCGGAGTATCGCCCCAATCTTCCCCCGATCCTTCCCGCGCACCGCCCGATCCTCGAATCGGTCAGGCAACTCGTCGAGCGATACGTTCCCGCGGTTTATCCTCCCGATTGGGTCGCGCTTAAGCTGCTTGAGGGCGACGAGGCCTTGTGCGCGCTCATGAAGGAGCGGATGCCCGAGGCCGAATGGAAGGACGTCGGCGCGATTCTGTACGAGCATGAGGATGCCGTGCTCGATATCGCCGGCGCCCGCTATAGCTGGATCACGCGCATGGTGCGCGCCGCCGTCGTGGAGCCGCCCGCGTCCCGCATGGGCTTTACCACGAAACTCGACCGGATACTGACCCATCAGTTCTTCGGGACGGCGATTCTGATTCTGATACTGGGCGGCGTGTTCTGGATCACCTTCTCCCTTGGCGCACCGCTTCAAGCGATGCTCGGCTCCCTTCTGGGCCATTTGGGCGACGCGGTTCGCCTCTGGCTCGCGCCGTATCCGAAGTGGATGGGGGAACTGATCGCGGGAGGGCTTTTCGGCGGTCTCGGAATGGTCGTGACCTTCCTTCCGATTCTCGCGATATTCTATCTCGCGCTCGGCCTGCTCGAGGATACCGGGTATATGGCGCGCGCCGCGTACCTCACCGACCGATTCATGCACATGATGGGCTTGCACGGCAAGAGCTTCATGCCGATCGTTCTCGGTTTCGGCTGCAACGTGCCCGCCGTGCTCGGGACGCGCATCATCGAATCGCAAAAAGCGCGCGTGCAGACGGCGCTGCTCGTGCCGCTCGTGCCCTGCACCGCGCGCCTCGCCGTCATCTCGATTTTGGCGCCAATCTTCTTCGGGAAAGCGGCGCTGTGGGTTACCTGGTGCCTCGTCGGAGGAAACCTCGCCATTCTTGCCGTGCTTGGGCTCATCCTGCACCGGGTCGCGTTTGAAGACGAGCATGTGGCGTTCATAATGGAATTGCCGCTCTATCATATCCCGAACGCGCGGACGATCGGCCTGTACATAGGGGAGAATCTCTTAGGGTTTCTCAAGAAAGCCGGGACCGTTATCCTGGTCGCGTCTCTCATCGTCTGGGCCATTTCCTATTTCCCTACCGGCAATATCGAGACGAGCTATCTCGGCGCCGTCGGCCTATGGCTGGAACCCGTGAGCCGCTTGCTCGGTTTGCCCTGGCAAGTTTTCGTCGCGCTCCTGACGAGCTTCGCCGCGAAGGAGAACACTGTCGCGACCCTGTCCGTTCTTTACGGAAACATCAATGCCGTCTTGCCCCAGGTCATCGTTCCCGCCGCGGCCGCCGGGCTTCTCGCGTTTCAGATGCTCTTCGTTCCATGCGTGGGAACCATCGCCGCCATCAAGCAGGAAACGCAGTCGCTGAAATGGACCATATTCAGCTTCACGCTCATGCTCTTGCTCTCTTTCGGGGCGGCCTTTGCGGTGTATCGGCTGGGGAGCCTGTTCTGATATGATGCGCGCCCTGCTTGCGCTGCTCGATTCCGGCGGACCCATGACGCGCGAATCGATGGCCGAATCCCTTGGCGTCGGCCTTCCCGAACTGGACGACATGATCGAGCGCCTGATCGCGCTCGGGTACGTCGAAAGCGTTCAAGTCCCGAATCCCTGCGATAACGCCATGCCCTGCAAGGCCTGCGCGCGCTGCGGCGGCTGTTCAGGACGCAAAGACAGGACAGCGTCCATATCGCAATTGCGCGTTACGCGCCGGAAATAGGGCAATCGCGGGAATAGGTCACTTACTGGAAACGGGATGAAAGGTACTCATAGCGGCTTCTGAGGATGCCGCTTCTCTGGAAGGTATCGGGAGAGTACTTGATGGGCGAAGAGAGCAGGGTCACAAGCCTGACGGCCTCGTCGGTCGAGAGGTTCCTGACTCCCGTCCTGTAGTGATAGCGCGACGCGGCCTCGATCCCGAACACGCCCTTTCCCCATTCGGCGTAATTCAGGTAGAGCTCGAAGATGCGGTCCTTGCCCAGGATGTGCTCCATCTCTACGGCGAGAATCATCTCGAGGTATTTTCGCAGGTAGCTTTTCTCCGGCACGAGGAACAGGGTTCGCGCGGTCTGCATGGTGATCGTGCTCCCGCCGTAGAGGGGACGCCCCACCCGCTTGTTGAGCTGCCAGGCGTTCTTGAGCGCCGCGGGCACCACCCCATGATGGGTATAAAACGAGCCGTCCTCGACCTTGATGATCATGTTTCGGGTTCGCCAGGGGATTGCCTTCATGTACAGATAGCGAACGGGCCTCACCTTCCAATGGAAAAGGACGGCGCGATAGGCCATGACGCTCGTCACCGGCGGGTTCACGAAGCGATACGCGAAGATCACCGGGATCGTCGCCTGCATGAAAAAAAGATTGATGTATATGAAGAAAAAAGGCACGAAAAGCGCCCGACCGATGAATGATGGAACTCGCATGCGGAGCCTAGTGTATCGCGAAACGCGCTCCGTGGGAAGCGGCGGCATCAGCTTTCAGACTGGGTAATCGGAAGCTCGATGCGAAAGGTAGCGCCCTTTCCCTCTTCCGAATCCACGGAGATCCGCCCATGATGCTTATTAACAATGATGTCGTACGAGATGCTCAAGCCTAAGCCCGTGCCTTTCCCGGGATCCTTCGTGGTGAAAAAAGGATCGAAAACCCGCGAAAGGACGCTCTTCGGGATTCCCGGCCCGTCGTCCGCGATCACGATCACGACGTACGCGCCC
>Ga0209098_1003624_pt1 | contig 12608 bp, 10 predicted proteins | sample AD_JPNHW1_MetaG_FD_184429 | JGI IMG/M metagenome (GOLD analysis project Ga0209098, IMG submission 184429) | Active sludge microbial communities of municipal wastewater-treating anaerobic digesters from Japan - AD_JPNHW1_MetaG (SPAdes) (version 2) | ecosystem: Engineered > Bioreactor > Anaerobic... | reverse complement strand
GGATAGGTTCGGGTACCATTAAGATTCTTATAATCAACTAATTCATATTCTCCAGAATCATATTCATACAGCCCCAATACTGTATAATAAGTACCTGCTGAGGGCCTGGTATAACTGATGTTGTTTTCATCAATAGTTCTGACATTTCCTCCTTGTATTTGACTTGTTTTCAATTGGCAGTATAGGTGCCCTTTAAGTTCTCCTTTACCATTATATGGCGAATTTGTCATAAAAACTTTCAGGAGTAGTGTGCCACTGGTCCAATTTTCAGATTGATTGTTTTTTATCTCACCTGCCAATTTTACATTTTCATAGATTATTGACCATGGGCCTGTTAACTTAAGGCTTTTGTTCTCGGATAAGGATGTTGGTGTGTTTTGATAATTACTACCAGGTTCATAATCATAATTTTTACCAGGTTCATAATCAGTATAAGAGTCTCCTTCTTTTATGCGCACCCTAAAAAGCGGCTCGTCATATATAACACTTGCATATTGACATGGAATTACTTCTTTGCCCCTTAAGTCGCAGATGCCTTCTTTATCACCGATTTTCACCGAGAAATAACCATCTTCTAGAAGATTGAAACTTATATCCGTATATTTTGGTGCAATAATTTCTTTGCCCGACAAATCAAAAACACCCATCTTGTCTTCAATTTTTATCCTCAAAAATCCATATTTTTGATCATAAAAAATATCAGAATGGTTAACCGTTGTGATAATTTCTTTTCCATTCAAATCGCAAATACCAAACCTATCGTCGATTTCCACTATGAAATTATTATATAAAAGTATATTTGTATAATAATCAGGTGCAATAATTTCCTTACCTGTCACGTCACAAATACCCATTTTGTCCCCTATTTTCACTCTAAAATATCCTTCTTTAGCATAAAGGAAGTCAATATCTGTATATTTGACAGGTGCGATAATTTCGTTACCGGTCAAATCACAGGCGCCGGCTTTACCGTCAATTAAAATCAAAAAATATCCGTTTTGTTCAAGTACAATTGCGTCAGGATAACGTTTTTCTAACATTTCTTCAATTTTATCAGATTGCCCACATCCAATGGCTATTCCTAAAATTGCCAAAATTATCATTGCAATTTTCTTCATAATTATTTTTACTCGCTTATTACCCATTGAGCGCGTCGGGGTTAATTATACTTTGTTATTTTCTGTTCCATTAAAAATTCGAGATATTTCCTAATTTAAAATACGATTTTATAGTTCAAGAACAGCGATGCATTGTTTCTTTTCAGTTTTAAAAAACAATGCCCATTTATGTTCAGATATTTTCAGACTTCCCAGAAGGTATTGCGGAAGTTCTGAAATACTGCTACCGTTGTTTTTTGAAGAGAAATCTATGAGAGTCGTAGTTTTGTCTGAATATGATTCTTTTCGGGGATCTAAAGTTAATAGTTGTATTTGTTTATTGTTTGTTATAATTAAAAATGAAACTTCATTATTGTATTGAAATTGTCGCAAATAACTTTGTATGGTTGGATTTTTAAAATCGCGATTGGAGATAAATGTTCCCTCTTTATCTAAAATAAATAAATATTTTCCTGCGGGAATTTCTGAAGAATTAACTTTGTTGTAGGAATAGCTCAACAAATATTCATTATTAATTATAAAGCTGCTTGCAGAACCAATTTCTCCATTCTTGAATAAAGTTTGAGTCATATAACGATTCGTATTTTCAATTTTATTTGATTCGGGATTAAAAATTGTACTAAAAAAACCTGATGACCACATGGGGGAATCCATTCCTTTTACATCGGGAGCATAGGTTCCGGTAATCAGGATACGTTGATTATCAGTCAAAGACATTGAAAGATTTGATGCTCCCTTGGTGTCATTCCACAAGCGACCAAAATCATAATCTCTGGAATCCTCTTTTGAAAAAACATGAATACCCAAAAATGGTCCTATGGGGAACTTTGGCGCAGCATCAGAAACAAATTGAATTTGAGCAGCATTATAGCTTGTTAACCTGGCAAAAATTACTTTTCCGTCATCAGTCACCAAATAATCGTGGTAATTATAGATATACAAGTGTTCAAAATCAATATCACCGTATAAAACCTTTCTGTCGAATTCTTTTTCCCATTGTTTTTCCATTTTTCGGTTAAAAAGAGCTACGGTTGTCTTGACTCTCAGGCCTGTAGTTCCAAGCGAAGAAATAACTCCCACATATTCTCTGTTTGCAGAAATATGTGCATTAATATCATAGCCATACCAGTTGTCAATAGGAGTTTCATAAACTGTATTTTTTTGGATAAGTTGAAATGTGCTTGATTCAAAGCGACAATGAATTAATCCACCATTTCTTTTTTTGTTAATTAAAAGAGGATCTGTCTTTTTTAAAAGGACATCAATGTATTGATCATTGAGTAGCGCAATAGCCACCTCATATCCTTCAAATTCTTCCAATTTATTTTCCTTGATACGATTGCAATTTCCATCAACTTCGAGGAGAGTAGGGATTTCTCCATCCTTTTGATAAGATAATATATAGCTGTCGTTGATGCAGGCAATGGCAGAAAATCCCTTATCTTTTGCGGATAATAATTCATTTTCACTTCCAAAAATCAATTTTGGAGATTGTCCATACGTGAAGTTCGTTAAACTAGTTGAACAGAGTACGAGTACAAACGTAAAAAATATTTTTCTCATCTTTTTTGTGCCCTGTTATTACCCATTGAGCGCGTCGGGGTTAATTCAGGTTAATTATTAACTTGAGTTTTGCATTATTTCTTTAGGTCACACTGAGCCGTCCCGATCTATCGGGGCGTGTCGAAGTGTGACATGTATAGGTCGTCTTCCCTGCCTGCGTGCCGGACACTCCGGCAGGCAGGGACAATCTCCTCCTCCCACTTTGTTTCAGGAGAAGCTGCTCAGACTGCTTGTGTGCCGGCCTGTCCGACAGGCAGGGCGGCTTTATGGACTTATCAATATTTCGATTTTCATTCCTTTCACGATGGTTTACTTTTTAATTTTAAGTCTGCTGTTTCTGTTTTCTAAATGAAGATGTGACTCATTTATCCCATCTCTAAAACCCACACAAACCCAGCACCCATTGCACTCCTTTCTGCACATTCCCAGTTAAAAACCACAAAACTATCACATATCGATATGAAAAACAAGAAAATATTTAAAAAATTTTCAAAACGCCATTGGCTCAGTCCGATAGACCTCTTAAAAGCCAAAACTCCTTTGCTCCTAAAAATATTTTTACTAATTTAGCAGTCTAAATCAACGAAACTGAAACGCATACTCATCATACAAACAGCATCTATAGGCGACGTGATACTTGCCACACCGCTGATAGAGAGCTTTGCCGCGCAGCAGCCACCGGTTGAGATTGACTTTTTGCTGAAAAAGGGATGCGAAACGCTTTTTGAAGGCCATCCATATCTTCACGAGGTTTTCATATGGGATAAAAGCAAAAAAAAATATGCACATCTTTTTCACCTGCTGAAACAAATTCGAAAAAGAAAATACGACCATGTGATTAATCTGCAGCGCTTTGCTTCTTCGGGCCTGTTGACCGTTTTGTCAAATGCACAGAACACCTGCGGCTTCGACAAAAACCCTTTTTCATTTTTGTACAAAAACAAGGTACGGCATATCATTGGCAGCGGCACACGCCTGCATGAAATTGACCGCAACCTGATGCTCATCGAAAATATTATTACTCCCAAAAGACAAATTAAACTATATCCCACACCGGCCGATTTCGAAAAAGTCAGCCCATATAAAACCCAACCATACATCTGTATTGCTCCGGCCTCTCTTTGGGAAACCAAAAGGTTTCCGGAAATAAAATGGGTGGAATTTCTCAATTCGCTGCCCGCCGAATTACCTATTATGCTTCTGGGGTCAAAAAATGATGAGGAATTATGTAACAATCTTATTAGAAAAAGCGTACACAAACATATCGAAAACCTTGCCGGTAAGCTGAGTTTTCTGCAGACTGCCGCCTTGTTAAAAGATGCACACATGAGTTTCACCAACGATTCGGCACCTCAACACCTTGCTTCGGCTGTAAATGCGCCTGTGGCGGCGATTTTCTGCTCCACCGTGCCTGCCTTTGGCTTTGGGCCTGTATCCGGACATTCCTTTATTATCGAAACCCGCGAAAAACTTGCGTGCCGGCCCTGTGGAATTCACGGCTACACAGCGTGCCCCGAGAAGCATTACCAATGTGCTGTTTCCATCAACAACCAACAACTTTTAGATTGTTTATCCTTATGAAAGAAGAGCTGTTAAAGTCTTTTGAAATAGTCCGCAAAGGCGGAGTGATCCTCTACCCTACCGATACCGTATGGGGCCTGGGATGCGATGCCACTCTTAGCAAATCGATTGAACGGATTGCACAGATAAAAAAACGTCCGGGAAACAAAGCCATGATCATCCTTCTTGATTTGCAGGAAAAGCTTTATCAATATGTTGAGGACATACCCGAAATTGCTTTTGATTTCATGAAGAACATCGCTACTCCGCTGACCATCATATATCCCAGGGCAAAAAACCTTCCTAAAAATCTCATTGCTGAAGATGGCAGCATAGCCATACGCATCACCCATGATGAGTTTTGCAACAAACTGATCAACATGATGAACGCACCGCTTGTTTCCACTTCTGCCAACTTATCGGGCGAACCGACACCGCTGATATACAGCAGAATCAATCCGGTCATCATCGACCAGGTGGACTACGTGGTGGACCTTAACAAGACACGTATCAAAGAAGTGAAATCCTCCACGGTAATCAAATTCACCGATGACGGGGATTATAAAATTCTCCGTTCCTAAGCCGGTTTTTTTGTAATTTTGCCCCTCACGGTTTGGGATTTTGAAAGAACACTTACAACATAGGATTTTTACTATCATTTCGGATATTGCGCAGGCACAACAGCTCGAAGTTTTTGCCATTGGCGGTTTTGTGCGCGACAGCATCCTCAGGCGGTCATGCAAAGATATTGACATTGTGGTGAAAGGCAGCGGCATAAGCCTGGCAGAACAGGTAGCTGCGGCCATTGGCCACGGATGCCAGGTAAATATCTTCAAAAACTTTGGCACAGCCATGTTGCATTTCGAAGACTATGACATTGAATTTGTGGGGGCCCGTAAAGAGTCGTACCATGCCGACTCGCGTAAACCGGCTGTGGAAGAAGGCACCCTTGAAGACGACCAGAACCGGCGCGATTTCACCATCAATGCCATGGCTATCAGCCTGCAAAAACACAACTACGGCGAACTCATCGACCCCTTTGGCGGCCTGGATGATATAAAAAAACGCTTGTTGCGGACGCCTTTGGACCCCGACATCACCTTTTCGGACGATCCGCTGCGCATGATGCGTGCCATACGTTTCGCCACGCAACTAAACTTCACTATATGGCCGGAGACCTTTGAAGCCATCAAAAAACACAAAGAACGTATCCACATCATTTCCAAAGAACGTATCATCGCCGAGCTGAACAAAATAGTGCTGGCTCCTGTGCCTTCCATAGGGTTTAATCTACTGGACCAATCCGGACTGCTCGAAATAATTTTTCCGCAGTTCGCCGCCCTGAAAGGTATTGAAATGATCGACAATAAAGGTCACAAAGATAATTTTTACCACACCCTGGAGGTATTGGACAAAATTTCGCTGAATTCCGACAACCTGTGGCTGCGGTGGGCTGCTCTGCTGCACGATATTGCCAAGCCGGTGGTAAAAAAGTTTGTACCCGCGACCGGATGGACCTTTCACGGTCACGAAGCCAAAGGCTCGCAGATGGTGTACGAGATTTTCAAAATGCTGAAACTGCCGCTGAACGAGAAAATGAGATACGTGCAGAACCTGGTTTTTCTGCACCTACGGCCAATAGTGCTGGTGGAAGACACCGTAACCGATTCGGCGGTGCGGCGTCTGCTTTTTGAAGCAGGCGACAATATCGACGACCTGATGATGTTGTGCGAAGCCGACATCACCTCGAAAAACATAAAAAAGGTAGAACGTTTTCTGAAAAACTTTGAAATCGTCAGGCAAAAACTTGCCGAGATAGAGGAAAAAGACCGCCTTCGCAACTGGCAGCCACCCATCTCGGGCGAAATTATCATGGAAACTTTCGGCCTGCCCGCCTGCAAAGAAGTGGGCATCATCAAAACGGCCATACGCGAAGCCATACTGGATGGTACCATTGGTAACAACTACGACGAAGCATACCAATTTATGCTTCAGCAGGGCGAAAAACTGAATCTTAAGAAAAAATGAACATTTCCGTTTGTCTTTTCTTAAATTCTAAAATAATTAGACTTTTCGTGCAACCAAAAATTAAAAACAAGTGTCCATATTCACAGTGTACCAATAAAACCATTATTATGAAGAAGCTATTACCCATTTTGTTTTTTGTTGTAATGACAACAAATGCATTTTCACAGCAGAATTGCCAGGCTTACTTCAGTTCCATATATAATCCAGCCACCACCACCATTAATTTGCAAGATAGCTCATACAACATTGATTCAACACAAATTAATGTTACTTCCTGGTTATGGACTGTTCAGTATGACGGTTTTTCGTATACGTACAATATTCAAAACCCGGTTATTCAATTTAATTATTATCCAGGAACTGTAGATGTTTGTCTGACAATTAACACAATTAACGGCTGCAGTAGTATTTTTTGCGATACAATTAACCTTTTCAATCCATCATCCTGTAATGCGCTATTTTATTATTTGATTGATTCGTCAACAAATAATTATAACTTTATTGATTCTTCCTATACTTTCTACCCCTTCAACAATACTATTTCATGGCTGTGGATAGTTTACGATAATAACAGCAATATTTTAGCTACCAGTAACATTCAAAACCCAACATTTTCTTTCCCTGGGAGCGGCATTTATCAAGTATGTCTTACTATTACTACTGATAGTGGTTGCCAATCAACCAACTGTGATTATGTATATGTACAAGACAGCAACAGCTCCTATTGCCAGTTAAATATAAGCGCCAATATCGGGCATGTTTCATTCCCGGGTGGTAGCGATGGGTATATTGAACTAACCGTTACAGGCGGAACACCGCCTTACACTTATAACTGGATGAATCTTGGACTAAACACACCAACTATTTACAATCTGTCAAGCGGGGTTTATACCGTTAGTATTGCCAGTGCAGATACCACATGTCCGGCAGTTACTTTCACAGCTCAGATAGTTGAACCTTACGACTCGACAAATATCATAATTGATACATTGTACACTAATGTCATCGACACCTGTTTTGGGAATGTTGTTGATAGTTTTTACATTGACAGTTTATATATTTCGGGAAGCAACATAATAACTGTTGTTTGGTTATTTGTTGGTGACAGTGCAAACACCTTAGTTTATGCTACTTATAATTATACATTTACTGGGGCTCAGATTGTAGTATTATCTGTGAATTGCGACAGCGGTCAAAAAGAGCTGACTACTTATATGGGCTATATTTATATCAACCAGACCTTAGGTTTTGAAAATAACAGCCAGCAACAAAAGCTGAACCTGTACCCTAATCCTGTTAGCGATTGGCTGAACATCGATTTCGGTGATTTCATGCCGGCACAAAGCATCATTCGGATTTATTCAGGTTCAGGCCAGGAAGTATTCAACACCTCATTGACCGAAGAAACAAGAAATATCGCTATTGATGTAAGCCATCTGAAAACTGGTATATATTTCATCAGAACGATGGATACCAAAAATAATATTATTACCGGAAAATTCATCAGATAAGATTTTATTTCGTCAGGATTTTAAGAGGTTGTTTCAAAATAACAGCCTCTTTTTTTTTGGGAAAAATCAATTTTTATATTGCATTTTATATAATTTTGTAGTATCATCCTAAAGGTAAATAAATAAAAAAGAAATAATAAGATGCTGATATATAAGTTTAAAATAATCAACGATGAGATTGATGATTTTTACAGGGAGATAGAAATAAAACCCGGCAATACCTTCGAGGATTTTCACGACATTTTGTTAGAATGCATAAAGCTAACACCTGGAGAAATGTCCTCATTTTACATTTGCGACAGCAGGTGGAACAAGCTTCAGGAAATATCACTTCTGAATATGAACGACGAGGATGATAGCGAAAAAGACCCTGAAAGCGATGCAAAACCTGTAAAATTAATGGCGGATGTAAAACTTAAAGAAAGCATCATCGACCCTCATCAACGCCTGATCTATGTTTACGACTTTCTGAAAATGCATATCTTCTATATCGAGTTGTCGAAAATTACCGAAGGTGACGCCAAAAACACCTATCCCCGTTGCACAAAATCGGCTGGCGACATTGTCCAATTAAAAAAGACACCGCCCAAAGCTGTTGATATTATTGAAAAAGAAGAAGACATAATTGACGATGATACCGACAATTTCTTTGATGACGACCTCCCATCTGATGATGGCAGTTTCGACCTCAACGACGGGTTCGACGATTCAAAATACCTTTAAATAATTGATGGGTATTCAACAGCATTCTCCCGGCCAAAAACACCTGATCATCATACTGGGACCCACCGCCGTGGGAAAAACCTCTCTTGCCATCAACCTGGCAAAACATTTCAAAACAGAAATTGTATCAGCCGATTCGCGGCAGTTTTATCGCGAAATAACTATTGGCACTGCCAGGCCTTCGCCCGAAGAACTGGCACAGGCGACACATCACCTGATAGGCATGCTCTCCATTTCGGATTACTACAATGTTTTCCGCTTCGAAACAGAGGTGATAAGTCTTTTGAAAAACCTTTTCTCCACGCACCACGTAGTCATCATGGCCGGCGGGTCAGGCCTGTATATCGATGCTATATGCAATGGCATTGACCACATTCCCGACACTGATGAGGATTTGCGCAACGACCTCAACAATATCCTGCTCCACCAGGGCATACAACCCCTACGCGACCGGCTCAAACTGCTTGATAGCCAGGCATACCAAAATATTGACCTTGCCAATCCCATGAGAATAATCAGGGCATTGGAAGTATGTTTAACTACGGGAAGAACCTACTCTTCATTTTTACATAATGTAAGCCCGCATCGCCCTTTCAATATCATTAAAGTAGGTCTGAAACGCGAACGCAAAGAATTATACGACAGGATCAACCACCGAGTGGATGAGATGATAGCCAAGGGGCTGGCAGAAGAAGCACGGAGTCTTTACCAATACCGGAATTACAACAGCCTGCAGACAGTGGGATACAGAGAATTATTTGAATATTTTGATGGCAACTATTCCATGGAAAAGGCTATTGAGAAAATCAAAACTAATACCCGCAGGTACGCAAAAAAACAAATGACCTGGTTTGCCCGCGATAAAGATATTCATTGGTTTTCACCCGAAGACCAGGAAAGTATCTTGTCATTTATTGCCAACCAGATTACAGCTGGAAAAATTAAGAATTGACCGTTATCAGTATCATCATGGCAGATAATTTCGTATTTTTGCACCCGAATTCAAAAAGTTCAAAAAAGGAAATACTGATGCCTCTTTGTAAAAAACTAAAAACCTCCCATCCAACACAATGAAACGCATTATTCTAAGCATATTATTGACATCCATTTTGTTATCTTTCGTAGAAGCACAACATTGTCCACGAAATTTACTTGACTGCAAAGGCGCCTGCGGCTGGTTCACCGATGCTGACAACGACGGCTACTGCGACCTCACAGCCTTCAGCGATGCTATTGTCAAAAAAAGTATGCACAAAAAAGATTCCATCGAAAGCACCCTGAATCAGAAGACTCCAAATATTACGGACAGCCTGCCTCAGGCGCCAAATAAAATAAACACCAACAATGTTGCAACGCAGAAAAATACCGATGACAAAAAATTGTCCGAACCTGTCACCGAACACAACTGCCCTTTTGCCAACACTCCTGAATGTGAAAAAAATCAGGTTGCGCAAACCAATGTAGCCAACACTGATAAAGGGCTACAGCTGCAAAATGAGGGAGAAAACAAGAATTTTAAAGTAAAAAAATACGACATCTTTCTTATCTTCGGATTAAGCATTTTGTGTTACCTGATATCCTGGATACTATCCAAAAGAAATGTTTGGAAAAAAAGTACCCACAAAAAATTCTGGAACACCATTTTGTTGATAACCTTTTTGAATACCGGTCTTACCGGCCTTTTCCTTGTGATACAGATTAATTACCTTGTATTATTCGACTGGTTTTCGAAACTGCTATTCTGGCACGTGGAATTTGGCATCAGCATGGCTGCCATATCTATAGTTCATATTCTATGGCATTGGAAATACTTCTGGCACCTGATAGTAAAACGCAAAGACAGTTCGGACTGCAAAGATGCCTGACAAGCATCTCGTAACGGGGATTATAAGAAAGTTTTCAGGTCGATTATCTGCGTTATTTCAAAGGTAAAACTTTCGTTGTGGCTTATGTTTTCATAGTTACAGAACACCTGATCTATACCTGCACGGCGCGAACCTGTCAGGTCCACTTCCATATCATCGCCTATCATCAGACAATCTTTGGCCGCGGCATTGATTTCTTTCAGGGTGTATTCAAAAAACATCCGGTCGGGTTTTTTACATCCGGCTTTTTCGGAGGTAATCACCTTGTCAAAATATTTCTTTAGGCCCGCATAATGTATTTTTCGGTACTGAACCTCTTCAAAACCGTTGGTAACAATATGAAGCGTATATCTGCCCCCAAGATAATCCAGCGTTTCATAGGTTCCCGGAAACACTTTGTTTTTGGTTGGCAACACCTGCAGATAATGCTCAGAAAAGTCTTTCGACAGGGCTATATCATCAATACCAAATAACAAAAATGCCTTATAAAAACGCACATACATCAGGTCGGACTTACCAATTTCGTTTCGGCGGTAACAATCCCACAAATCCAGATTAATCTTTTCATAGTCACGGAAAAAAGCACCAAAATCACTGACGCCACGACATTTCAACTTAAAGTCGTCAAAAAGTTCCCGGATAGTTTCTTCTGAATTTTTAGCAAAATCCCAGAGGGTTTTATCCAGATCAAACAGTAAATGGCTGTATTTTTTCATAAGTGAACGGCAAAAATAATCATTGTTTGTTAAAAAGAATGTGAGAAAAAAATTCTCCGGAGATTTTAAGAACGTTCATTTTCGCTATGTTTGCAAAATAATATTATTAAAACCTAATTTTATGATGATTAAAGGCGCTTATACATTATTGATTACCCCGTTCAGGGCAGATCTCACACTGGATGAAGAAGGATTAAGAGTACTTGTTCAGCGACAGGTAGCCTCGGGCATACAAGGCATCGCTCCCCTGGGTGTAACCGGAGAAAACACCCTGATGACCAACGAAGAAGTATATCGTGTGGTAGAAATTGTTGCCCAGGAGGCCAAAGGAAAAGCCATGATAGCCCCTGACATTTGCAGTACCAGTTTATGGGAAGCCAAAGAACGCCTGCAACGTTTTGTTGACCTTGGCGCTGATTATATTTGTGTTTTCACACCTTATTTTGTGTTGCCCAAACAGGAAGGCCTCATAGAATTTTATACCAAACTGGCTGATTTCTCGCCGGTTCCTATCTTGCTGCACAATGCGCCGGAAAGAACCGGAGTGGACCTGCTGCCCGAAACCACGGGCTTACTTGCCAAGCACCCGAACATTATAGGCATCAAGGATGGCAACAAAAAACTCGACCACCTGGCCAAAATCCTGCACCTCACCCGACAGGAAGATTTCTGTGTGTTTACCGGAAAAGACACCACGGCCTATCCCTTGATTTCGTTTGGCGGAGCAGGAACCTTTACCGTGGCCGGCAACGTGATTCCCGAAGTGATGAAAAAGTTAACTGAACATGCCCTGGCCGGCAACATGAAAGAAGCCGCCGAACTGCACTACGGTTACTACGACCTGTTTGAAGCCTTCAGGTATGAATCTAACCCAATGGCGGCCAAAATGGCCCTCAATTTGATGGGACTTCCTGCCGGCGGACACCGTTGTCCACTTACCCCCCTGAGCGAAGAAAAAACGGCTAAACTCAAAATGTTTATGCAGAAAAAAGGCCTGCTATGAAAAAAATCAGGTTGAGAGGCCCGGCAACCACAGCCAATGTAGGGCCGGGTTATGATATCTTTGCCATGGCCCTGAAGGAGCCCCACGATGAAGTTACACTCGAACTTACTGATGACCATGAAATAACCATTGCTGTAGAAAACAACCCACAGCAGATAGTTCCGCTAACCCCCGAAAAAAACACCGCCGGACTGGCCATACTTGAAATTAAAAAAAGGTACCATATAGATTTCGGCGTAAAAGTTACCATATCAAAACTTATGACCTCGGGAGGAGGCCTTGGCACCACCGGTGCATCGTCGGCAGCAGCAGTGTACGGGATGAACAAACTGCTGAACCTGAATTTGTCCCCGAACGAAATGGTGGACATTGCCCGTTTTGGCGAAGTGGCTTCCGGAGGCGCCCCCCATGCCGACAACGTGGCCGCTGCCCTGCTCGGGGGCTTTGTGCTCGTAAAAAATTACAACCCGCTCGAAGTGGTAAAACTTGAAATGCCCGAATTTCCTGTGGTGCTGGCCGTA
>Ga0209098_1003620_pt1 | contig 12616 bp, 1 predicted proteins | sample AD_JPNHW1_MetaG_FD_184429 | JGI IMG/M metagenome (GOLD analysis project Ga0209098, IMG submission 184429) | Active sludge microbial communities of municipal wastewater-treating anaerobic digesters from Japan - AD_JPNHW1_MetaG (SPAdes) (version 2) | ecosystem: Engineered > Bioreactor > Anaerobic >... | reverse complement strand
GCCCCCGCATTCCATTGATTCGTGCTGGCGGCATTCCCGTAATACAGGAATATCTCGGTGTCGCTGGCGGAGGTCAGCAGCGGAACCCTCACCCACGCCAGCATTTCCCCCGTCTCCCCCACATACCGCTCGATCTCGTGGTTCAACTTGTTCGTGCCCGTGTCCGACGTGAACAGCAAATCTCCCCCGTTGGCTTTCCCCACCTGGCCGCCATTGGCCACCGTCCGCAAAGTGGCGGCCGTCATCTGGACCATGACCGGGAAATTGGTCAGGGGAGCCGCCACTTGGCTCTTCGGTATCGTGATGCGGAAGCGATATCCCCAGTTCGTGTTGTACCACACCGGATAAAAATCGTTTCCTTGCAGCACCACGGTCGTCCGGTTCGTGCAATAACCCCAATCCGGCGCCACCGAAAGCAACGTCTGAGCCGCTGCGGTCGTCGCCATGCCCCAAAGCCCAACCATCCCGATGAGCAGCCCCGCCCACGTCGAACGGCTCCGACCGTACAAGCCCGTTGCCGAATTATGCCGTGATTCCATGTTTGTTTGCCGCATTTCCAGAATATCCATTCGCTGCTCGCTACAATCCACACTATACGACCGATGTTGACATGGATTCAACGACTTGTCTGCCGGGCAGCGGCCGCTATTCTTGCCGGGCATTTCCTCACACCGCGCGTGGCGTCGCAGCGAAAACGAATTCGCCGCCAAGCAAGACCGGCGATCCAGGGCGAATTGCGATTTTCGGTGGCCGGGGGCGTTGCCCCGGCCGCAGAATCGACAGCCTCCGGCTCAGGCGGGGCCGGCGACAACAAGCTAGAATTCGACCCCCGTTGCATCGCCGCGGCGTAAATAATAGTAGGCCGCTCCCGGGACCAGGACTTCATTGGTCGGAACCATCTCATAGGAATTCAGGTCGAACCATTGGCCGTCGTAGGGCACTCCCCAATTCGTGACGTACATGAGGAAGCGCCAGGTGCCATCCGCCTGTTGGACCACCAATTCATCGGCCAAGTCCTCGCTGGCGCCGCCCACCGGCCGAGCCGATGCCAGGGTTTCCGCCAACGGCAGGTTCTTGCCTTCGGACAAGCCGATGAGATTGAACCCGGGATTCAACGCCACGGATTGCGTGCCGTCGTTGCCGACCGGTCCGGTGAACGTCATGCGCACCGGAGTCCCCGTTTTGCGGGCCACCCACAGGCCCAAACCCGCCGGCAATTCATAGGTGCTGGCCGAACCGTCCGCTTCGCGCCAAGTCTTGGCCGCATCCAGATACAGCGTCCGCCAGGAGCCGTCGGGCTGCAGCACGTACACTTCGTCGGCGCCCGATCCGATCCCCCCATTGTTCCCATGCAATTGCTCGGCCAAGGCGGCCCCCATTTCGCCGTCAAACCGGCGGTCCGTCCGCACCGGCGGCGAAATCAGCGTGTACCCCGGCGCCACGTCGCGCCGGATCACGCCCCAGACATTCCGGGGGTCCGGCTCATCCCCGGCCAGCACCACACGATAGTACTTCCGCATCTCATTGGTCGTGACGCTCTGATCCAGCAAATCCTCTGTCGCCCCCGACCCTTGCAGCCGCCCCGCCACCTTCTGCCATGTCGCCGCCGGCGCGAAGGGATCCACCGAGCTGTACATCTCATACAACATCCCTTCCGCGGCTTCCCACCACACGGTCGTCTCGTTCGTGCGGCTCGACGCCCACAGATCCTCGATCTCCGGCTGCCAATCCGCCAGCGATTCCGGCACCCCGTTGGTCAGTGGCTCGCCCGGATGCCCCACATAGATGCGCACGATCTCCCAATCTTCGAACTCGCCGTCGGAGGCCGAGAACCGGACTGGATGCACCCCGTAATCCCCCGCCTTCGTCTGCCAATAAAACTCCCCTTCGCCCGCGCCCTTGTGGGTGAAGGCCGCTCCCCCCGGCATCGCCTGCGCCGTCAGCGCCGGCGCCGTGGCGTCCGGATCGCTCGCCCGCACCAGGAAGCCCAGCGTCTCCCCTTCCGCCACCGCTTTGTTGCCGATGTAGGCCAGCACCGGCGACTGGTTCTCCGGCGTTTCGCTCGCCGCAAACGTCACCCGGTATGCCCCCCCCCGGTCCGTGTCGAACAGGCAGAACCGGTATTGCCAAGGATCCGTGCCATGCTCGCGGCGCTTCTCGATCCACGCATTGGCCGCCTTCAGCACCTTCCCGTCGGCCCGCACCACCGAGGCCACTTCCCGCGTCGTGCCATCCTCATAGCTCCACTCCGCATAGAACGGACCGCCCGACGCCGGCACCACCACGTCGTACAGATGATCCCCCGCCCCCCCCTGCGCCAGCGTCAACGTCGCCCGCCCCGTCCAGTTCGTCACCGCCGTCTCCACGGCGTCCGATTCGTAGACCTTCAGCTCCTCCCCGTCCCGCCCCAGAAAATCCCGGATGGCGTCCCGTCCGGGCAGGTCCACCCACACGTCCCGCACCAACACGTGCGTCCTCGACGCCTGGATCAGCGACGTCAACTGACCGCCCAGCTCGTCCGCGTGCGTAATCGAAGCCTCGAACGATTTGAACTTCCCCATCAGCGTCGCGGTCATTTCCCACCGCGCCACCCCGGCGCACCCCGTCTGCACCGTTCCGAGATCCGCCAACAGACTGCCCGACGAAGGAAATCCATTCACTTCGCTGCCCAGAATCTCGAACCCCACCAACAACCCTTGCAGATTCTCCGTGATCCGCGGCTGCGCCGACTCCACCTTCAGGTTTCGGGCCGGACCATAACCGTCGTTTCGCACCCGCAGCCCCAAGGAAAATGGGATCTCCGGCTCGATCGGATCGGTCCAAGGATCGTCCCCATAGACCCGTTCCGGAAGGAAATAGTCCAACGTCAGCAAGGGCATCGGCAGCACCGTGATCTTATCGGGCGATACCTCCAGCGTCGTATTTTCCCCTCTCAAGCGATATGTCAACGCCGCCCCCACGGAATAGACCTGTCCCAGAACGTTCGATCCGCCCGCCCCGGCCGCCGGAATGATCATCCAATGGATCTCCGCGGTGATTCCCGCCTCGACTGTCCCGGCAGTCAGACTGGAGATGTTCTGCAACGCGTCTTCTCGGATGAAAAACAGCGCGTTCGTGTCCGTCGGATCCGACGTCGCCGTCGCCAAGGCCCCGGCCGCGTCCTTGAAGACCATCTCGATCTTCACGTCCGTCAGCGACAAATCGGTGAAACCATTCTGAATCCGCATCATCGCATCGAACGCCTGCCGCTCCAGCGTCGCTTCCTGCGCGATCTCCAGCTTCACCGAGGAACAGACCCCCGACAAGGCGGCATCGGCGGAATGCGCGACCCACCAGGAGAAAACAAGGAAAAGTGGGAACCTCGCAAACACACGCGGTTTCGTCTTCATGTCAGTCGATGTCCTCATGCAAATGCTCACTCGCATCCCATCTTCTTCATTTTTTCGTTCATAGCGGCCATCAGTGGTTTCAGCATATGTCTTTCCACAAGATTTCTCCATCCCTCGTACCCAGCCGGCTGGGGCAATTTGGTAATTTTATCGCCCAGCGCGGAGACCGACTCGAGTGGATTAAACGGCGAAGGATATAGTCGTGCTGCGTCGCCCGGCAGGTTCAACGTAAGCTCCAAGGCGCCAGGGATCATCCCCAGGATCGGCACATTCTTGAACGGGAGCTTCACCTCGGGGATCTTGCTCACGACGCCAATCGGATAGCCCAGCGGTAACGCGATATTCACCCCGGTTCTAACCGGACCTTGAACCACGTCCAGCATCTCCCCCTCGATGATGTACGCCTCGCTGTACTTGGACAGTTCTTCGCGCGATGTGCCATAATGCCTTGCCGTGGTTTCAAACACCCCGGCGGAATTGAACGTCGTCGAGTGAACTCCGACCAAGCCCCCACCCAACGCGGCCATTCCGCCGGCCAAAGAGTGTCCAGTCGCTTCAATCCCCGGGTATGTTTTGGACCATTCCTTCATCAAGTTGACCGCCGCCTCATATTGCGCTCCTTGCCCAAAATTCCCATCAAAGGCCCAGTCTGGATTCTTGAGATTGACTTCGCCGTCCGACCCGCGAAACGCCGCCACGTATTGTCCAGTTGCCGGATTGTAGAAGAGCGATGCAGAAAATCCGATCTCAGGCCTATCCACAGTCTGGGCACGGACCCAGCCATTGGGGCTGTTCGAGTAGATTCCATTCGGGTAAGGTCCATTGTCGTAGGGAGGCTTATTCGTAGGGGGGATGTTCGTATAGGCAGCGGCGGCGAGACTCAGCATCTCCCGGTCGTGTTTCAATTTCTTGCATTCATCGCCACCACTTCCCAAACAGCCATCGGCAGTGGGATCGGAGCTCAAACCAAACGAATCGATTCGATTGACGGGATCGTTGGCGCAGAAATGATATTGGTTCATCCCGGTCGCGAACCCCAGCGGATCGGGCGTCAAATAGCGTCCGGTCTCCGGGTCGTAATACCGGAAGGTGTTGTAATGCAGGCCGGTTTCTTCATCGTAGAGCTGACCGGAAAAACGCAGCGGCGTCGTCAGGCGGGAAGAAGGCTCGACCGTCGCCTTTCCAAACGCCTGTTGCGCGATGCTCCATGCCAAGGCGCCCTGTTCGGACATCAACCCCAACGGCGCGCCCCGATGATCGTTCAGGAAATAATGGCAGGCATTTGATTGCATCATGAAGAGCGGATCCATCATCCAGGTTCCCCCGGGCAGATATCCATATTCGCGGATCGCATGACCCTCCGCATCGTATTCGCCGATCAAGCCTTCGTCCGAGTACAGATACCAAGTCGCCACGCCGCCGACTTCCTTGGAGATGCGCCGTCCCTGCGGATCATATCCATAACGGGCAACGAGCTGTCCATCCGCATCCCGAACGGCGATCATTTTCCCCGCCACGTCGTACTCGAAATTCCGAGTCGATCCGTTGACGACCCGCTGGGTGACTTGGCCCGCCGCGTCGTATACATAGCTTCCGTTCGGCCAACGGATCAGGCGATTCATGCCATCGCATTCCCAAGCACCGGGCGCGCTGGAGGACGAGAGGCGATTCCCGTTTCCGTCATAGCCATACCGCTCTTCGCCCTCTGCCGGATAGCGGGCGGAGATCAATTGTCCCAACAAATCATAGTCGTACTGCCATTTTCCTGCCCCTTCGTCGATTTCCACGATCCGATCCATCGGATCCCGCCGCATGGTTTGGCTCATGACAATTTGACCGGCGGGATCCACCACGCGGTTGGATGCCTGATTTTGGTTCGAATCCAGCCAGACTTCCTGCCGGGTGCCACCGGGGTACGTCGTGGCCCGCCAGCGAGCTGTCTCATCATGGCTATAGCTAACGACACCATGCCCCGGCAGAGTCACGGATTGCAGCGCGCCATCCGCGTCATAGGCATATTGCTGAACGGTTCCGGCCGGATCGGTGAATGACACCTTGCGCCCCTTCGAGTCAAAGCCATATTCAAACGACTTGCTAAAGGGGCCATAATCGACCGTCACCCGCTGCGTCCGATTGCTGTCCTGATAATCGACATCCGTTGCCACGGTCGCCGTTTCGGAACGGATCACCCTCCCGAGGGCATCATAGGCATACTCATGGGTCAGTTCGGGAGCCGCCGCTTCCGGTGTTTGGTAAAAACTGGTTTCCACCAGGTTCCCCCTGGCATCATAGCGATTCCTTTGGGTATGGCCCATCGCATCGACGTTTTCCGCCAGTCGGTTCGCCCAATCGGATTGCGCCGCCCTCGTGCTGGAATCGCTCAAGACGGTTCGCGCAAGCTTGTTCGAAAAGTCATGTTCGACCCGCGTGCGCCGATCCTGACCATCGGTCACCTGTCCGATCTCTCCGCGCTCATTGTAGTGGAACGTGTTTGTGCGTCCAAGGACATCGATGAATTGCGTCAGACGTCCCAGCAAATCATAGGAATATCGGGTCTGTCCGCCCTCGGCATTTTCATGCCAAATCTTTTGGCCGAACTCGTCATACTCCCACCGGTTGGTCCGGACCTGTCCATTCTTTTCAAATACAAGCCGAACCAGATTTCCTTGTGCATCATATTGGAAATGGCCAACTTCTCCTGGCTCCACCATGTTCGTGATCAACCCCGATGCTTCGTCGTAGTCATAGCGATATTCCTCTTCGCGGGGAAGCGACGTCCGGATCTCGCGACCTTTCGCGGCCCGGTCAACAACCCCGTCCGATTCCAGAAGGGTGGCATTCCCCTGGGCATCGTAGGCATAGGTTGTTTCCTGCCCGTCGAACCCGCGTTCCCTAACCACCCGGCCGGCGACGTCGTAATCCCACCGGGCCACTTCACCCAGGCCATTGGTGACCGCCAGCAGCCGCCCCGCGACGCTATAGGTCCACGTGGACTGCCGCCCCATTTCATCCTGGCTCCAAATCTTCCGTTGCGCCGCATCGTAGCGGTTGCTTTGCAGCACACCCATTGAATCGCAAACTCCTGTCAGCAACCCGCGGACGTCGTAATCGTAATGGCGAACGTTCCCGCCCGGATCGACGCTGGCGAGCACGTTCCCCAGATTGTCGTACCGGTTGCTGGTGACCTGTCCCCATGGATCCGTTTCGGTCTGAACGTTGCCCGCCGCATCGTAGGTCCAACGCCAAACGACGTCGGGAACTTCGTTTTTGCCGACGCGTGTTTCACGCACCAGATTGCCGAGGTCGTCGTATTCATACCTTACTTCCTCTTCGAATTCCGTCCCCACCGCCGACCGCATCCGAACCAGGCCGCCCTGTTCGTCATGTTCCAGATCCGTCTCAAGCCCCCGTCGGTTCACGTGCTTGGAGAGTTGTCCCGCCGGGCCTTGATATTCGCACGTCGCGGTCTGCCCGTTTTCATATGCGATCTGCGTCAAGCGACCGTTGTCGTCGTAGGTGTATTGGGGCCATGCGTCCGCTTGCGCGCCGTCGCCATCCACCTGTTCCGAAACGACAAGGCCATTCAGCAAGCTCCGGACGAGGGATCCGGTGGAGTCGTACCAGAACTCTTCCAGTCGCCCGTCGGGATGCAGGACGGAAACGTAATACTCGCCGCTTTCCGAATCATAGCGATGCTGATAGCGCTTGTCGCCCACCCGGCTGACCGTGCCCGCGTCGTTGTATTCGATTTCGACGCGCTCTCCGCCGGGAAGGTCTTTCGAGATCAAGCGATCCCGATCATCATAGGCATAGCGGGTCTCGTAGCCCGCCACGTCGGACACGCGAATCAGGTTGCCCGCATCGTCGTAGGCATACGACACCTTCCGGTCCCGAACGTCTCGCACCTGCGCCACGAGCGACGTGCCGTTCACCTCGGCGTATTCCACCCACAAGACCTGGTTCGTGAAATGATCCTGGACTCCGATCACTCGATCATCGTCGTCGTACACGAGCCGAATCTTCGCGCCGTGTTCCTCGCCGTACTCCAACAGCCGCCCATCTTCCCCATAGCGCGACCAACGGTCTTCCTCGAACAATTCCCAGAATGACCCCCGACGCTCCAGACGTTCGCCATTGTACGCATGCAACACGCCTTGCGTGATGGAATGGACGTCGCCGTTCAATTGAACAGAGCCCGCGTAATCGCGGTCGTTGAGAATGACGTAGCAATAGGCTTCTCCCGGAGTTCGACTGGCCTCGTTGGTGGCCGGTATGGATATGGAGGCCTTCTTCGCCTCCCCCAGATATCCGAAGTTCCAGCGATATTGATCGTATTTTCTCGCCACCTCGATGGAATCTCCGGCCACCTTGACCCGCAGATCCACGACCTCATCTTCATAGTCGCCGCGACTCGCGGAAACCACGCTGTGCGCCGACACTTTTGGATCGCAGGGATCAGGAGGCGGGGGGGTGCAATCTCCCGTTGGACACGGGTCGTCCCCGCCGCCGCCGCCGGAAGGAACAGCCCCATCGGGAGGCCCACCCCCTCCCAATCCCGCGCTGCACCCCGAAGACGATTGAGGAAGGGCGGCGGGCCCACCGCTGCTCCCGTCGCCGCCGCCGCCGCCGCCGCCAAAACCGCCCGCACCGCCGCCGCCGCCCCACATATCCCAAACGAGGCATTTGATGATTTCAAACAAGCAGAGAAATGCCTCTCGCGCAAAAACCGTTCCGTTCGCGCAACAACATGTATACACAAGCCTTCCACAGGCCTGCAGTTTGCAGGGCTTCCAGCCGCCGCCGTCGGCCGCGTCCATGGCGGTATTCTTCAATTTCACGATCTTGTACGGAATGCGGACGACCTGTTTGGCTTGCAGTGAAGCGGGCACTTCGCAAAGCAGTTCCAGCCGGTAGGAATCTCCGCCATCAGGGGGCGTGAAGACGACGTTGTCCGCGCGAATCAATCCATAATTGGATATTTTCAGCTCGCCCTGGAAAACGTCGCCCGCCTGCATGTCTTCCGGCACTTGAACGGAGGCGGGTTCGATCACCACGACCGCCGCCGGAACGTCCGTCACATACGTGGTCACCAATGCAACTTCATAGCGATCCTCGATGGCGATGGGTTTCACGCTCCATTCCACGGTCACCAGGTTGTTGGGCAAGAACACCTCCTTGGTTTCCGTCATTCCCGTGCGGATCAGAATCCGCCCGCCGTAGGTGTCGTGCTTCTGCGCGGCGACCTTCACCGTGTATGCCCCGACCGGCAAGCCATCGAACAGTGCCTCGCCCAAGGCATCGGTCACTCGATTCGTGACGAGCATCGATCCCGACTCTTTCTGCAGCGTGATCGTGGCCCCGGCCAATCCCTGATTGATTTCCCCGCGGGCATCCGGGGTGCCCGCGTAGATGTCCGAGACTTTGAACAGCGCTTGTCCGAGCATGGAGCCGTCCACGCCAACGAACACGTTGACGTCCCGCGTCGGGTGGTTGCTCGCCGCAACCCGCAACCGGAACTCGTGGCGGAGTTCGCTGACCGTCGCCGTCGGCGCAAACATCAGGTCCACGGCTTTGCTTTCGCCCTTGGCCAAGGCGCCCACGTTGGTCGCGGTGAGCAGCCGCGCCCACCCCGGAGCCGAAGAACCATCGGCCTGGACCAACGACAACGTCACGCCCTCGAGCGCCGCATGTCCCGTGTTCTGCAGCGTCACGGTTTCCAGCGCCATATTGCTGATCGCCACCCCCGTGTACACGTAGTTCGGCGACCAGTTCAAGACCGGCGAAGCATCCAGCAGATTCAAATTCACGGGAATGACGCCCCAGCCCCCGGGGGGCGCGCCGTCCCCGTTCACCCGCACCCGCACCTGGCACGAGGTCGGCGCTTCGTCGTTGGCGGCGATGGAAAACGGCAACGTCGCCGTGGTTCCACCTGCGATCAAGGCCACCGCCTCCGGCAGGCATACGCTCACCCCCGACGGCATGGCTCCGTTCGTTTGATCCGCCGCCGCGCATGAAAGAGTGACGTTGGTCAAATTCATTCCTCGGCTGGGCGTTACCCGCGCCGGAATCGTCTGTGCATAGTTCCGGACGATGTTCACGTTGGCCGGAACGGGCCAGAGCCCCACTTGGGAAACGACAAACTCGACCTGGCGCGGCTTGGCCACCACGCTCGGATGAACCGCCCACGCCGCATACTGGCCGCTTTCGCCTGCCAGCGGCACAAAGACGTGTCGCCATTGTCCGTTGGAATCCGCATAGACCGTGTACGTTCGTTCATAACCATCCACGGCGATGACCAACTTGACCGCCACGTTCTTCTCCGGCAACCCCGTCGCACGATTCACCGCGTGACCCTGCAAAACGATGTTCGTCGATCCCAGGGCGAAGGTCGGATTCACGTTCGTCACCGAAGCGGTGTAACGCGTGTCCACCAGCTCGATGCTCCGCGTGCTTTGCATCCCGCTGATCTCCACGTGCTCCGGTTCTCCCAGCTGGTAATGCACCTTGTCCACTTCCAATTGCAGCCTCAATTCGTTGGGCGCATTCGTCGGAACAGCCAACGCCATGTCCGCCGAGACGAACCGCGCGCCGGCCGGTATCCGCGCCACCGTCGTCCCGTTCGCCAGCGTCTCCACTTCGTCGCCGATGGCCTGTTGGGGACTCGTCGTTCCAAACACCATGCCATCCGCGTCGAGCAACTTGATGCGCACTTCCGGAGAGACCGACTGGGCCGACGCCGACGCCAACACGATCTGGATTTCCTCTTCCGACGTGTTTTGCACCGCAAACCGCACTTTGCCGTCCGTGCCCCGCACGAATTCATCGTTCAGCACCTCCGACGTCAACATGCCCGTCCCCACGTCCAGAGTGCCGGAACTGGCCAGAACGATTTTCTCGTTCGGATTGGGTTCCAGCTCCATCCGCAGCGTTGCCGCTGCCACCGCCGGCAGATTCGCGTAGCCGCCCACCACGATTTGGACGTTCGAAAATGCGCCGATCGGCAGATCGAACGGCTCCGACGCATGGCTGTGGCCCAACACGTCCAAATAGAGTCGGGCTCCCGACACCGCATGCCCGCCCGCATTGCTCGTCGCCAGTGTCAACCGGTTCATCACGCCGCGCTTGATCAGCGCATTCGTCGGAACCGTCACCTCCACGTCCGGCAGCAGGATGCTTCTGCGAACGCTCTCCTGCTCCGTCCCCGTTTGCCCGTCCGTCGCCGCGATCCAGTACGCTCGGGAGCCCCGGGTGTAGGCCGTATCCACGTAGGAAGTCGTCGCGGGCGAAAGACCGGCTTTGAGCAAGCGCGGCTGCTCCGCTTCGCCTTCGTAAACATTGAATCCATCGATGCCCGAAGTTTGACCGTGGTCCCAATCCAAGCGCGGCAAGCCTCCCCGTTCGCGGTACACCGACAGACGCCGAACCGGCAGCAGCGAAAGGTTGGTGTACGCCGACTCCGAAGGAGCCGAACGGTTTCCGACCGCATCCACCGACACCACCCGATAAAAGGACGGCCCCGGCAAGGCATTGGGATCCAACCAAAGCCCGTTCGGCAGGTTGGTGGCGATCGGTTGCAGCGCCCCGACGTCCGCGAACGTCTGCGCGTTCCGGAAAACCTCGTAGTGCATTCCAGTCTCCGACGGCCCCGTCCACTCCAGCCGCAGTCCCGATCCCTGCAACGCAAGGCTCGGGGCGGTCGGCGCCGAAGGCGGCAACGCGTCCGACACAACGGCGATCGCGCCGCAGGCCGCGCCGGTGGACGTCAACCCATTGGCCACCCGCACGCTCGCCACCGCATACCAGCTCGTGCGATTCCCGGCATTCAGACGATATTCCGTCGCGCCCTGGCTTCGCCCCTGGCACGCCAACGCATTGGTCGCATCTCCGCGATATACCGCATAATCCGACGCCCCCGGAACTTCCTTCCACCACAACGACACCCAACCATCCGGCAGTCCCTTTCCCTGCATTCCATCCGGCGCCGCATACGGAGGCAAACTTCCCTGGTACACTTGAAAACGGCTGGCCGCACAAATCGTGCGCCCCGTGTTTCCAAACGAATCCACGCCCTCATAGCGAACGCTCAAGCTTTCGGGCGGCAGACCTGCGCCGGTCGGCAAGGTGAAACTTCCCGCCCAGCTGCGCGTCGTCAGCGGAAAGAGCGAAACCGCCGTTTCGCCGGTTCGCGTCGAGGACAACGACCAGCGCAATGCCGGCGTCGCCACCGGCACGTCGTCCGCATCGAACGCCGCCGACACCATCACCGTCGCCGGAGCGGTCGCGCTGTTCCCGATCGGATCCGATGGCGTCACGATCAATTCCCGCAGCACCGGACCGCACACGTCCAACGTGATCGTCCCCCCCTGTTCGATGTCCGTTCCCCGATTTCCAACCCGGTCGCGCCCGGAAAACGTCGCGTACGCCATCCCGCAAGGTGCCTCCGCCGACACTACAAAACTTCCGCGATAATGCGTTTCCGTCACCGCCGTCAACGCAACCGATATCGGCGCCCCGTTCGTCGGATTGAACGAGAAAAACATCCCCGACTGCAAAGGTTCGCTCATCGTGAGGTCCGCGGTCACCGTTCCGCGACCGAACCTCTTCGCGTCCAAATCGGCGATTCCCTGCACCTGATACTCGATGGCGAGCACGCGCGGCGGAACCCGATCCGCTGTCGCCGACGCCTCCTCCGACAACGGTCCTTCCGATCCGGCCTGATTCACCGCCGACACGCGGTAATAATAGGTTCCGTCCATGTTCGGCAAGTCCGTGTACGCCCGGTCGGCAAGCAGACTGGCATTCACCCGCCAGGCCTGGCTGATTTGAGAAAACGGCGAATTCGCCCGATAGATCTGATAGCCTTTCGTCGATGTCCCGACCGGGTCCGCCCACGTCAACCGGATATTTCCATCCGCTTGAGCCGTTGCCGTCAATGCCAGCGGCGCCGCCGGCAGGCTCGTGTCCATCACGAACGTTGCCGCCTGCGACCAGGTGCCCGTACCGGCCCGGTTCACCGCCGCCGCCCGAATGGCGTTCGTTCCCTCCGCCAGCGTCAACGAGCCATCGAACCGGCCGTCCGACGCCACGTTCACGGTCGCGTCGGTCGCTCCTTGACCGTTGCGAGAGAGCACCACCGCCGTGGCATATACCGCCCCCGTCCCCGACACCGTCTGCCATGCCCGGCTCACGGCCGTCACCCCCGACGGCTGCGTCAGCACCGGCGCCAC
>Ga0209098_1003619_pt1 | contig 12618 bp, 10 predicted proteins | sample AD_JPNHW1_MetaG_FD_184429 | JGI IMG/M metagenome (GOLD analysis project Ga0209098, IMG submission 184429) | Active sludge microbial communities of municipal wastewater-treating anaerobic digesters from Japan - AD_JPNHW1_MetaG (SPAdes) (version 2) | ecosystem: Engineered > Bioreactor > Anaerobic... | reverse complement strand
CACCCGGGCGGCCTGTCACCGCGCTTCCGCCTGACAATCTGGCTCCCACCCGGGCGTCCCGTCATCGAGCTTAATCTGGCTCCCACCCGGGCGTCCTGTCATCGCGCTTCCGCCTGATAATCTGGCTCCCACCCGGGCGTCCCGTCATCGCGCTTCCGCCTGATAATCTGGCTCCCACCCGGGCGTCCCGTCACCGAGCTTCCGCCTGACAATCTGGCTCCCACCCGGGCGTCCCGTCACCGAGCTTCCGCCTGATGCCTCGCGCCGCGCGCTCCAATTCCTCTATAGTATTTCCGGTAAACTTGCCCATTGAGACTGGACCAAGCCCCGGTACTCTTCGATGATCCATTGATGCGGGCTCTCTGAACCCTGGCAGCCCTCTTTTTTTACCCTTGCATCCGGGTGGGACTCAGATTTTGAGGGGTGTCAAGAAATCAGGAGATGGTATAGCGGGAAATTTTCCCGGGGGAGTTTTGTGAGAAGAACGGCAGGCGGCGGCTGATGGTACAGCCGCCGCCTCAGGATATAACGCAGGGGTCCAGGCTGAGAGCGATTACCGGTTGGCCGGCGTATGGGTGTTGATCCAGCGGAGCATCGGCTGCCAGACCAGGAGTTCGGCTTCCGGCGCGGTGAAGAGGTCGATATGGGCAAAATCCTCTTCGGCGGGCAGCCCCATCGAGGGCATCAAGGTTTCAATGTCCCTGCTGCCAAGCAGGCTTAGCCCATACCGGGTCGCCTCTGCGAAACCGCCGGCAGGCGTCAGGTTGAGGATCGGGATACGAATATCTCCGAGATGGTCGTCATAAGGCGTATTTATCACGCCTGCAACATAGCCACACCAGTCGACGGTCCAGATGATCGGCTCATAGGCCGTGCCGGAGGCGAGAAAATCGAGCCAGAGTTCGCGGTCGGTGAAGCGCAGGCCGGTCGGCTTGCCATCTGTCCAAACACCGGCCCAGTAATGGAAGGGGTGGCCGGGAAAAAGAGTCTGTCCAGTGACGATTGTGAGGACGAACTCCACGTTGGTCAGGGTTCCATCAAAATAGTGGCCATCGGGATCGTTCCGCACCTTGTCAGCCATCAGCGCGAACAAGACCTGCTCCCCGTATACGCCGCCATCATGAATCGCTTGATAGGCCGCGACATAGGACTTCATCGCTTCCTTGGGAGCGCCATCCGCCACCTTGATCGCACAATCGATCGGAATGTAGCCACCGATATGGCGCCGCACGGCTGGCAGCTGGCTTTCCTCGTTCACCAGACTGACGGTGGTCGGGACGCCGTTGGAATAACCCGAGAGAATCATCCTGGCATCGCCGCAGCCGGTCAGGATGCGCGTCAGGCGGGCCACCGCGACCGCCGTGCGCAGATCGCCCACCTGGCGCTCAAGTCCCCAGTCGATCATGAAATCAGTGTTGCTCTCCGAGGCCGGGACCAGGGCCCAGGCCTGGTCGATGCCCCAAACGTCGACGTCATGGCGCGCCAGATAGACCCCCATGCCAAAGTCGTCGGGCGTGGACGGAGAGGTAAGGCCCGGAAGCCACATGCCGGCGAAGGTCTTGCTTGAGCCGTGTTGAAAAAAGATGCTCTTTTGGGTTTTGATCGGCTGATAGGGCCGCTTCTCCCGCACGACGCGATGCAACCCGATGACATCATACGCTCCCGGTCCAACTCTCAAGCGTACACTGTAATGAGCGATGTCATTGGCGATGAGGGTGCGTTCAAAATACATAAGCGGTGCGACGCCTCCCTTCGCCAAAGTGAGGCCGGCCTCCGCCAGTTCCTCCCCTGAAGCCTCCACCGGCCACCCCGCTTGCTCAGCCAGAGTCTGGGCGAATGCTTGAACCGAGGCATCGGCCATGACCCCATCCTGATCCGATGGTGCCAGCGGTGCGGAGCCCTGTTCTTTGGAGCAGGTGAGTGTGAGCAGACCAAGCCCCAGGACCGTAAACAGCATGCTTCTGCGCATATCGTGACCTCCTTCTGATATGCTGCCAGCTCTCAAGCCCGGCTGCAAGGGAGACTCGCGCCCATCAGGTCACCATCTGTGACCCTTGCGGTGTGCATATCGCCCGAAGCTTCAACACGGAACGGCAGTGGCTTCCGTGTCCTGTGGACCAGCCCGATACCAATGGGGCAAGGCCGGCCAGAAGCTGCACACGTACGGCCCATCCAACCACATTCGAGTCGCCGCGAGACAAAAGAGCAAGATCAGGATGCGGGCAGGGTACAAGGGATCCCCGGGGAAAGACATGGCAGAATGTACCCCCCATCCTGAGCCATGCCCGGCCCACCCGTGAGACCGGGGGCCAGGTGGCTCACCGTTACTGCCATAATTCAATCTAAGGAATAATCGTGCTTCGCACAATAATTTTTATTAATATTTTTGCAAAGGTCTTGATCAGCCCCACCTCGGCGTCTGCACATCATTTTCAGTTTGCGCTTGCATCCATCCTCGCCGATTCGTAACATAGATATAGCCCCAGCACCTGTACTCTCAACCCGGCATTCACCGCAGGCGGCGCCTCCGCCGCGGGTGAAAAGGAGATGGACCTGATGAGCAAAACCGCGATGATCCATGCCAGCAGAGAATTCCTGCGTCAGGAGATCCTCGCCTGGCTGCTCGAAGAGAGCAACCCCTCGGTCCGTTATCTCACCTTGATCAACCTGCTTGGCCGCAAGGAGGACGAACCGCAAGTCCGCCAAGCCAGGGACGCGATCATGCGTACCGGTGTGGTGCCGGAAATACTGGCCCGGCAGACGGAGGGGTGCTGGAACGCGCCCGGGCGCTGGTACACCGACAAATACCGGGGTACGGTCTGGCAGCTGATCGTCCTGGCAGAACATGCGGCCGATCCCGGCCATCCGCAGATCCGCTCCGCCTGCGAGTATATTCTGCAGCGCTCGCAGGATTCCGCAAGCGGGGGATTCTCGTTCACGCAAGGCCGCGACGGGGGCGGACGGCCCGGCGATATCATCCCCTGCCTGACCGGCAACATGGTCTGGAGCCTGCTTAAATTGGGCGGCATGGACGATGAACGGGTAAAAAAGGGGGTGGATTGGATCGCGCAGTACCAGCGCTGCGATGACGGGATCGAGATCCGCCCGACCGGCTGGCCCTACGACCGCTACGAGATGTGCTGGGGGAAACACAGCTGCCATATGGGGGTGGTCAAGGCGCTCAAGGCCCTCGCTGCCCTGCCGGTTAAACGCCGGGATACGCGCATCCGCGAGACCATTGAGCGGGGCTGCGAGTATCTCCTGGCGCATCACATCTTCAAGAAAAGCCACGACCTGGCCAAGACCACCAAACCCGGCTGGCGCCGGCTGCAGTTTCCCCTGATGTATCAGACGGATATTCTGGAGATCCTCCTGATCCTGCTGGAGCTGGGTGTGCGGGATGCGCGCATGCAGGAAGCCGTCGACCTCATCGCCGCGAAACAGAATGAGGCGGGCAACTGGAACCTCGAGGCTACGTTCAATGGCCGCTTTCAGGTAGATATCGAAAGCAAGGGCCGACCGAGCAAGTGGATCAGCTATCGGGCGCTGCTCGCCCTGAAACAGTACTACCAGGCTTGATGGGTGCCGGCTGAGCCGCCCATCAAAAGATGGTTATTGCACCTCCGCCGGATACTTTTTGATCACCAGGTATTTGAGAGTATCGGCGCCGGCATTGCGGTGGCGGCTATTGCACCTCCGCCGGATACTTTTTGATCACCAGGTATTTGAGGGTATCGCTGCCGGCATTGCGCAGGCCGTGCAGCATCTCGGAGGGACAATAAAAACTGGTTAATGGCCCTCCCTCGCCCTTCTCCCCCTCGAGAAAGAATTCTGCTTTTCCCGCGAGAATGAAAAAGAATTCATCCTCCACATGCCGGTGCGGTTCATGCGTCGCGCACCCTGGTGCCACCACGCTCAACTTGAGCGTCCGGCCATCGACAAAAGTGCGGTCGACGAACCAGTACTGATACCCCACACTGGTCGCGACGGTTTTACTTTTATCAAAATGATTGACGCAGCGGCTGATATCATATCGCTTTGCCGGGGCATACGTTGAATCCGCCGGCGGCTGCGGGCGAAGCGGTCCGGCGGTTATCAGCGCAAGTGCCGCGATCTCCAGCCATTTTAGTTCTGCCATCCTGTCGCCTCCTCTTTGCTGTATTAACCCCAATCAAGCGTGCACATCACGCAGGGTACCCCCGAAATCTGGCTCCCACCTTGACACCATGCGCCGCCTATGACTCAGTCAACAGTCCGATAATAAGCAGACATAAAACCCCGAAATCTGCTTCCCATCTTGACACCATGTGCCGCCTGTGACTCAGTCAACAGTCCGATAATAAGCAGACATAAAACCCCGAAATCTGCTTCCCATCTTGACACCAGGTGCCGTGCCCCCCATTCCTTCCGTACTTTTTACAGCAAACTTGCGGCCTGTGCCCCGCCCGGCCCTGAGAGCAGTCATCGTCGCACTTAACGGAAGAAATTTCGCCGCCGGCGGGGCCGAAAAAGCGGATTGGAATTCCGGGAATTCCTCGGTATATTGGCCGGGGCAAGGAAAGGAAGAACCGTGGCTAAAAAATGGAAAATTCTCCACCTCCTGATCTTTTCCGCTGCAACCCTGGGATACGGCTGGGGCGGCACCGGCCATCGGATCGTCAACGGCAGCGCAGCGCTCTCCTTCCCGCCGGAGATGGCGTTTCTCGGCTCCTGGTCGAATGGACTGGCCGAGCATGGCTCGGATGCCGATTCCCGTAAAAGCAGCGATCCCGCCGAGGAGAACAAACACTACATCGATATCGATGCCTTCCCGGAGTTTCTCGCTGCCGGCAGGATCGTGCAGGATTTCGATTCGCTCGCGGCCCTGCACGGCCGCGAGTTTCTCATGGAGCAGGGGATCCTGCCCTGGGCGATCATCGCTGCGACCGACGCCCTGACCCAGGCCCTGCAAAGCCGCCAGTGGGATAGAGCCCTGCTCCTGGCGGCGGATCTCGGCCATTATATCGGCGATGCCCACAACCCCCTGCATATCACGCGAAATTATAACGGGCAGTACAGCACTCAGCAAGGGGTTCACAGCCGGTACGAGTCGAAAATGCTCGACCGCTATGCCAGTGCGGTCACCTGCCGCGGTAACCGCGGCGTTTACATCACGCACATCGCCGATTACACGTTCAGGATGATCTATTCAAATTATGCCTGTGTGGATTCCGTCCTTCTCGCGGATCGCAGCGCCGCTCTAAGGGCCGGCAACACCTGGAATGACGCCTACTACACCAGCCTGTGGCAAGATGCCCAATCCTTCACCGTGCCGCTGCTCGATAGCGCTGCGAGCCGGCTGGCCAGCCTGATCTACACCTGCTGGATCAACGCCGGCTCGCCGCGGCCGACCTCTCTGGCCTTAACACATCCCGCTGCTGTGCCCGGTTACAGCCTGGGGCCCAATTATCCCAATCCCTTCAATCCCGCTACGACCCTGACCTTTACGCTGGCCGCTGCCGGCCGGGTGAGGATCGAGATCTTGAACCTGCTCGGACAGGAGGTGGCCCTGCTGCGGGATGAATGGCAGACACAGGGCTACCACGAGGTCACCTGGCACCCGCAGGGTCTGCCGGGCGGTGTTTACATCTGCAGGATCCGCGCCGGCGCGTTCCAGGCCACCCGCGCCATGCAGCTGATCCCATAACACGCTCCAGTAATGAGGCCGCTCATCAAGCGGACGATTACTCCACCCCTCCAACGGCGTCTCCGGACGTTTGGTCAGCGCACTCACCTGGCTCTCGGATACCGCGGTACCGCAAATAGTCAGGATGATTGGGCTGATTTTGCGGGTGCAAACACCCTGCAAATACCCTTGAACCGAAATGAATACAAAAGGATGCTCATTCAGCAAAGTTGTTTGCAGATTTGCCGGGACTGGATCTTTCCCTTGGGCCATGGGAACAGCCCTTGCTTTTAATCAAGGGTTGATGACAAGAGTATGTACGCATGACTCTTATTATTTACAAGCTCTTTTTACACAAAATGACAGACGGTATTGTTGTTAATTACTGTTGAAAATAGATCTATTTATCGATATTATTAGACACAGGCCTCTGCGGCGCACCCGGAAGGTTTCCCTTTAAAGAGATGCTTTCATCATGTCCTTAATCACAAGAACGACCAGTCAGGCATTTCAGTATGCCAGTTTTGTTGCGATTGGCCTGGTCCTCTCTTTCATCACCTTTCCGATCATGACCAGAATTTTCACTGTGGAGGAATATGGTCAGCTGGCCCTGTTTAATGCCGTGCTGGCGCTTTTAATCCCATTCGCCAAATCCGGAATGACGACCGCGGTCATCAAAGAGTATGCGCAAATCGCCAATGCGGAAGAAAAGCCTGCTCTCTATACCAGTTCCCTCAGCGGAGTCGTCTTCTGTTCCTTCTGCACTTTCATCGTCTATTATGGGATCACTCTTTTTGCCAAAGAGTATGTCGCCCTCGACGTCGATTATTACCTGCTGATCGTAGCGGTCCTTCTCCTTTCGCGCACAGTGCTGAGCCTTTTCGCATCCTTTTTCAGGGCAGAGGAAAAGGTGTTGTTGTTAGGAATAATCAGTTTAACGTCTCGATCCGGCACCATGATCGTCAGCATTGCCGCCTGTGTATTGCTGAAGAAGGGACTGTACGGCTATCTGCTGGGTCTCTTTGTATTTGAAGCGATCGCAGCCCTTGCACTTGCTCTGCATTTCCAGCGGAAAGGTGATTTGAACATTAAAAGAATCTCTCCGCAGCTGCTGAAAAAGCTTTTTATTTATGGTATCCCGCTTATTTTTTTCGAAGTATCTTCGTTGCTGAATGATTATGCCGACCGCTTCTTTATTCAATATTTTCTCGATTCCGCCCAGTTGGGCATCTATTCGGTCGGCTATAATATCTCTACCTACATTCAGGGCTTTATCACCGGCCCGCTGTGGATGACTATTTTTCCCATCTATACCAAGCTATGGGAGTCCGAAGGGCGAAAGAAAACAACAGAATATCTGGAGGTGCTCTTAAAGTATTATCTGTGCCTGGCGGTGTTGATTATTTGCGGAGTTTTGTCGGTCAGTGAAGAATTCATTGTGGTGTTTGCGACGGAAAAATATCTTTTGGCGGCGCAGATCGTGCCGCTGGTGACGGCCAGCATTCTGATTTACGGAACCTACCACATCACCGGCGCTGGCTTTTTTCTGCTCAAGAAAACGAAGATCATAGCCGGTTATACCATGTGCTGCGCCCTCCTGCATGCGGCTCTAAATATCTATCTTATTCCCAACTATCAAATACAAGGTGCGGTCATCTCGGCCATGATCTCCTATTCGGTTCTAACCGCCTTGATCACCCTGCACTCTAATCGCATTCTGAGATTGAAATGGCCGGTCAAGGATCTGGCCGTGTACCTTTCCTTCGCGCTTGTTATTGGCCTTTTAGCCCACCGTCTGAAAACCGGCAGCGCAATATCCTTGCTGGTGCTCAGATCGCTGCTGATCACCGTGCTTTATGTCGCCGCTCTTTTTGCCTATGATGCCAAGCTGAAACATACCGCCATCGCCTGGGTGCGGGATAAATGGCTGCAGCGGAAAAAAGGCAGCGTAGGATGATGGAGCGAGTATCGGGTGTTTTCGCCAGGTGTTTTTAACCAGGCCCGCGCCTTGAATTATTGCTTGTTTTTTAGATCGATCCTGGTTATTTTTCCATGAGTGGTACACGCAGGGGGATGAAGAGATGCTATAGCCGGGGAGGATCGGGAATCGAGGAGGTTTTATAGCTTCCCCCTTCCGGCTTTTCATCTTATGACTACCTTCCAACCTGTTGAATTCCTTTCTTCGAAAGGTGAACATGACGAGGAAGGCACTAATCTGGACGCCGGCCAATCGGGCCAATAGAAAAGGAGTATGGACTCTCAGCCGTTTCAGCATCCCGTCTGACAATTTTCTCTCCCGCTGTTACACCCGCCAGTTCTCCGAACATTTTATGCTCGCCACAGACCGGTCCATCGTAAAAGGGATCGCCGGCTTTAAACGTCAGGATGCGGCTGCGCCATCAAAGATGGGCGCTGCCCTTGCCCTGCGGCAAGTCACGTCTGTGGCTGGGAAGGAGGGGGCTCGATGAGCGCACTGCCCCTGGTATCCGTGGTGATTCCGACCTATAACCGTGCAACTCTGCTGCCAGCGGCCATCGAGAGCGTCCTGGGTCAGAGCTATGGGCGGTTGGAGATTCTTGTCGTCGATGATGGCTCCACCGATCACACCCGGGAGGTGGTGCGATTATATGGCGATCGCGTCCGCTACCTCGCCGGTGAACATCGCGGGCCATCCGCCGCGCGCAACCTGGGCATGCGGGCGGCAACCGGCGAGTACCTATGCTTTCTCGATTCCGACGACGCCTATTATCCCTGCAAAGTGCAGGCGCAAGTAGAGCTCATGATGGCGCATCCATGGATCGATATGATCTCTACGGAAATAGCGGCTGCATTTGATCATGGCGAGGTGAAAGAGTATTATCTAAAAAAGTATTTTAAAAATTATAACTGGGATCGTTGGCGCTATGAGGATATTTACCGCCACAGGGAGGAGGTGTTGGTCGAGAGCTGCGGAAAAACCGTCGAGTTTTACGCCGGTCCTGTCTTCGATCATGTCCTGTTGGGACCGATGATCGTGACGACGACGGTACTGTTCAAGCGCCGGATTCTGGACCGGATCGGGTATCAGAATGAAGCGTATCGGTTCGCCGAGGAATACGAGTTTATTCTCAGAATGTGCAAGCACAGCCAGGTCGGATTTCTCAATCTTCCGACCTATCAAGTGCGTTTTCATGAGGGACAGATGAGCCACTTTTTGATCAAACGGCGAAAGGATCAGGAGGAAGAGGATCTGCTGCGGACCATCGAAGGTGTGGACGTGATGGTGCAGGCGGTCAAGAATTGGGCGTATGATGATTCTGCTTATTTTCAAACCCACCGGCGTTGGGTCGAACACCGGATGGCGGAACTCTATAGATGCCTCGGTGGGCTTTGGCTGCAGTATGGAAATCGAGGCAAGGCAATTAAAAATTTTCGCTTGGCCTGTCGATTCGAAGGAAGAAAATTGAGCGGGCTGAGAAGCTGGGCCATGTTCTATTATCATCGAACACAGGAAAAAGCAAAAACACTGGTCCACCGGATTCGTCGAAAGCAATCTAATACCACGCACGGTCCGGGCGTTCTCTGAGGGGCAACACACTGGTTCTGCTGCAAATCTGGTGTCCGCTGGCAGCTGCCAGCTGCCATTTGACGATTCATTCCTACTTCTCGAGGGAGGTGCTAGAATGAGCCACGGAACCAATTTTATGCGAATGGCCGGAAAACCCTTAAGCGCAGCATTGGCGCTCTATCGGAAACTCCCGCCTTCCTGGCGGCTTCCCTCCAAAATCATCGACTTTTTTTGCTGGTTGAAGGGGCTGGTTCGGTTAGACCTGTGGATTATAACCGGGATCGAGCCGGGCAGCGACCGGAACCTGGTCATCGGCTATGCCGGCATGGGGAAAAATAAAAATTATCTGGTCGATCAGCTTTTTGGCAGCGCTTTCACGGAACAGTATGCCGGCAGAATCTGGTTCTGGAACGGTTCAGACGTGCTTAAAAAAAGGGGCTATACCTGTTCCCTGATGGTTACGGAATTGATGAGGATAGTCTATAGGTGGTTTATAGGCCCCAAGGCCGTCTTTGTGCCTGATTGGGTGGACGGCAATGTCGATATTTCCGATGATAACACGCTCTACCACAAACACAAGAGCCTGGAGTCCGATCTGCGCCGGGTTCGAAAATATGAACTGGACTATGAAATCACCAAGGATCCGCAGCTGGTGGATGAATTCTACTATCAGATGTATCAGCCCTATATACTCAGAACTCACCGGGACCGGGCTTTTCTTCTCACTCATGACGTCTATATGCAGGAAATGAGAAAAGGGGAATTGCTGCTGATAAAAAAAGGCGAAGAAAGAATAGCCGGTACCGTGCTGCGCTATGCAAAAAAAGTCGCCTATCTATGGATCCTGGGGGCCAAAGAGGGCAATAAGGAGTATGTCAAGGAAGGCGCTTTCGGTGCTCTGTTCTATTATTCGATCCGTCATGTGAAAGGTAAAGGATTTAACGAGGTCAATTTCGGCAAAACGCGAGCTTTCCTCAACAACGGCATCATCCAATTCAAAGCCAAACGCGGCATCCATATCCTTGAAAGCTCCAGAATGGGTTTCATTCTTGAACCATTGATAGAGCTGTCCAGCCTGTCGGACTTTTTCATCCGTAACCCCTTTATTTTTGAAGATAAAACAGGATTGAACGGTGCGCTGTTTTTCGCTGCGGACCATCCGTTTTCGGAAAAGGACCTCGAGTGGCTGGCGAAAAACTATTTCCTGCCCGGATTATCCAGGCTGTTCCTCTATCAGTTCGGAAAAGTGAACGAGGCCGCAACGGCAATGATTCCTGCAGAATATGCCAACAAATTGTTCATCTGTTCTGCTGATAGCCTGTTTCATCCACATCCAGGCTAAGCGGATCGCTCAGTCCCTTTGCTTCAGGATAGGGTTTCTTCTTTCTCTGGATTCTGTTGCGAACGTTTGCCTGGTTAACCTCTTCTGTTTTTCGTCTTCACGGCCGGCAACCGCCGCCACGGCACAGCGGGCTGCTGCTGGTGCTCGAGAGGATAGCTGACATGGCAACAGGTCAGCAGGGACAGCCTCACCGGGTCATCAGCACCGGCAGACTCTGGAACTGCCCTCGTCGCGTCCACCTTAACCAGTCTAACCAGGGCCGCAAATGCAAGAGCTGCGCCGGTCGCCGATGATCAAGAGTGAAAGACCGGCTCCACGCCCCTGGCCAGCTCCTCCAGCCGGTGCAGCTCATCCGCGCTCAGCGGGCGCGCCTTCGCAGCGATGCGGAAAGCGCGGTCCCACAGGGCCGGCTCGCCGGGCGGAATGGCGGCCGTGACCCCCTGACCATAGGTCCAGTTGAGCGCCAGCCGCGCCATCTCATCCTCTTCCGCAGGGATCGGGTGATACCAGCTCTTGCGATAGCGGCTGGTCTCCCCCTCCTTTTTGGCCCGATGCGCCAGGCCCTTCAGGGCCAGAAGGCCCATCTTTTTTTCCCGGGCGACCGGCAAAACACGCGGCCCGAAATTCCCCGCAAACCAGTTGACGAAATTGACCGGGAAGAGAATGGTGTCGAACGCGAAGCGTTCCATGGCCGCCAGCGCCGCGCTCTCGGAATGGGCGGAGAATCCGAGAAAGCGGACCTTGCCCTCCTCCCGGGCCTTGAGAAAAGTCTCCATGGCCCCGCCCGGTCCAAAGGCGGTTTCAATATCCGCAGCCGTGGTCAAGGCGTGCAGCTGATAGAGATCAAAGTGATCGGTCTGCAGGGTCTTGAGCGAGTGCTCCAGCTCTTTACGGGCCTCACCGGCCGTGCGCATCATGGTCTTGCAGGCGAGAAAACAATGGCTGCGGCAGGGCGCCAGGGCAGGACCCAGCCGTTCTTCGGCGTTGCCATAGCTGGGCGCCACATCGAAATAGGTAATGCCATGATCGAAGGCCCGCGCCACCATTTCATTGGCGGTGCGCTGCTCTTCGTCCATCACCAGGATGCCGCCGAATCCGAGGATCGAGAGTTTTACGCCCGTGCGGCCGAGCTCGCGCCTGGGCATTCCCGCGGGAGCACCGTTTAAAAAGTGCGGCAACAATGCCATGGCAGCCGTTCCTTTAAATGAAGCGGAGAAAAATTCGCGACGTTTCATGGGGTTCCCTCCTATGGTCTGCACCCGGTTCCCTGGCCCGGGTCCCGCCATCCAGGATCCGTCCAGGCAGAAACTGCGATGCACCAAATATAGTATAGTAAATTTATTGGAAAAGCGGAGAGAAAATCGTAAAAGAAATGTCCGGTTTCAGCAGATACGCGGCATGCCAGGGCGTGCATAGTCGCGTCGACGAGCCCGGCGTTCATGAATCCAATGCCCGGAGGAGAATTGCCGATGAAAAGCTATCGTAAAGAACTCTGGTTCAATGTCCCGTCGCGTCGGGGCTTTCTCAACATCACACCCCAGGTCGAGCAATGTCTTGCCGAGAGCGGCATCAGGGAGGGATTCGTCCTGGTCAACGCGATGCACATCACCGCCTCGGTGTTTATCAATGACGATGAGCACGGCCTGCATCAGGACTTTGAAACATGGCTGGAACGGCTGGCCCCGCATGCGCCGACAAGTCAGTACCGGCATAATGAGAGCGGGGAAGATAATGCGGATGCGCATATGAAACGCCAGGTGATGGGGCGTGAGGTGGTCGTCGCGATCACGGCGGGAAGGCTGGACTTTGGGCCCTGGGAACAGATTTTTTACGGGGAATTCGATGGCCGGCGCCGGAAACGGGTGCTGGTCAAAATAATCGGCGAATGACCCCTGCGGCGCTGGAGTTGCCGATCCGGTGGGAAGCGGCCAACCCGGGCGGGACCCGGATCCGCGGCTTTTCTCCCGCCGGAGAAAATACTTGAATTTTATCTCCATTATTCCTAATATCTCCTGACTCCCCATACGGAGAGTGCTCATCCTTCCGGATCTTCCAGTCTGGTGC
>Ga0209098_1003617_pt1 | contig 12618 bp, 9 predicted proteins | sample AD_JPNHW1_MetaG_FD_184429 | JGI IMG/M metagenome (GOLD analysis project Ga0209098, IMG submission 184429) | Active sludge microbial communities of municipal wastewater-treating anaerobic digesters from Japan - AD_JPNHW1_MetaG (SPAdes) (version 2) | ecosystem: Engineered > Bioreactor > Anaerobic >... | reverse complement strand
CCTCGAGGGCCCATTCCTCGTTCACGAAGGCGATGAGATGGGGGCCGCGCGCTATGAGCCTGAGGCGGAAGGAGGCTGCCGTGGCGGAAGCGCACTCGGTCCAGGCCACGACTGTCCTGGGCTTTCCGTTGAAGACGGCGTCGAGACGGATATAGCCCCGGTTCGAGACGAGGAGGGCATAGAAATTCGTCTCGTTGGCCAGGCGGAAAAGGATGCCGCAGGAGGAATAGGGAGCGTTTTCACCAAAGACCATCTCGGCCTCCAGGCCGAAATCCCCATATTGATAGAGGGGGGCCTCGGTCCAGGCAAAGAGGCCGGCTTTCCTGAGGGCAAGCTCGAGAGCACCTCCGGAGTAGGCGGACGCATAGCTGCCCTCGTCGCGGGAGAGGAAACGACCGGCTTTTTCGCCGGAAAGCGAGGCCATCCAGACTTCCTCGACAACGGAGCCCTGCTCCATGGCGTTCTGTCTGGGAAACAACTTGCCGATGATGCCTGAAAGTAGACTCATTGCCTGCCCATACTACGTTTTTTACGGTTCAGGGGCAAGGTGGACGGCCTTCTTCCTGTCGAAGCGGCATGCGGTATAGTCTTGCGGTAGAATGATGAGTGGAGCAAAACCGATGAATGCCTTCCTTCGCCGTCCCCTCTCCCTCGCCTTGGCCTGCGTCTTCGCCCTCGCTTCCTGCGGGAAGCCCTCCTCCGGCAAGGCCGCTGCCGCACCCGAAGCAGGGCCTGTCCCTGCCGCCCCCGCCGTCACGAAGGTGGAGATCCTGGTCGTCCAGACCGAGGGCAGCGTCGAGCTGCTCGCCCAGGACGAGGAGGCAAGGCCGGTCGGTCCCGGGGACGAGGTCCTCGAGGGACAGTCCCTGAGGACGGGGCCCGCCTCTTCCTGCGACCTCGAGATTGCCGGGCTTGGCAGCCTCAGGATCCAGCCTTCCACGACCCTTCGGGTGGATCTGGCCCAGCTCCTTGGCGGCTCTCCCTCCTTCAGGTCCCAGGTCGAAACGGGGCGGGTCCTCGCAGTGGTCCGCAAGCTCGCGGCCAGGGATTCCTTCATCCTTTCAGCCAAGAACGCCATCTGCGGCGTACGGGGCACCTCCTTCTCCCTCGAGTCCAATGGCGAGCGGAGTCTCGTCATCGTGGCCGAGGGCAAGGTCGCCGTAGTCCCCGCAGGCCCGGCCCTCTCCCGGCTCGAGGCGCAGGCGACGAAGAGCGGCGCCGCCCGTTCCCTCCTCCGCGCCGTCGTGGCCATGGCGCCCGTCGCGTCGGCGGGAGACGAGCTCGTCATCGGCGCGACCGAAGCCCAGAAGGCTGATTCCGCCCTCGCCTCGCTGGAAGCGAGCCTTCCCGCCGAAGCCGAGGGGACAGTCCCCGCTCCGGGCGAGCCTGAGGCCCTCATTACCGCCGGAGAAGTCGAGGGCGCCCCTTCCCCTGCTCCCCTCCCGAACCTCGAAGGGACCTTCCCCTCGGCCAGCCCGGCAGGCGCCGCCGCGCGATTGGTCATCAAGGCCCTGGCCGATTTTGCCTCCGACGTCCAGGACAGGGTGAGCGGCCGGATCGAGGCGCCGGCCCAGCCCTCCGCCGCCCCGGTACCGGCCGATCCGAGAAGAAGCGCGGCCATCCTTGCGAGCGTCCCGGTTTCCCAGGGGAGGCGACTCGACTCCCTCGTGAGGAGCGGCAGCTTCCTTGTCGCTTCCGATGCCTTGGGTTCCATCGTCTGCCTCGATGCCAAGGGCAGGACGGTCTGGAAGGTCCCCGTCGAGAAGGGCAGCAGGCCCGTGCTCTCCAAGGGTTATCTCTATGTCTCCGGGACAAGGGATTTCGCGGTCATAAATGCGGCATCCGGCGCCGTCGAGCGCGGTCCTGCCCTCCCGGCGGGAGCGCGCCTCGCCGCCTTCCCGGACGGCGCAGTGGCGGCCTCGAGCGCAGGCCTCTCGCTCTTCAGGAGCGGCAGCGCGAGCGCCTGGGCGACCTTCCCGGTCAATGGCGGTCCGCTCGCAGTCATGAGCCTCAACGACAAGGCCAACAACCTCCTCGTGTCCCTCGTCCCAGGCGGCCTCGCCATCGTATCTCCTGGCGACTCGCGGATCGCGGCGGTGGCGCCGGGCCCCGTGGCCAGCTGCCTCCGTTACTACGGCTCGAGGGCCGTCGCCGCCGGGACAAAGGCCGAGGGCCTTGCTCCGGGCATGGCCACCGAGGGCTCGGCGTCGGCCGTCACCTACGAACTGGCCCTCTACTCAATTCCCGAGCTGGAACTCCTCTGGAGCCTCCCTCTCGCCTTGAAGCCCGAGGCGGATCCCGAGCTCGGTCCCGAAGGCGCTTTTGTCTATGGACAGGGCCGGCTCGAGGCCTATTCGCTGGCAGGCGAGGCCATACGCCGGCTGGGCGGGCTTTCCGCTCCGCCCCTGCTGTCGAATGGCGTGTTGTACTACGGCCTGTCCGACGGCAGCTTCGTCGCTGCCCAGGCCTCGAACCTGTCCGTCACGGCGAGCATCAAGCTGCCCGCGGCCCTCGCCGCGCGGCCCGTCCCCTTCGACGGCGAGCTTCGCCTGCCCCTTTCCGACGGCAGCATCGTCGCCCTGGATCCGAAGCTGATGGGCAAGTAGGGTCAAGCTTCCGGGCGGTCGGCCTTCCCGGGGCCGCCTTTCCGGGGGCCGATCTTCCGGGGGACAGACCCCCGGGGCTCCCGCGATTTCCGGGAGCCCCCTCCCGGCGGCGTCCTCTCCGGGCCGAAGTATTTCTCGCTCCGGTAGCGGAGCCATACCCTGAGGACCTGGGGTATTCCTTCTTTCTCTTCCTTGGAGAGCCTTCCGTAGAGCGCGAGAGCGCGCTCGCGCTCCGTGCGGCAGGCCCCGTTCTCGTGGGCGTCCCAGTGCTTGCGGGCGAGGCGTATGCGCCTGCAGGTCTCCTTGATGAGGGCTTCGCCCCTGAGCCCTCCGTCTCCCTCATCCCGCGTTTCCGACATCCGCGCCTCCTGAAACCGGAAAGCACTATACTTGATGCCATGAAGACCATGAACCCCTCGGGAAGGGCGCGAGCCGAACGCGGGCGGCTCGAGGAGTGCCGGCGCGCCTGCTCCCGCCATCCGCGCCCCTCGCCCCGGCTGCCTTCTTCCCACGTGCTCGAGATCGTGGACAGGAACCCCGTCGGCGACGCCGTTGCCATGGGCCTTTTCGGGCTGGCCTTCGTGGGCTTTGCCGTGGCCTTCATGGTCCTGGCGGACGATTCGGTCGACAGGGCTTCCCTCGTCACCGGAGTCTCGGTCTTCGTCCTCGTGGGCCTTGCCTTCATGGTCGGCGGCGTCTCCACGGCGAGGAGCATGACCCGCCTGCGCATCTCGGACGACGCCGTCCACTGGGAAGGCCGCGGCCTCTTCTCGAAACGCTCCTTCGACGAGCCGCTCTCCTCCTATCTCTGCGTGTATCCCGTGTCGAGCCTCGTCGGCCGGCCGAACCACCGCATGGCCATGGTCCACTACGCCTTCCTCATCCATGGGAGCGACCCAGGCAGGAATGTCGGCCTCCTCGTCCGCTCCCTCTCGGAACTCGGGATCTACCTCGACAAGGGCGGCGAACGCGCCCGTTTCGAGGAGCTTGCGCGGTCGCTCAACCTTCCCCTTGTCACCGAGTCGGAGGCGGGCATAGTGGTCAGGAACGTCGACGAGCTCGATGTCCCCCTCGCGCGGCTTTTGGCGGGCGGGGGCCGCGTCCAGGCCGCCGCGGAACCCGGCGCAGCGGGCCGGCCCTTCCCCACGAGACGCTATCGCATAACACGCACTCCGGATGGCTGGCGGGCGGAGCGCGGCTACCCCGGCTATCTCGTGCCCTTCGCGGCCTTCGCCGCGCTCTGCGCGGTCTTTGTCCGCTGGGGCCCCGATATCGAGTCTGCCGGCCCCATCGCCCTCGTTTTCGGCGCCTTCGCCTGCTTCATGCTCGCCTTCTCCCTCACCCGCGCCAGGCTCGTGCTTTCCGCGGATGCGGTGGAGGCGAGCTACAGCATCGCGGGCATCACCATACTCAGGCAGGGAATCCCCCTAGCGGAGGTGGAGGAGGTGGTCGACGGCCGCGACCCGAAGGCCAGGGCGAGGTCCCTCCTCATCGCCGCGGACAGGGCCACCATAGCCTGGGCCCAGAGGGGCAGGCCCGAGGAGATAGCCTGGTTCCGCGACGAGCTCCTCGGGGCCATTGGCCGCCTCGCGCCTGGAAAGCCCCGGGACGAGGCGCCAAGCCGGGGCTAGTCCGGCGCCGCCGTGTCGCGGCCGCCCCTGGTCGCGCCGCGCCGCCGCCTTCGCTGTACCGCAGCCGCGCGGCCGGTCGCCATGCTAGAATCGCCCAACCCGTGAACCCGAGGAGCCAATGATGGTGTATCAGGTCCGACAGAAGATCTTCAGTCTGGGAGACCGCTATGCGGTCAAGGACTCAAGGGGCGTCGATCGCTACCTTGTCCGCAGCGCCCTCGTATCCGTCTCCAGGCGGATGTGGATCCTCGACAAGGAAGGCCAGGAGCTCTATGGCATGCGCCGCAGGCTCCTTTCCCTTATGCCCAGCTATCGCATATCCCGGGGGGACGCCCAGGTCGCCCTCCTCAGGCAGAGGCTCTCGCTCTGGGGCAAGCGCTTCTCCGTCGAGGGCGGGAAGGGCTCCTTCCTCATCAAAGGCCGTCCCCTCGATTTCGACTACTCGATCGAGAAAGGCGGAGCCGAGGTCGCGAGCGTCTCGAAGCGCTTCTTCTCCCTTTCGGACAGCTACGGCGTTGAGATCGCCGAAGGCGAGGACGACGCCTTCATCCTCGCCCTCGTCGTCATAATCGACCAGCTCTGCCACGAGGGCGCGAAGGGCGAGTGATCCCCGCTGCGCGGCGGCCCGCCTCGCCGTCCTGCCGGCCGAGGGGCTCGGCGCGTCCGCGGGAAAAAGGAAGCCCCGGGGGACCCCGGGGCTTCCTGCAGCGCCGCGCGGAACCGACGGTCCCTACTCGCGGCCCTTCTCGAGGAGGAGGGTCTCGGTCGGCCTGTCCGTGACCTCGGGGCTGCCGAAGTACTGCATGGGCCCCGGGACGCGGAAATCGGAAGAAATGGACCACTCGCCGCGATGCGCGGCGAAGGCCTTGAAGGGCGCGCCGTCGAGCTCGACGAGGGCCTTCCTGATGACAGGCTTGTCGGAGCCGTGGCGTCGCTCGATGTTCATCATGGAGACGAGGGGCACGCCGCCCGCCTTCCACTCCGAGGCCGGGGCCGCGAGGTTCTTCACGCTCGAGAGGTAGCCGGAGAGGCCTGCCGCGATGAGGGCGAAGGCGGTGTAGCCGAGGGAGTAGCAGTAGTCGGCGTCGAAGTTCGAGGGGAAGGCGCAGCGGCCCTCGTAGCCGAGGAAGTGGGTCTGGAAGTCGAACTTGCCCTTGTAGGAGCCGGCCTTGGCGAGCTCGGCGAGGCGGGACTTCACCATGGCTGCGAGGAGCTTCTCGGTCTCGATGCGCGAAACCTGGACGTTGCCGTGGGGGTCGCGGTCCCAGATGAGCTGGGTCTGGATCTCGGCGGGGAGGCTGCCGTAGAGCCTGGCTTCGCCGGCCTTGAGCTTGCCGGACACGAAGGCCCGCTTTTCCTCGGCCGTGGCGAGGGCGTTGTAGGCGGCCTCGTTCGCCGCGAGGAGCTCGTTGAGCTCGCCGATCAGGGCCTTCATCTCGGGCACGAACTCGATGAGTCCCTCAGGCACGAGGACCACGCCGAAGTTCTCCCCCTTGTCGGCGCGGGCGGAGACCGATGCGCAGATGCCGTCCACGATATCGCCGAGGGAGAGCTTCTTCGCCTCGACCTCCTCGGAGACGAGGGCCACGTTGGGCCTCGTCTGGAGGGCCACCTCGAGGCCGATGTGCGACGCCGACCTTCCCATGAGCTTGATGAAATGCCAGTACTTGCGGCCGGAGGCGGAATCGCGCTCGATGTTGCCCGCAAGCTCGGCGTAGAGCTTCGTGGCCGTGTCGAAGCCGAAGGAGGCCTCGATGTCCTCGTTCTTGAGGTCGCCGTCGATGGTCTTGGGCACGCCTATCACGGCGATGCCTGCCTGCCTCGCGGCGAAGAACTCGGCGAGGAGGGCCGCGTTCGTGTTGGAGTCGTCGCCGCCGACCACGACGACGGCCGAGAGACCGTGCTTTTTCGCCGTGGCGAGGGCCGCGTCGAACTGCTCGGGCGTCTCGATCTTGGTGCGTCCCGAGCCGATCATGTCGAAGCCGCCGGTGTTGCGGTAGGCGTCGACGAGGGCTGCCGTGATCTCCATGTTCTTGTCCTCCACGAGGCCGCCCGGGCCGCCGCGGAAGCCTATGAGGCGGGAAGCCGCGTTGCCCGCCTTGAGGCCGTCGAAGAGGCCGGCGATGACGTTGTGGCCGCCGGGAGCGGGACCGCCCGAGAGGATGACGCCGACCCTGAGCTCGCGGCCCGGGCCTTCGATCTTCGCCGCCTTGCCGCCGGCCCTGTCGACAAAGGTCACGCGATCCTGGCCGTAGGTAGAGGGGAAGAGGGCCTTGAGGCGTTCGCGGTCGCCCTCGGGGGGCAGGGCCGCGGGGCTCTTCTCGAGGCCGAGGCCGGCGATTCCGGACTTGAGGACGGGCGGCAGCTTGGGCTGGTATGCGTAGCGGGCTTTCTGGAGGGGGGAAATCTCCATGGTCTTTCTCCTTCGAAGAAAGGGTATGTATTGATGCTAATCTATACCGGTCGGGGGATGATGGGGAAGGGTGGCGAGGGCAGGGCGGAGAAGAGGGGCGGGGGCTCGCCGCGCCGATGGCGGGACTAGGAAGCCGCTCCCTGTGAGAGGGCCGCGATCTCTTCCTTCGTGAGCGAACGCGTGATGCGTATGCCCGTCTCGGTGGTGCGGACCACGATGTCCTTGCCGTCGGGGCTGCGGGCTCCGAGTATCTGCACCACGGGGTAGCGCGGGTTTTCCGAGTTGCCGTCCACCACCACGGCCTTGGCCCCGTTCGAGAGGAGGACATGGCTGCCTATCGGGTAGATGGACATGCTGTACACGAGGGCCCGGATCACCGACTCGTCATACTGTTTCCCCTCGTTCTTGAGGATGTCGACCATGCCGGCGTAGCCGTCCTTGGCCTCCTTGTAGGGCCTCGAGGCGGTGACCGCGTCATACGAGCAGGCGACCATGATGATCCTCGCGTAGACGGAGATCCTGTCGCCGGGGATGCCGCGCGGGTAGCCGGTGCCGTTCATGCGCTCGTGGTGCTCGAGGACGGCGATGCAGACGGCCAGCGGCACCTGCCTTTCCTTGAGGAGGTTGTAGCCGAGGATGGGGTGGGTCGTTATCGACCTGCGTTCCACGGGCGTGAGCTGGCGCCCCGCCATGTAGAGCTGGGGCGGGAGCTTCACCATGCCGATCTCGTGGAGGACAGACGCGGCGCCGAGCTCGATGAGGCGGAAGGCCGGCAGCTTGAGGGTCATGCCGAGGAGCATCGAGATGATCGAGGTCCTCACCGCGTGGGCCACGAGATAGTTGGAGTGGCTCGGGGCGAGGGACTGGGCCCTGAGGAGGAGGCGCCGGTTCTGGGAGAGGACCTCGTAGAGGCTCTTCTGGCGCTCGAGGAGCTCCTTGAAGTCCAGCGTGTTCTTCGTGACGAAGCGGTTGTAGACCGATTCGACGTACTCGACGTAGCGGGCATGGTAGGCTAGGACGCCCTCGAGCTTCTCGTCGTCGCCCGCATCGGCTGCCTGCGGAATGCCTTCCGCCGCGCCCTTGCCCTCGGTCGCGTTGTCGACCACCGCGGCGATGCTCTCCGCGGCGGTGCCCTCGCTCGCGAGCTCCCTGAATTCCCAGCGCGTCAGGCGGTTGATGAGTTCCTGGGTGACCGGTGTCTCGGGGGCCAGGAGGACGAATCCACCGTCAAGGAAGAGGAATTTCGTGAAGAAGGTGTTCGGCTTCAAGTCTCGCAGCGCGACAGCGTTCATGACCCACCCATTGACCCCGAATCTGCGGCTCGCCTAAACTCCTACCCGCTTTCCGGGGAACTTTTCCCTTATATCTTTATTATAGGAGCGACACGGCATGAAATTTAGGACAATATACATCCTTTTCAATGTTGTTGTCGTCCTATCCTTCCTTTTCGTCTTCCTTTTGCCCTTTTTCCTCCTCGGCGCGGAGTATTCCCTCGGGTTCTGGAAGGACAACTGGTACCTCGCGGCCATCTTCCTCCTCGTGATAGGGGCTCTCAACGCCTTCTTCATCCTGAACTGGAAGGTCTTCAGCCTGGTCGAGAAGGAGGACTGGTCGGCCCTTTCCGTCCACCTCGTCGACCTCATCTTCAACAAGAAGCGCTATACCGGCCGCCATGTCTCCCTCCTCGTGAACGCCTACCTCCTCCAGTCCGACGTCGAGGGCATTGCCCGCCTCGAGGACGAGCTCCGTTCCCGCCGTCCGGAGCTTCTCCGCAGGAACGCGGTGCTCTTCGGCGTGACGAGGCTCCTCAGGAACAGGCCCGACGAGGCCGAGGCCTTCCTCCAGCCCTACCTCGGCGCCCGCGACGCCGAATCGAGGGAGTGGCTCCGCTTCGACTACGCCTTCAGCCTGGCCCTCCAGAAACGCCTCGGCGAGGCCACGCCCTACCTCAAGGAAGGCGCCTCGTCGCGCGATGCGGTCCTGGCCCTCCTCTCGGCCTACCTCCTCGGCAGCCTGGCGGCCGTCGCGGCCCCGGACGAGAAGGAGCGCGAATCCCTCAGGTCCCTCGCCCAGTCCACGAGGGAAGGGCTAAGGAAACGCTTCCCCGGCCAGCGCTGGAACCATGAGGTCGAGCGCGCCAAGGGCGAGATCCACATAGTCGTCCTTTCGCGGCTCATCGACGACGCGGGCCGCTGGCTCTTCGAGGGCGCCTGATCCTCCCCGCTTCGCCTGCCGAGCCCCCGGGGAAGCCCACGGCTCCGGCGCATGCGGCCTCGCGGCCCGTACAGCCGGCTCCGGCCGCATCACAGGGGCTCAAGGAAGGGCAGGCTCCCGGCCGATACTTGGAGTGGATGAGACCGCACAGCATTGCACTCGCATTACTATGTCTCCTCGCCTTCTGCCTCGGCCCCCTCGGCGCCGAGCCCTTGTACCATGTCGTGGCCGCGGGAGAGACCATCTATGGCCTTGCCAGGGCCTTCAGCGTCCCGGCCGAGGCCATCCTCTCGGCCAACGGCATCAAGGATCCGTCGAAGATCAAGGCCGGCCAGAAGCTCCTCATCCCCTCGGTCCACAAGGTGGCCAAGGGCGAAACCATCTACGGCATAGCCCGACAGTACGCGGTTTCGGTCGAGGCCCTCCTCGAGGCCAATCACCTCACCGCGAAGTCGGTCATCGTGCCGGGGCAGCTCCTCGTCCTGCCGGCCGCCGCCAAGGTCGCCTCGGCGACGGCGACCTCCCCGGGCAAGCCCGCCGGGACCTCCCCCGCGTCTTCGGGAACGGCTGCAACGGGCGGCGGCAAGGCCGCTACGACAGCCTCCTCGGGCTCGAAGGCTTCCACCACCCCGGCTCCGTCCACGGGCGGACCGGCCGCACCGATGCCACCTATCGTGAAGACCTCGCCCAAATCGGTCGATTCCAGCCTCGCCTGGCCCTGCAAAGGTGAGGCCCGCTATCTCGACGGCAAGATCGATGGCATAATGATCCTTACCGAAAAGGGCATCGCCTCCAAGGCGATAGCCGGCGGCAGGGTGGTGTCCGCGGGACCCTACCGGGGCTTCGGGCTTGTCGTGATGATCGAGACCGACGCGCACATGATCTACGTCTACGGCGGCAACGACAGCCTTGCGGTCCGCGCGGGAGACATGGTCAGGACCGGCCAGAAGGTAGGGACCGTCGGCTATGACGCAAAGGAGGGCAGGGCAGTGGCCTACTTCTTCGTCTTCAAGGACGGCACGTCCTTCGATCCCGCCAAGGCGCCGAGGGGCTAGCGGCCTGGCGGACAAGGGATTCATGGCCGCGGAACGGGGTAGCCCTTCCGAATATCCCAATTTCTCCCAGTTTTGTCCTTTTTTCGGCGTTTTGATTTGCATTGTGCCGATTAGTTAGTAGAATTCGTCTGTCGCCCAACCCGATTGCTGTATCCTGCGGCTGGTGGACGATGGGCGGCGCTGGTGCTTGCGGTAAGCAAAAGGCAGGAATCGATGACCGATGGAACGCTACCGAGACCCGTCCAGAAGAAGAAGAAGGCCAAGACGGCGCTTCAACCGGCAAAACGCAAGAAACAGAAACACGCCAAGGAAACGGATCCCCTCGCCCTCTACCTGAAGCAGATATCGCGTTATCCCCTCCTCACCGCCGAGGAGGAGCTCACGATAGGCGAGCAGATCCAGAAGGACCGCGCGAAGATCCAGGAGCTCCAGGCGAAGTACGAGGCGGGCGGCATGTCCGAGGAGGAGTGGCGCGAGTCCAAGCTGCGCTGCGACCGGGCCCTCATCGCCACCAAGAACCGCATGATCTCCTCGAACCTCCGACTCGTCGTCTCCATCGCCAAGAACTACCAGCATCGCGGGCTCTCCCTCCTCGACCTCATCGACGAAGGCAACATCGGCCTCATCGAGGCGGTCGAGCGCTTCGACTACACGAGGGGCTGCCGCTTCTCGACCTACGGCACCTGGTGGATCAGGCAAGCCATCATCAAGAGCCTCGCGGACAAGGGGCGCGTCATCCGCATCCCCATCCACATGCTCAACACGATCAAGAAGTGCTACTTCGTCGCCAAGCAGCTCACCCAGGACCTGGGACGCGATCCCAACCCCGAGGAGCTCGCGGAGAAGCTCGGCATGGACCCCCGCAAGGTGAAGGAGATCATGAAGCTCTCCCAGGAGACGGCCAGCCTCGACACCACCGTGGATGAGGACAACGTCACCCACCTTTCCGACCTCATCAAGGACGAGAACGTCGTGGAGCCCTTCGAGGAGGTCTTCTCCATGGCCCTCCAGGACACCTTGGGCGACGTCCTCAAGAACCTCTCGCAGCGCGAGATCACCATCATCCAGCTCCGCTACGGCCTCAACGGCGAGGGTCCCCGCACCCTCGAGGAGACCGGCAAGCTCCTCGGCATCACCCGCGAGCGCGTGCGCCAGATCCAGGAGAAAGCCATCCAGAAGCTCAAGGACCTGCAGCAGCTCTCCGAGTACCAGGGCAGCGCATAAGCGGGAAGCTGCCCAGGGCAGCGCATAAGCGGGAAGCTGCCCAGGGCGGCGCCCGGGGCGATCCACGCCTATCCCGAAAAGCCGTCCGCAAGGACGGCTTTTCCATCGGCCGTTACGAAGCGGCGCGACGGGGAAGGGAGGACGGAGGCCCGGCCCGTTGCGCGCCTTGAGCCTCTTCCTGCCGATAGCCATCATGACTGGAGATATGAAGGGGCTGCCCGTCCGGGCAGCCCCTTTTCATGCGATCATGGCTCGCGCCTTGTCAGCGCAGCCTGGCCGCGAGCTCCGCGAAGCCCCTCTTTTCCGCGATGTCTGCCGCAGTCTCCCCGAGGATGTTCCTCGCGGACTTGTCGACTCCCTCGGAGAGGAGCCAGTCCGCGATCTGCGACTTTCCGGCGCGTGCGGCGTAGTGGAGGAGGCTCTGGCCCATCGGGTCCACGTTCTTGGCCCTGCCTCCCCCGAGGATGGACTTGAGGGCCTCGAGGCCCGCGTCCATGGCCAGCGATACGGGCGTGACGCCGTTGCGGTCTGCCGCGAAGATGTCAGCTCCCGCCCCGGCGAGGCGTGCCGCGCATACGAGGTCGCCCATCGCGAAGGCCGCGTGGAGGGCCGTCCTCGAGTCGCGGTCGCGGGCGTTCACGAGGCTGCCCCTCGAGAGGAGCAGCTCTATCGCGGCGATGGGGGCCTTCGCGTCGATGAGGATGCGCAAGGGCGCCTTGCCGTCGGCGTCGGCCAGGTTGACGTTGGCCGGAGTGACAAGGGCCTCGACGAGGGCGGGGCCGCGCTTCGCCGCCATGGTGAGCGGGGATTCGCCCTCGGCATCCCGGGCCAGGATCGAGGCGCCGGCCGCGACGAGGAGGCGGGCGCAATCGGCCTCGCCCGACTCGACGGCCGCCGCGAGGGGGCTCCGTCCGGCCAGGTCCCGCGCGTCTATCTCGGCGCCCGAGGCGATGAGGAGCTTCGCGGCGTCCGAGGCGCCGGATCTCGCGGCGACGAAGAGCGGCGTGGCTCCGCGGTTGTCGCGCGCCTGCACCGAGGCGCCCCTTCCCATGAGGAAGCGGAGGGACTCGACGTCGCGCTTTTTCGTGGCCTGGTGGAGGGGGCTCTCGCCCGAGAGGTTGCGCGCGTCGGGATCCGCGCCTGCGTCCATGAGGACGGGGAGGCAGCGGCGGGCGCTCCAGAGGACGGCGATGTGGAGGGCGGTGTCGCCCATGGCGTCGCGCGCCGCGAGCGACGCTCCATCCTTGAGGAGGGCCGTCGCGGCGGCCTGGGCGTCGGCCTTGACCGCCGCGGCAAGGGGCGTGGCGCCGTCGCTGTTCCGCGCGTTGGGGTCGGCGCCCTTGAGGCAGAGGAAGTCGATCGCCTTGTCGAAATTGAGCCGCGCGGCATGGTGGAGGGGCGTGTCGCCATAGGTGTCGCGCGCGACGATGGTCTGGGAGTTGAAGAGCCAGTCCACGGGCAGGGCCGAGGCCAGG
>Ga0209098_1003616_pt1 | contig 12623 bp, 16 predicted proteins | sample AD_JPNHW1_MetaG_FD_184429 | JGI IMG/M metagenome (GOLD analysis project Ga0209098, IMG submission 184429) | Active sludge microbial communities of municipal wastewater-treating anaerobic digesters from Japan - AD_JPNHW1_MetaG (SPAdes) (version 2) | ecosystem: Engineered > Bioreactor > Anaerobic... | reverse complement strand
TCCAAACTTCGTTTCCGATTAATCGGAACAAGTCTTAACTGCGACGTAGGCAGGAACCATTCCTAGTTGCAAACGATAAGTGGTGGATAGATGCTAAAGGTACAATTAAATCTACAAAACTTCTTGAAAAACTACCTTCAGGAAAATTTGTTGTAGGTGTACAAGGATATAGAAATGGATTTGCAGCCGCTGCAGGAAGTGCAAAAGCGTATAGAATTGCAGGGAAAGTGGTAGGAGTTGCGGGTGTGGCTGTTTCTGGTCTTGATATGCTCACTAATGGTGTTAATATAAGCAATAGCATTGATATGACTATGAGTGTCATTGGATTAATTCCTGGTGGTGCTGCCATTTCATCTATATATTTTGTGGCTAGCTTTGGATCTGAATTAATAACTGGTAAGTCTATTAGTGACCATATTCAAGATTTTGTTGATTATATTTTTTATAGACTATATAGATTCTATGGCAGAAAAGATGATTTACCTCAACTTTCTGCCTCTGCTATTATCGCAGTTCTGCAACTACTCAATATTATGGTTGTATTTTTTTTCGTTCTTAATTACACTTCAATTACGATAAGTAAAACGATAGTTGTTTTATTTGCTTTGATGTTAGTTATATTAAATTATTGGCGATATTTGAAATTTAGGAATTATCAGCAATTAAAAGAAAAGTATAAAAACGAAACATTTAAAGTACAAAAAAAAAGAAAAATATACATTCTTGTTTATATCTTTTTATCTTTCTTTTTAGTATTTTTCTTAAGTTTTCTCAAACATAATCTAAAAGTAATTTAATCCAATACTGATGCCCCAATCCTCGTGGATATGTAATAATCACAAATGAGCAAAGTGTCGGCATGGTCGGGATAATATCATGGAAAAGTTTTGGAATATAATTCATTTTTTTGCTTACACATTTCTAAATAAAGCAAGTGTCGCATTAGATAAAATATCACCTTTTACGTTGATACTGAAAATTCCTGCAGTTAAGAAATTAATAATCAAAAGAGGAGGATCGGTAGAAATGATAAACGAAGCAGCATCCAACGTTACAACAAATCCGATATTAAGTATTAATATTTGGTACGCTGGATTGATAATGGAAGCAATGCTTTTTGCTTTTTGTTTTGCCTTACACTGCTTTTATATAGCATTTGTAGCTAAACCTAAAAGCATTGGAAGTTTCTTTTTTGTAATGATATTTTATGGAGTTCTCTCAGCTATTTTGAATTATTTTTTACTTTTACATAAAGATAAGTATTTGAAATATTTCAAAAAGTTCAAGAAACAGCCACACGAGTGGAAAGTAAAATGGGCTTGGATAAGTGCCGGAGTAATTTTATTTCCGTTTTTGTTACTAATAAGTAGCTTTATAGCGATGGGGTAATAACAGTTAAAAGATATGCCAGACGCAATACTGCTGACTGGTCACAGAAGGAAACTCCCCCTTCAGAGCCGGTCCCGAACTTGTTTCGGGAGGGTTGGGGGGCCGGTATTTTTTATTATGGTTATACCGACAATCAGGGTTCTTTGATAGCTTTGACAGATGCTGCGGGAAATGTGGTGGAAAAATACGCTTACGACCCCTGGGGAGCACGCAGAAATCCACAAGACTGGACACAGAAGGGAACTCCCCCTTCAGAGCCTGTCCCGAATTTGTTTCGGGAGGGTTGGGGGGCCGGTATTTTTTATTACGGTTACACCGACAATCAGGGTTCTTTGATAGCTTTGACAGATGCTGCGGGAAATGTAGTGGAAAAATACGCTTACGACCCCTGGGGAGCACGCAGAAATCCACAAGACTGGGCGCAAAAAGACAACCGTACTAGTTGGATACTGAGCAGAGGTTATACCGGTCATAGCTTGTCCCGATTTTTATCGGGAAGCACTTGGATGCTTTTGGCATTATTAATATGAACGGACGGGTGTACGATCCTGCCACGGCGCAGTTCTTTAGCCCCGACCCGTTTGTGCAGGAAGCAGGCAACTGGCAGAACTACAACCGCTACAGCTACGTGTATAACAATCCGCTGATCTTTACCGACCCAAGCGGATACAGGAAAAAAACATTTCATGAATTGCAAATGGAGTATCTTTCTGATTATACACCGGTAGAGAATACATCATACAGATATATTAAAAAAGCCGGTACAAGCGGTGGTGGAGGATTATTCAACTCATATATCGATGCACAAAATAAAGGTTACAGTGGTAGCTATGATAATTTTATTGCCACAATTGAACGCAGACAAAGAGATAATAATTACAATGGTTATATTTCCCTGCCAACTGCTACTTTTGCATATTCAGAAATAATAAGAATTAGCGATTACTACAAAGATTATTTAACAATTTGGAACAGTCACTTTACTGAAATTTGGGTAGGTTCTCCAATCTATAATTTTTCAGATATTAATGGTGGGATAGGTATTATAGGGGCGGGTACGGATATTGCAGAAAATGTATGGAATAAATTATCCAAAAGTATAAAACAACATTATGCCTACGAGCTAACGAAGTACCTCAAACAAAAAAATATAATAGAACTGAAACCTAAAGTACCAATTAATGGAATATCAAGTGGTTTCAAATATTTAGGTAGAGCTACAAATTATGCATCTGTTGCTGTAATTGTTGTCGATGTTACTGTTAATTCACAAATAAATGCTTCTAACATATTGGATGCAACTGTAACAGGATTGAGTTTTATACCTGTAGTTGGTTGGGGTATTGGCTTAACTTATTTAGGTGCTGATTTAGTAACGCAAGGTGTTACAGGCAGATCAATTGGTGATCATCTAAATAATGCAGTCGGTAAACCTTTGTACGATTGGGATTGGAATTAACACATAAATAATAAAATTATGGATTATATTTTTTATCGCCTATATAAATTTTATCAAAAAAAGAAAGATGATATTCCTTTTTTTACAAGTGTTTTATTTATTAATGTTGTGAAATTAAGTATATTATTTTTATGTCTAATAGTTTTTAATCTTATAACCAAAGGTCTGGCGTCTAAAGAAAACACAGACTTTAATGTTACTGCCTTTTATATAATATTTCTTTCCTGTATGGGATTGATGTTTTTTATTGATCTGTACAGGTATTATAAAATTAAAAATAAATTAATCATTAAATATAAAAATAGTAAACTAAATAGTATTATTAAAGTTTGGTATATATTTGTTTTACCAATTATTGTTGTTTTATTGACTGTTTTAATAATTATTTTAGTAAAAGGGTTTTAATAATATTGATAACAAATAAACGATTAATAACAAATAAGCTATTTGGGGGGGCAAGAGGTTACACCGATCATAGCTTGTCCCGATTTTTATCGGGAAACACTTAGATGCTTTCGGCATTATCAATATGAACGGACGGGTGTACGATCCTGCCACGGCGCAGTTCTTTAGCCCCGACCCGTTTATACAGGAAGCCGGTAACTGGCAGAACTACAACCGCTACAGCTACGTATTTAACAATCCGCTGATCTTTACCGACCCAAGCGGATACAGGAAAAAAACATTTCATGAGTTGGAAATGGAGTATCTTTCTGATTATACACCGGTAAGAAATACATCATACAGATATATTAAAAAAGCCGGTACAAGCGGTGGTGGAGGATTATTCAACTCATATATCGATGCACAAAACAAAGGTTACAGTGGTAGCTATGATAATTTTATTGACCGCCTGGAAGGATATGGAGCGGAAGCCAACCGCCAAAGTGTAAGCTATTCGCTCAATGGAAATATTGAAAGCAAGACAGATACAGTAGTTTACAATTATGGATTAAGCGGGAAACCCGGTTCTTCGTTGTGTGCCATTTAACAGCTACAATGTTTTGATCAACGTTTTCGCTCCGCCATAGTTAAAGACAAAGCTCCGCTTTGTGTAATGCGGAGCATTAGTTTTAGCACGATTTTTTAAGCCGAACTTACAATCACTAAAAAAAAACGGGGAAATTGCAGCTGCAACTTCCCCTGTTTTATATTTAACCGGATTTTAAGCTTGTTCGAGTTCGACCATCAGAAAATCTTTCGGGATTCTCTCCCCCGCTTTTACGTTTATCTTTTTTATTTTAGCTGTAAAGGGCATGTCTATGCGATTTTGCATTTTCATTGATTCCAGTACCAGCAACGGATCGCCTTCCTTTACTGTTTTTCCCTCCTTCACACAAACTTCTATTATTGTGCCGGGAATATACGATTGAATTTCGTACGGACTTGGATTGATCCAGAATTTCCGGTTTTTATATTTGTTTGTCAGCAGTGTTTTATATTTTCGGGCGGTTATTGCAAAATCAACGTACTCCGGCTCCTTCTTTTCTTCTGCACTCATACTTTTTACCTGTGTATTAATAGTTTTTTTCTCATTCTCAGGCATTGGTCTAACATCTGCGTCCGTAACATTTACCGAAGGGGCAGCAACCGTTGGCTTTACCTCTTCTTTCTTTTGTTTCTGAGCTATCTGCTTTTCAGCCGCCTTTTTTTTAGCTTCTTCAGCTTTTCGGGCAGCCTGTATTTTCTTCGCTCTTTCTATCGTCTGTTTTCTGTTAGCTTTTTGCTCGTTCAACTGAGCTTTGCCTGTACTATCTGTGTTATTTTCTTTTTTAGCCATAATGTTTCTAATAATAAATTGATATTAAGCCATATAATAAAAATTAAAAACATTAACACCTGTTCATTAGAATGGAGGTATTCCATGCTTTTTCATCGGACGGTGCTCTTCTTTGAGTCTGGAAACTTCGAGCGTATGAAGCAGCAAATCACGGGTTTCGGACGGTTCGATAACAGCATCAATGTAACCTTTGGAGGCTGCTACAAACGGATTTGCAAATTTCTCAACATATTCCTTTACTTTCTGTTGACGCATTGCATCTTCATCTTCCGCTTCCATAATTTCCTTACGGAAAATGATATTGGCGGCGCCTTCGGGACCCATAACGGCAATCTCGGCGCTTGGCCATGCATAAACGAAGTCGGCACCCAGGTGACGTGAGTTCATGGCGATGTAACCTCCTCCGTAAGCTTTTCGCAGAATGATGGTCATTGTTGGAACTGTAGCTTCGGAATAAGCATAGAGCATTTTAGCGCCGTGACGTATCACACCGGCATGTTCCTGGTCAACTCCGGGCAGATATCCGGGCATGTCTTCCAGCGTTATAATCGGAATGTTGAAGGCATCGCAGAAGCGGATAAAACGTGCAGCTTTATCGGAAGCATCGCAATCCAGCACACCTGCAAGATACAATGGCTGGTTGGCCACAAATCCTACTGTTTCACCATTCATACGTCCAAATCCGATAACGATATTGGCCGCCCAGAGTTCCTGTACTTCAAAGAATTTGGATTCGTCAGTGAGCGCAAAGATTACTTCACGAACATCGTAGGGTTGCTTTGGATCAGATGGAATAATATTTTCTATTTTCTTTCTGTATTTGGGATCTTTGGGTGCTACACTCTTAGCTTTCACTTCATTATTGTGAGGTATGAGTGAAATTAAGGTCTTAATCTGTTTGAAGCACTCCATTTCGCTTGTTGCATAGAAGTGTGCATTTCCGGTAATTTCAGCATGTACACGGGCACCTCCGAGATCTTCCTGAGAAATTTTTTCACCAAGTACGGTTTCAATAACATTTGGTCCGGTAATAAACATTTTGGAGATATTCTCTACCACAAATACAAAATCGGTGAGTGCAGGAGAATAAACGGCACCACCGGCGCAGGGACCAAGAATGACAGATAACTGAGGTATTACTCCGGAAGCCATTGTGTTACGGAAAAATATTTCACCATAACCAGCAAGCGCCCCGATACCTTCCTGAATACGGGCACCCCCCGAGTCGTTGATACCGATGCAGGGGATCTTCATTTTCAGGGCATGATCCATTATTTTAGTAATTTTTCGGGCGTGTTTCAAACCAAGCGAACCGCCCATTACAGTAAAGTCTTGTGCATAAATGCATACAGGGGCACCATTAATTGTACCTGTTCCTGTAATTACACCTTCGGCAGGTAACTCCTTGTTGGCCATTCCGAAATTTTGTTCTTCATGTTCAACGAACATGTCATATTCATGAAACGAGCCTTCGTCGAGTAAAGCCAGAATACGAACACGAGCTGGCATTTTACCCATAGCCATTTGTTTTTCAAGGGCTTTGTCGCCTCCGCCTTTTTCAACGATAGCTTTCTTTTGCCGTAAAGCGATAATGTTTTTCTTTAAAGACATACTTTTTAATTTAAATAAAACAATTTTTTATCGGGTGCAAAGGTAACAATTAAATTACCATTCTGCATAATCTTTTAACCTTCCGTTTACCCCAAATCCACCTTTACTATTAGTTTTCAATGATTTAATCACATGTTTACGGGCCGAAATAAATCCCGGACTATATGTCAAATCGTCGGTATTTTCAAGAATGACGAGCAGTTCGTCGCCAAGATCAGGCACTGCAATACAGATTTTGCGTAAGATTTTCATCGAAAGTACCTGCACTCCAACAGGCTTGCGGGGCGAAATCATCTGATCAAAACAAAGATTGATAAATTCAACAGATACTGGTTTTCTCAAAGGCAGGTTAAGTATTATAGAAAGACAGAGTCGTTGCAGACCGTCTTCATTATTGGTCAGCGTGAAGTCCATCAGTTGATGATAATCTTCGTCGGTAAACATCGTCACATCCGCTTCACTCACTTTCTCACATATCCAGGCAACCTGCCAGGCAGTTTTTACAGGTTTCTGAAATATTAACTGAAAAAAATCAGAAAAACTTTCCTTTTCTGAAATCAACTCATCGCGTACTATGAGTACTTCTTCCTTCGTTAGCCTGTGTGATATTACAGCTTCATAATCCATCGGAAGCAGTGTAAGTTTGCATTAAAGTTTATTACAGAAACACAATCTCTTTTACAACCGGAAAACCGACAAAATTGTTCAGTGAATTTCGAATTTCTTCGCGGGTAATGAAAAGTTCCTGTCTGAGAACAGAGGATGTTAACTTTACATAAAGTTTCTTTCTGTTGAAATAAATATCGGACGTGTACTTCATTACATTATCACCCAGAACACCAGGCCATGATTTTAGAACCCTTGTTTCGTAGAGTTTTTCATCCAGGTGATTTTGCTTCAGTACTACACCGAGAATATCACTCAGTTTTTCCGTATTTTTTCTTCGCATCGGATTATCGTAGTTTGAGAATCATACCGGTCTCGGCTCCTTCTGAATATGGCATACCGTTCAGCTTGTACAACATTTCCAGCCGGATACCGTATTTTTGGGAAATACGGTACATATTTTCGCCTTCCTTCACCACATGCTGCAGAAATCCGGCTGCAGCCTTTTTCTTCTTTGTCTTGAGGTAAATAATGGTGCCGGGCACAATGTCGGTGCTTTCACTCAAATCGTTGTACTGAAGCAGTTTCTTCTCCGGGATATTATATTCACTGGCTAAGCTTTCAAAGCTGTCGCTGGTGTGAGCGAAAATGCAGATTACCTTATTATTCCGGAATAAATCATGATCGCCAATGCCGGCAGATGTTTTTAGTCTATTAGATTCATGTGTTCTTACTGCCTTTTCGGTTCTTGAGTGGAGATAATCAACCTTTCCGCCGAGATCGAACTGGTGTAATTCATAATCTTCAATGATTTTAATCAGTTTAACGGGATATGCGGGATCCGAGGCATAGCCCGCTTTTTTCAGACCATAAGCCCATTCTTTGTAATCGGTTGGATTCAAGTCAAAGAGAAAAGCATAATGTTGTCTGTTTGACAAAAACAACGAATGGTCTTCGTAAGATTCGCTTACCTCCTTATATTTTCTGAAACAATCCGGTTCGGCATGATCATCCTTGTGAAATACTTTTTCACCTTCCCATCCATTGTGACATTTGATGCCAAAATGATTGTTGGACGTCCGGGAAAGTTCGCTCATCCCGGCTGCGGACTCCAGTAAGCCCTGTGCCAGGGTGATACTTGCGGGTATTCTATACCGTTTCTGTTGCTCAACTGCCAGTTTTGAATATTTCTCAATATAATTCAGGTACGATTCCGACCTGTTCTGAGCCAGAAAAGTCTGGGAGAAAGATATCAATGATATGATAAAAATGAGGGATCTGTTCATAGTCGTAAATCGCAGAAAAACCGGATTGAATTTGATTGATAAATTTTTCACAAATATAAAACTTATTGACGAAATAGCGGTTTGAGTTAAATTATTTTATATATTTGTACCATAACCCAAATATCAAGTTCATGCAATATATCAGTCACGAAATAAAAATTTCAGTATTTCAACCGGATGAAATTCCTTCAGAATACATCTCATTAATTGAAGAAGCAAAGAAACAAACTCAGAAATCTTACGCTCCCTACTCTGAATTTCACGTAGGCGCAGCTGTATTACTGGAAAACGGGATTGTTGTCGGAGGAAACAATCAGGAAAATTCGGCCTATCCTTCCGGAACTTGTGCTGAACGGACAGCCATTTTCTATGCCAATTCTCAACATCCTGACATTCCTGTTAAGTTACTGGCCATCGCTGCTTTCACCAACGGTAAATATACCTCTGAGCCTGTTACGCCCTGTGGTGCCTGCCGGCAGGTTTTGCTGGAGACTGAAAACAGATACGGCCAGGCGATAAAAGTAATTCTGTACGGTACAGATAAAATATATGTGTTCGACAGCATTAAGCAATTGCTTCCCCTTAGTTTCGGGAAAGACAGTTTAACACTTTAACCGGAGAGTGCTGCCGGATTCCGGATATGAATAGTTGCAGAGTCAGATTGCGAAACTTGCCGTATTTGTGTTCAATATTAACCAACCAACACGTGAACGGATGAAAAAGGAAAAACTTACAATCGAATATCCATTGAATAATGCTTCTGAAGCTATTCTCTGGAAAATGATAGGAACACCTCTCGGGCTGGCTGAATGGTTTTCAGATGCAGTAATTGTCGAAGGAAATGAATACACTTTCAGTTGGGAAGGTCATGAACAGACTGCCTGCCTGAAACAGGTAAAGGAAGGAAAACTTATCTGTTTCCAGTGGGAGGATGATAAAGACACAGAAGCCTATTTTCAGCTGGAGATTGTTTCGCTTGACCTGAGCGGGCATGTAGGACTGATTGTTACCGATTATGCGACGCCCGGCGAGAGAGAAGACGCCATACTGCTTTGGAACAAACAGATTGAAAATTTATGCCGGATTGGCGGGATGTAATTCCTGCTGTCAGACGATTTCACCGCTGCCAATGCAGATACCTGACGCTTCGTCATACACTACACCAAATTGTCCGGCTGCTATCCCCTGAAGTTTGTCTTCTGAAACTATGCGATAACCAGTAGCGGTCTTAATAATCTTACCTTTGGTAAATTCCGGTGTATGTCTGATTTTAAAGGTTATATCAACACTTTCTTCTGTGTCTTTCCATGGATTCTCTGTAATAAAATGGAAATCATTCATCGCAAATTCATATCCGTACTGAGATTCCACCTCAAAACCTTTTGAAGCCCAAACAATATTGGATTCCACGTCTTTCCGGATCACATACCAGGGCCCACCCGAAAGTCCAAGGCCTTTGCGCTGGCCTACCGTATGAAACCAGTAACCGTTGTGATGCCCCAGAATTCTTCCGGTTTCCAGCTCAACGATTGGCCCCTGCTTCACACCGAGATACCGCCGGATAAAATCGTTATAATTCACTTTACCCAGGAAGCAAATACCCTGACTGTCGTGACGTTTTGCAGAGGGAAGCTGCACGTTTTCCGCGATTTTTCTTACTTCGCTCTTCATCAGATGACCGATGGGGAACATCAGTTTGGATACCTGCAGGTAATTTATCTGTGCCAGAAAATCAGTCTGATCCTTCACAGGATCTTTCGCTGTTCCCAGAAAGACTTTACCATCCTTTTCAATAGTCGTCGCATAATGACCGGTTGCAGTCTTGTCGAAACTGATCCCTACTCGCTGTTCGAAAACACCAAACTTAATCAGCTTATTGCACATGACATCCGGATTGGGTGTCAACCCTTTTTTGGCTTTGTCGATGGTGTATGCCACCACATTATCCCAGTATTCCTTATGTAAATCAACCACTTCCAGCTTACATCCGTATTTACGGGCAACCAGACTGGCCATTTCTATATCCTCCTCCGAACTGCAATGAAGCAACTCATCATCGTCCATTCCTATCTTGATATAAAACAGCGAAGGTGTTATTCCGCTCTCTTTAAGTAGATGTACCACTACCGAACTGTCAACGCCTCCAGAAATTAATGTCGCTATATTCATTGTTATAATTCTCTTAAATAAAATAATCTGCCAGATCGATAAGTCCGGCTTTTACAGCGTATTTTGTTGCTTCATGCACATTGTTCACCCCAATTTTTCTGAAAATATTCTTCCGGTGACTGACGATGGTATGCGTACTTACATGCCGCTGATCAGATATTTCCTTTGTGGTTTTTCCGGATGCTATATCTTTCAGAATTTCCTTTTCGGTTGCAGTAAGTTTGGTGTTGCTGTCGCCGGTTTGTTGCCGGAATGCACTTTCCAGTAAGTTTTTTGAAACGGTGTTACTTATATACCGCTGCCCCTTCTGCAACCCGCGCATCGCCATCAGTAACTCCTCCGTGCTGCAATCCTTATAAACGATACTGAAATTCTCGGCATTCAGGTATATGTTCCTTACAAATTCATCCCTCAATTCATTGGATATAAGCAGCCATCCTGCATCCTGAAACCGGGCACTGACCATCAGCAAGTCTTCGACACGCTGAAAATCAGACAGGGTGTAATCAAGCACAACGATTGCTTCGGTACAATTTTCGAGACAATTTATAAGCTCTTTTTTATTTTTAGCCTCTACAAAATGACACGTAAATTCTGAAGAGAAGATTTGCATTAAACCTGCCCGGGTAATATCCTGATTATCTGACAGAATAATCTCTTGCATGAATTGTACTTTTAAATTGCTGTCGCAAAGTTAGTTATTTTTTGCTTACAAAAAAAGACGGCTGTTTATGCCGTCTTTCTTCGTATTATTTGACTTTATGAACTTAATATTCCCAGAGATCTTCCTCGAAATTTACAAGTTCTGTTTCAATACGTTTCTGTTCGGCTTTGAGGGCATCCTCATCTACGGCATATTCAAGCAACATACGTCCGTAAGTATCACTTTCGCCCAGCAGGTAGCTCGCATACATCTTCTGGCTGAAGAAATCATCAAAGGTCATTCTTTCGGTATCATTTCCTTTTGGCACAACAAACTGTTTGATAAGATAGGGACGCAGTTCATCGTAAGCAAACCAGCAAATAACTGAATTTCTGAAATAGGTCATTGATTCCTTGCTGTCCATGTTATCGGGATGTAAAGCATACATGGGAGCTATACCCATGATTTTGGTGTACATTCTCGAAGTGTGTTTGTCGAAGAATATTTTTTCCTGTATCAGGAATTTCAGTTGATTACGTACATAACGGCTGTACTGTTCGATGCCAACCGAACGTTGCTCGGTAAGCGTATCAACCTGAATGAGGTTATTCTCCGTTGACTCGTCATAAGCGAATACGCGGGAAAGTTCATAACCGGTCAGCACATCCTTCCAGCTTGGTCTGATATCCCTTGGGTCGCGTTTATATACATTCACACCATTTGCCACTGCATCCAGCATTACCCGAAACAGGCTACGATACTGTTCGTTTGGACGAATTGGAAAATATAGCTGAAAATTTTGTTTATCGCGCATATCAATCACCCGATAAACTGTGCGTGACCAAACTATATCATCCCAGCGATGATTGACAACGGCAATCGTATCAGCCATTGCATCCATTTCTGCAGTCTGGAGTTTTTCTACGCCGATTTCGTCAAAAAACTGGAGCGTTTTCTGAGCGCTTGATTTGCAAGGAATAAGCAACAGTGAAATAATCACCAAAAAAACACTATATTTTTTCATAATGATGAATTGTAAATTCGTTTCGTATGATTTATATTTCTATTTGAATTAATCCCAGACTGCGGACTTTTCCATCGGGTCCCACTGCCTTGATATTTTTTAATGTTACCACATCACCACCTTCCAGCTCGGTCATCAGTGATAGCTGACGCGGGCTGAATTCAGAACTTGACGAAGTAGCTGTACCAAATATCGTGTGTACGGTAAAGGATGTTATTGTAAAATTAGCCTTTACGAGTTCATCCGGTCCGTAACTGGCAATCAGGCGTCCGCTGCGAATTGCTTTTTTGGACAACTGAGCATCCTGAGTAGTTCTTGGCACGCCTCCGGCATCGGTATAGGAGAAGAATGCAGTTGGGTCGGGCAGGTATTTCACCCGATACACACTGCTACCCATCGAAACTGTTTTACCCTGCATCACAGCCATTACATTAATTCTGATTTCCCCGTCGCGAGTTGGTTTTATGACAAAATAATTACCCGCTTTGCCTACTGACGCACCTTCGGCACTCACACGAAGGTTTTCATCAGGAATACCGGGAGCTGAAATACTGAATTTATTGTCAATCCCCTTGTATACGACATTTAAATCTATATTCGACAAAGTGGCTGATGGTTTTCCGACTACGTACTCGCTGCTGAAAGGATATGATTTA
>Ga0209098_1003614_pt1 | contig 12624 bp, 10 predicted proteins | sample AD_JPNHW1_MetaG_FD_184429 | JGI IMG/M metagenome (GOLD analysis project Ga0209098, IMG submission 184429) | Active sludge microbial communities of municipal wastewater-treating anaerobic digesters from Japan - AD_JPNHW1_MetaG (SPAdes) (version 2) | ecosystem: Engineered > Bioreactor > Anaerobic... | reverse complement strand
TATTGGTCTCACTTTTTTCATTTGATTATTTTATTTTAATTATTTTTTTTCTTTTTTAATTATTTCCTAACAGCTTTTCAAGGTCTGAGTATGCGGTTAAGTAATCGTTAATGGATTGTAAATATTGCAATTGAGCTCTTGTTAAAGCTAAATCTGCATTATTCAAATCTAACCAGGTACTCATTCCGATCTCATATTGTCTTTTTGCAATATCATAGGCTCTTTGTGCCATTTTTAAGGTCTCTTGGGATGATTTATGATTTTCAATCGCTTTATCAATATTATCAACAGCAGTGTAAACATTGATCCATAATGATTTTTCTAATGTTTTCTTAGTATCCTGAATATTTTGAATGGTTAAATCAGTTTGTTTAAGTTTATAATGGGTAGATGCCCATGATGTGATGGGTACTTGCAAACTAAATCCAACTACTGAATATGGGAACCAGCTGTAGTTCGCAAAATCAAAATTATTTGACAAATTGGCATATTGATATAAACCTGACATGGTTAGAGTAGGTAATGAGGATGAAAGTATCAAGGATTTTGTTCTATTAAGTTGTTGTATAGACAAATCCATTTGTTTCAAATCAGAGTTATTCATAATATTTAAAGCTTCTTTAACAGGTAATGCTTTTGTATCCATTTGAGATTCAAATTGAGTTAATGTACCATCAAAGATGATATTTTCGTTGATATCAACGCCCATTAACATTTTCAATAATTTCTTAGACAACTCAATGGCATTTTCAGTTGCCAACAGATTTGGTTTTTGGTTTTCTAGTTGAACATCAGCTCTTAATTTCTCAAATTCAGAAACTAAACCTTGTTTGTATTTATCGGCAATGATTTTGTTGTTATCTTCAGTGTTTTTGTAACTAGCTAACAAAACATAATAAGATTCCTGCATCATTAACAAGGAATAGTATGCTTTTTTGATTTGACTGACCAACTCTATTTTGGATGATCTGGCTTTTTCCATAGTCATCTCAACATCTAACTGAGTTAGTTTAAGATTATTCCAAAGAACAGGCATCACTAATGGTAATGCAAAATTAGCACCCACATTATATGAATTGGATGATCCAACTTCAATTTCCATAGGCATACCATTAAATTCCATTACCATTTTTTGCTTTTTCAAGGTACGGTTGTAAGAAGCAGCTAATGAAATACTTGGAAATAATCCAACCATTTGTTCTTTTTTATAGGTTTGTTTAATTAAAATGTTTCGTTCAGCAATTTGAATTGCCGGACTTTCAGATAACCCAATTTCGATGGCCTTAGCCAAATCTACATGAATTGGATCTTTAGTTGTTGTTTGTGCATTAACGTAACCAGGAAGTATTAAGCAACAAAGCAGTAAGACTCCTGAGATCTTTTTGAATAGTGTATTTGATATCATATTATATAATTTTTTATTGTCATTATAAAGATTAGCTTACTGATTTTGCAAAAACAATGCCCTATTTTCAATTAGAGTCTGCAAAAATACAGCTTTTTTAGCTATCTTTTTATAATTCAGTAAAATATGATAAATTTATTCAGTGAAATGGTCATATTTTTCAGTGAACAAGATTTTTTATCAGGTAAAAATGGACCAATAGCACACTGATGACACTGATTAAACAGATTTAAACAGATTAGTTTAATCTTATTTTTAAATTTATAACAATAATTTAAATATAACAATCCTTTTATTTTTCGCGCATTCGCGGCTTATTAATAAATAAAAAAATCTGTGTCATCTGTGTACCATTTGTCTCATAGAACACTGATGACACTGATGTAGCAGATTTTCACAGATTAGATTTATCTTATTTTTTTAAACTATTAGAAAATATTTTTCTTTTTACTTCTGGTTTTTTACCAAAATTCAAGAGTAAACCAATCTCGACATCTGTTGCTTTCAAATAATTAATTAGTTGTAATTCATGTTGTTCACAAAGAATCTCTACTGCTTTTAATTCTAAAATGACAATATCATTAACCATTATATCAGCGTAATAATCTCCAATAACTTGTTTATCATATTGAACTTTAATAGGTTTCTGACTTTCAACCTTTAGTCCAATTTTAGTTAATTCTATTAAAAGAGCTCTTTCATACACTTTTTCTAAAAATCCATACCCTAAAGTATTATAGACCTTATAAAAACAATTTATTACTCTGTCTGTTAGTTTGTTGAGTTGATTTAGATCATTCATAGTCATAATTATAATACGAAGCAAATATAATAAAAATAAAACAAAATAAATCTGTTTAAATCTGTTTAATCTGTGTCATCAGTGTGCAATATTTATTCTGGCTTAGACTTATTAGCATATTTTTTTTATATTTGCCATCTAAAAAAAAGATTTATGAGTAAAAAACAGCTTCAATTCCTTTTTACCCTTTTTGTGTGTCTATTTTTCTTGTGGGGTTTTGCCCATAGTATTTTAGATGTACTAAACAAGCATTTTCAAGATGTTTTAGTGATATCCAAATCCAGATCTGCTTTGGTACAAGTTGCTGTTTATTTGGCATATTTCATTTTTTCCATACCAGCAGGTCTTTTTATTAAAAGATTCTCCTACCAAAAAAGTATCATTTTGGGATTATTTTTATTTGCTTCCGGATGCTTTTTATTTATCCCGGCCAATAATATGATGTCATTCCCATTTTTTATAGGTGCATTATTTGTGATTGGAAGTGGACTTACTTTCTTAGAAACTGCATCAAATCCTTATATTGTTGCGTTGGGAGATCCTAATCACGGTGCAGGAAGGTTGAATTTTGCGCAATCATTTAATGGCCTTGGATGGATTTTTGGGCCAATGGTTGGAGGCTATTTCATTTTCCAAAGTGATGGCAGCAGTGGAAACGTGGTCATTCCTTATATGATTATTGGAGTACTTGTACTTTTAATTGGCTTGATTTTTATATTTGTGAAATTACCGGAAATTCAAAATTCAGATCCAACTCAAGATCATGTTGTAAAACATAACTCTACTAATATCTTTAAACATAAGCTATTTATTTTTGGCGTGATTACCCTGTTTTGTTATGTAGGTGCTCAAACCGGAATCAATAGTTTCTTTATCAACTATATGATAGAGTTAAATACCAAAATTATACCTAGAGATGCTGCCTATATTCTCTCCTTTGGCGGAATGGGCTTGTTTATGGCAGGTAGATTGATGGGGAGTTTTATATTAAAGAAAGTCCACCCCCCTAAAGTTCTGGCAATGGTTTCAATCGGTGCTATTATTTCTACCTTCATCGTATTTCTTTCATTAGGAACGGTTTCATTGATAGCCTTACTCCTCACCTATTTGTTTATGGCCATCATGTTTCCTACAATCTTTGCCATATCAATTCAAGGTTTAGGTGATCTAACCTCCAAAGGATCATCTTTGCTGATTATGTCGATTGTTGGAGGTGCTGTGTTTCCACCCATCATGGGTTATGTAGGAGAATCTAAAATTTCATTAGGATTTATTATTCCATTAATATTATTTATGGTGATCTTACTTTTTGCTTATACAGCAACCCGAAAAACTCAAAAATTATGAAAAAGAAAGTATTTGTTTCAGGCTGTTATGATATGCTACACTCCGGTCATGTAGCTTTTTTTAAGGAAGCTGCAGAATATGGAGATCTATACGTTGGTATCGGATCAGATAAGACCATTTTTGAATTAAAAGGTCGGAAGACCATTCAATCTGATAAAGAAAGGCTTTACATGGTGGGAGCTTTAAAATCGGTCAAGAAAGCATTTATCAACAAAGGGGGTGGTATTCTCGATTTTAAAGAGGATATTTTAGAACTCAAACCCGATATTCTTTTTGTCAACGAGGATGGACACACTATTGAAAAGGAGAAGTTGTGCAAAGAGTTAGGGATCCAATATATTATAAGTAAACGATTACCTTCGGAAGGGTTACCGAAACGGAGCACTACCGCTTTGAGGAAAGAGTGCCGAATCCCCTACCGGATTGATTTAGCTGGAGGGTGGTTGGATCAACCTTTTGTTTCCAAATTCTATCCGGGATCTGTCATCACCATCAGCATTGAGCCCGATTATGAGTTTAATGACCGTAGCGGGATGAGTACCAGTACCCGTAAAAAAGCAATAGAATTGTGGCAAACCGATGTTCCGGAAGGGAATTTGGAAAAGATTGCTAAAATTCTGTTTTGTTATGAAAATGCGCCGGGTAGTGAATACATCAGTGGCTCTCAGGATTCGATCGGTATTGTTTATCCGGGATTAAACAATTTATGCTACAGGAAAGGACAGTATTGGCCATCTAAGATTGAGCATATTGAAGACCTAGAAACATTGGAGTGGCTTGAAAAGAGAATCTATCTGCTTTCCCTTTCCCCCAGAGGAAACACATTAAATGTGACAGAAAACAATCATATCACTATAGAAAAAGCCAAAGCTTTAGCTACAGCTGCAGATCTTTTATGGAATGGAGTTATGCATAAGAATACCAAGGAATTTGCGAAGGGATTAACCGATAGTTATCATGCACAGATTGCCATGTTTCCGAATATGGTTACTGAAGAGGTTGAGTATGCAATACAAAATTTACCCGATAGTGTTTTAGGGTATAAACTTTGTGGTGCCGGTGGTGGTGGATATTTGTTTCTTTTCTCAGAAGAGGATCAACCGAATACATTAAGAATTAGAATTAGAAGATAATATGAAGAGATATGGACAGGTTATCCATGTAAAACCTGAAAAATTACAGTATTATTTAGAATTACACCAAAACCCATGGCCGGAAGTGATTCAAAAGATCAAAGAGTGTCATATCCGGAACTATACTATTTTTCTTCTACAAGAACATACCTTATTTGCCTATTTTGAATATATTGGAGAGAACTTTAAGGAGGATATGCAAAAAATGGCTGCTGACCCCATGACTCAAAAATGGTGGAAAGAAACAGATCCATGTCAGGAATCACTCGGTATTGACTCTTCCGAATGGTGGCACAATATGAAGGAAGTTTTTCATTGCTAAAACTTTTCAATCAATAAACTTATTTTCCAAAAAAAACAGAAACTTTGTTTATATTTTCTGACAAATGAAGATCAATTATGATAAAAAAAGACAATATGTTAATTTTTTTAACATAAAAGTTGACTTTAATATCAGTTTATTACAAATTTAACACTTTTTTTTACATTTTTGTCGTTTTTTAATACACTTAAAAAAAAATGAAAAAAAAAGTTATTTTTATTTTTTTTTTAGATTATTAAAAACCTTTTTAGTAATTTTGCAAAGTCAAATCTGTTTTTTCTGCGATAGAAGAAACCATAATAACAAAAGAGAGAAAAATCTCTTAACAGTTTTAAAATCAGAGTGATTCACTTTTTGGTGACCCCATGTTTTGCATTTAATTTCACAATTTACATTAAAATTATAATATTATGAAAAAAATTACTTTTTTTGCATTGTTATTGAGTCTTATTATGACCGCTACGGCTCAAGGCCCTAGTAAATGTGGTCCTGGTGACTCTGAAGCTTCCAAATTTAATGGGTTTGGATGTCAAATCGATTTGAACTATAACTTTATTAAACTCAAATCAACTGAAATGTCAAACTTTCATATAGCAGTGATGCCCGGATACCATTTCTGTCATTACTTCTTTGCAGGTGTGGGTGTTGGATATGCTAACTACAACGGATTCAATTTTGTTCCTCTGTTTGCACACGGAACTCTTAACTTTTCAAAAGGCAAAGTGATCCCTTTTATTCAAGGAAAAGTTGGGCTAATGTTGGGTTCTAAAACGGGTTCTATTGATTATAACCTAATCAATAATGGTGGAGAAAATGCACCTGTTTGGTATCTTTCTGAAGTAAAAGGAGTGTATTATATTCAACCTGCTGTTGGGGTTAAATTTCGTATTAAAGATAGAAATTTGTTGACCGTTGCTGTAACTCTTGATGGGATGTTAACAAAAGTAACACCAACCCTTGATCCAAATAATCCATTGAATATCAAAAATGGAACAATGGGATTAAAGATTGGATTTGAATTCTAATCTTATTGTTTAACTAAATATACACACATGCCATTTCGTAAATATTGGTTTCCTATTAGAGTTACCTATGGGAGAGTTTTAATATTAAAAAAACACTTAGACAATAAAGATATTAAAAATTTCGTACCGCTTATCAGAAAAGTCAAGTTAGTTGATGATAAGCCGGTCGAAAAATTAGTTCCTGCCATCAACAATTACATCTTTGTATTTTGTACTATTTCGAGGGTACAACAGCTCAAAGAGGAGATGGAGGAGCAAATCCCAATTCGTTTTTTATACAATCCCCTTACTAAAAAGCCTCAGATCATCCGTAAAAAAGAGATGGAGGATTTTATTTTGGTGGCCGGAAGTTTGGATGAACAATTGGTTTATCTAAAGCCGGGTGATATCAATTTGTCTAAAGGTGATAAGGTAAAAATTATTGCAGGTCCTTTCAAAGGTGTTGAGGGGACCTTTATCCGAATAAAGGGTGATAGAAGAGTAGTCGTGACTATTGAGGGACTTATGGCCGTGGCTACTACTTTTATCCACCCTTCTCTTATAGTCCCAATCAATAAAAATAATTAACATGTTTCATTTTTTAAAAAAATTATTCTTCGTTGTATCCGCCGGTTTACTTCTTTTTTCTTGCAATACATCAAAACAAATATTGTATTTACAGGATGCGCAACTTCAAACCCCCAAAAAGGTAATGGCAGGTAGTAACATCACTATTCAGGCAAAAGACATGGTCTCTATTATTGTATCCAGTAAGGATCAAGAGTTAGCGGCTCTGTTTAACCTAACTAGATATCAATCAATGGTAGGTCCAGCCGGTTCTACTACTCAAAGAGGTGAAATCTCCGGTTACACTGTAGATTTGGAAGGATTCATCGATTTTCCGGTTGTGGGTAAATTAAAAGTGCTTGATTTGACCAGACATCAACTGGCAACTTTGATAAAAGATACTTTAATCAAATCTAACTTGATCAAAGATCCTGTTGTTACTGTTGACTTCATGAACTTATACATTTCAGTGATGGGAGAAGTGAAAAACCCCGGAAGATATAAAATCGAAAGGGATCAAATCACCCTCTTAGATGCCATCAGTATGGCAGGCGACCTGACCATCTTTGGCAAAAGAGACGGCATCACCGTGATTCGTGAAACCAACGGGGAGCGTATAATCTATAAAGTGGATATCCGCACCGCCGATCTTTTCGACTCTCCGGTTTACTATCTCAAACAAAACGATATTATATATGTAGAACCCAACAAGATCCGCGCCGGCCAATCCACCATCAACGAAAACAACCTCAAGTCCGTGTCGTTGTGGATCTCCGTCGCCTCCCTCATCAGTACTATATCTTTAATTTTCTTAAGATAATTTTAAATATAGAACACTGATGACACTGATTAAGCTGATGACCACAGATATAATAATATGCTAATGTGATAATGAGCAAATAAGCTAATTAAATATCCTATTTTCAATACTATCGACAATCGACTATCGACCTTCAATCTGTGAAAATCTGTTTAATCAGTGTCATCAGTGTGCCATAAAAACCATTAATAAAGAATTCCATGTCAGAATACCCCGAAAATACCCAAGATCAAGAATCAATCAATATTCGTGAACTTTTGTTCCTATTCCTCGCTAACTGGCGATGGTTTGTCCTATCTATTGTCATCCTGCTATCGATGGGAACAGGTTACATTTTAATTAAATCTCCTGTTTATACCCGTTCAACATCGATCCTCATCAAAGAGGATAAAAAAGGAAACTCCTTAAACTCCTCGACCGAGATGTTTGCCGATATGGGCTTGCTCAAATCAAACACCAACCTTAAAAATGAGATGTTGATCATTAAATCTCCTATGATCATTGAAGAGGTGGTGAAACGTTTGAGACTCGATCTAAACTATACAGTCAAACACAGATGGGTGAGAAATATCGATCTTTACACTTCTTCTCCTGTTGTTGTGGAATTAGACTCTTTAATCGGGGCAAATCAGACCGTTTCTTTTACGATCGAACCGATCAGTCAGAAAAAAGTGAAGATCTACAACATCAACTGGAATGACAGAAATTATAATAACGAACAAATCATAGTATTAGGTGTTCCTACTAAAACACCTTGTGGAGTCTTAACCATAAATCCAACCGTTTCTTTCTCCCATAAATACTTTAAATCGAAGATATACTTCTCCAAGAATAACGTTAAAAACGTTGCAGGAAGTTATACATCCCGTTTAAAAGTGGAATTGGGAGATAAAGATGCTTCTATCATTAACATGACGTTGAATGATATTTCTGCCACCCGTGCTGAAGAGTTTTTAAACACATTAATAGCGATCTATAACGAAAAATGGCTCGAAGATAAAAACCAGATCTCCGTCAACACCTCCTTGTTCATCAATGAAAGGTTACAAGTGATTGAAACCGATCTGGGATTGTTAGACAACAACATCTCTACATACAAAAGTGCCAACTTGTTGCCCGACCTACAAGCGGTATCCACCATGGTATTGACCCAGTCGAGTACAACAAATTCTCAGATATTAACCTTGAACAATCAGTTGTCGATGGCGAGATATGTGCAGGAGTACATGAAAAAAGGGACCACTGCCAACCAGCTACTCCCCTCTAATTCCGGTATTGGAAGTACCAATATTGAACAACAGATCAACATATACAATACCACACTGTTACAAAAGAATAAACTGTTGGCTAATAGTAGTGAACAAAATCCAATCATCCAGGACTTAAACCAAACGTTGAGCTCCATGAAACAAGCGATCTTACGCTCTATTGATGACTATATCGAAACACTAAAGATCCAGATCAATAATACCGTTAAATCGGAACAAAGAACCAACGCCCAGATCGCCAATAATCCTGACCAGGCCAAGTATCTGATCTCTGTTGAACGTCAACAAAAGGTGAAAGAGGCATTGTATGTGTTCTTGTTACAAAAAAGGGAAGAGAATGAACTATCCAGAACCTTCACTTCCGACAATACCCGTATGGTGAATCCGCCATCCGGTGATTCTTCACCAACCAGCCCTAAGAGAAGCTTGATCTTCCTGATCACTTTCGCTATAGGGTTGATCATTCCTGGATTGGTCATTTTTATCGTGGAACAGCTGAATACCATGGTGAAAGACAAAAAAGACTTACATGTCCTTTCTGTTCCTTTCTTGTCGGAGATCCCTTACCATGATAGTAGAAAAAGAAGAAAATTCTATCAAAAATGGACTAAAAAAGAGTTGGAAGATCCTACCAATATTGTAGTGGTGGAAGAGCATAACCGGAACCATATCAACGAAGCTTTCCGTATCTTGCGTACCAATATCGATTTTGTACAACGTCATACCGATGGGGCTACCGTGAGTATGATCACTTCAATCCATTCCGGTGCCGGTAAAACATTTATCTCCTCTAACATTGGAAAAAGTATGGCTATCAAAGGTAGTCGGGTGTTATTGATCGACTTTGACATGAGAAAAGCAACCTTAAGCAAGATCATCTCTCCACAAAAGTTAGGGGTTGCCAACTACCTCAATGGGGAGGTATCAGATCCATTAAGCATCGTTGTGAAAGGGGAATTGAATGAACATCTCGATGTGATTCCTGTTGGAACTATTCCTCCTAACCCTGCTGAATTGTTACTACGACCAACTTTAATGACCTTAATTGAAAGTTTAAAAGCTCATTACGATTATATTTTCTTAGACTCCCCTCCTATCGATATCATCACCGATGCCGATTTGATTGCTAAAGTTGCAGATTATACCATCTTTGTGGTTCGTGCCGGATTATTGGACAAACGATTACTTCCTGACATTGAGTCAGCGTATCAGGGCAAACGGTTCCCCAACATGGGGATCATCCTCAATTGCTCCGACCTTGCGTTACACTATGGCTACGGTCGCTACGGTGGTTATGGACATTACGGTGGCTACGGACGTTACGGCTACTCCTATCATAATACAAATGCCTACGGAGCGTGATTAGTCTACAGACTACGGACTACAGACTATCGACATTTAAGAATATGAAAATACTAGTGACCGGGGGGGCCGGTTATATTGGATCACATACGGTAGTGGAACTTTTACAAGAGGGTCATGATGTACATATCATAGACAATCTATCCAATTCTACTATTGAAGTATTAGATCGGATTACTGAGATTACCGGGAAAGCACCCCATTTTACCAAACTTGATCTGCTGGATCAATCAGATTTACAATATTACTTTGAAGACCACGCTCCATTTGATGGGGTGATCCACTTTGCTGCGGCCAAAGCAGTGGGGGAATCTGTTGAGAAACCCCTTTATTACTACGAAAACAATATCGTTGGATTGATCAATCTGTTGATCATGCTCAAAATATTTCAAGTGCCTCATCTCGTGTTCTCCTCCTCCTGTACCGTTTATGGTCAACCCAAAACATTACCTGTTACTGAAAACTCACCATTACAGCCGGCTACTTCTCCTTATGGAAATACCAAAAGGATTGCTGAAGAGATCATTGAAGACTCTGTTAAAGCAAATTCAGATTTACAAGCCATCGCATTACGTTATTTTAATCCGATAGGGGCACACAAAACTGCCTTGATTGGGGAATTACCAAATGGTGTTCCTAATAACCTGATGCCTTTTATTTGTCAAACAGCCATTGGTAAACGCAAAGAGCTCAAAGTCTTTGGTAATGATTACCAAACGCCTGATGGAACAGCCATTCGGGATTACATCCATGTGGTTGACCTGGCCAAAGCGCACCTTGCTGCTTTGCGTCGCATGACAGAAAAAAGGATGGATCAACCGATAGAATACTACAATATTGGGTGTAGCAAAGGGTACTCTGTTTTAGAAGTGATACACGCTTTTGAACAGGAGACCGGAGTAAAACTCAACTGGCAGTTTGCTCCCCGTCGTGCAGGCGACATAGAGCAGATCTGGGCCGACGCCACTCTCGCCGAACAAAAACTCAACTGGAAAGCTGAAAAGGGAATTGGGGAGATGGTTGCCAGCGCGTGGAACTGGGAAAAGAGACTAGAGACGAGGGACTAGAGACTAGAGACTACAGACTACAGACTACGGACTACAGACTACGGACTACAGACTACGGACTACAGACTACGGACTACAGACTACGGACTACAGACTACGGACTATCGACTATTGACTATCGACTATCGACCCTTAAACAGCGAAGCATTAAACCTTCAACCTTTAAACTCTTTAACAAAAATATTCGTTTATTATTCGCACATTCGCGGCTTATTAATAAAAAAAAACTGTTAGCAGATAGCTGATAGCTATTTCGTCTTTAGAGATTAGACTTGAGACCTAAGACTTCAGACTTCAGACTTTTTTATTCGATACAAACGAACAATTTATTATTATTTTGTTCTTTTATAAAGAATAATTTTATATTTTTGTAGAAAATTTGAAAAAATGAATAAAAGAGATCTACAAGAGATTCTGATGGATCAAAAAGAGGTATTCCAAAGCAAAAGAGGGTTGATTCAACGTGATCTCTCTTTGGAACCTTTTTTAAGAACAAGTCAAGTGGTCGTTATTACGGGTATAAGACGTTGCGGAAAATCTTCTCTTATGTTTCTGATCAAAGAGAAGATGCAATTGAATGAAAATGATTACTGTTATTGTAATTTCGATGATGAGCGGATTTCTACTTATCCCACTATTCTAAATGATATATATTCCATCCATATAGAGATGTTTCGGTCAGAACCAATCTTTTTCTTTGATGAAATTCAAGAGGTTCCTGGTTGGGAGAAATTTGTTAATCGAATGTATGAACAAAATCACAAAGTATATGTTACAGGTTCTAACTCTACATTACTCAGTTCTGAAATCTCTACATCACTTACCGGAAGGAACAAAATACTAGAATTGTTTCCATTTTCTTTTTCAGAGTATCTGAGAATGGTTGATAAATCATACATCGTAGATCGACTTTCGGTCAAACAACGCTCCTTATTAATATCCGATTTGTCCAAATATATAGAAACAGGAGGGTTCCCTCTGGTTATAAAAGAGAAAGATCCTGAAATTGCGCATGCTTTATTTCAAGATATTTTATATCGTGACATAGTTGTAAGATACAAGTTAAGTAATGTTGAAGAAGTAAAACAAATTGGACTCTTTTTAGCTTCAAATGTAGGAAAATTAAATTCTTACGCCACGTTACAAGCTATTTCGGGATTAAAGAGTCTGAGCTCAATAAAAAACTATCTGCACTATTTTGAAGCATCATTTCTTTTTTATTTCATAAAGAAATTTGATTATTCTTTGAAAAAGCAGATCATGAACTCCCGTAAAGTTTTTGCAGTAGACACAGTAATCCCCAACAGATTAGGATTTAGGTTTTCTGAAAACAAAGGGAGACTTTTGGAAAATGTAGTTTTCATTGAACTCAAAAGGAGAGGTCGTGAAATCTTCTATTTTTCAGGAAAAAATAAATGTGATTTTTTAATTAAAGAAAACTTACTTATAACAGAAGCGATCCAAGTGACTTTCGAATTAAATAATGAAAATTTCAATAGAGAGGTTGATGGACTAGTGGAAGCAATG
>Ga0209098_1003610_pt1 | contig 12636 bp, 13 predicted proteins | sample AD_JPNHW1_MetaG_FD_184429 | JGI IMG/M metagenome (GOLD analysis project Ga0209098, IMG submission 184429) | Active sludge microbial communities of municipal wastewater-treating anaerobic digesters from Japan - AD_JPNHW1_MetaG (SPAdes) (version 2) | ecosystem: Engineered > Bioreactor > Anaerobic... | reverse complement strand
CGATTCTATGAAATTTCCGGATAATTCCATTATTCCCGGGTTAAACTGTTACAATATCGAAACCGAACAACCCCAACCAACGCATTTTAAGCCCTCAAAATAATTGAAAATAATTGGTAATGAAAATGAGGCTGTCTCAAAAGCAAGACAGTCTCTTTTTTTTTACAATTTCAAATAAAAAATTCTTCAAAATATTTTCTATTTTGACTATTAATTCATATCTTTATGTCTGTAAATCAAAGGCATAAGATATGGCAAAAGCAATATTCAAGTCATACAATCAAGGTCAAATAAGCCTATTTCCCGCCAGTTTAGATGAGAAAATCCCACAGAACTCACCCGTTCGCACTATTAATCAAATAGTAGACAATCTGGATATCACCAAAGTACTCGACACTTATAAAGGTGGTGGCACCAGTGCATACCATCCCCGGATGATGCTAAAAGTGATATTGTATAGCTATTTGAACAATATTTATTCTTGCCGTAAGATAGAACAGGCTCTTGAGGACAGGGTCAGTTTCATGTGGTTGTCAGACAATCAAACCCCTGATCACAATACCATTAACCGCTTTCGCTCCTCACATTTAAAAGACACAATACATCAGATATTTACCCAGGTGGTGGTCATATTGGTGGATATGGGCTATTTAAGTCTGGATGTGATTTATGTGGACGGAACTAAATTAGAATCACGTGCCAACCGTTATACTTTTGTGTGGCGCAAATCTGTTGAAAAGAACAAAGCAAAGTTAGAAGCAAAAATCCGCAAAGTATTGGAAATGGTCGAAGAGGGTATTGCACAGGACAATCAACCTGATGATGAGCCTCCTACACCCATCAACAGCGAGGAATTAAAAAAACGCATTGCTCAGATAAACCAGCAGAACCGCTCAAAAGAAGAGAAGAAATCAATAAAAACGCTTGAAGATAAGTATTTACCAAAACTTCAGGAATATGAAAAACACCTGAAAACTTTAGGCAAGCGAAATAGTTATTCTAAAACCGATCCCGATGCCACATTTATGCGCATGAAGGAGGATCACATGATGAACGGCCAACTCAAACCGGCTTATAATGTTCAGATAGGCACAGAAAACCAGTTCTTTACTCATTATGATTTTTACCCTAATCCCACAGACACACTTACTTTTATTCCTTTTGTCAATGGGTTCAACGAGCGTTACGGTCTTCTTCCCTCCAAAGCAGTAGCCGATTCGGGCTACGGAAGCGAGGAAAATTATGAGTTTATGGAAACCAATGAAATAGAACCTTTTGTAAAATACAACTATTTTCACAAGGAACAGAAGAGGTCATTCAAAAATAATGGTTTTCTTGTTCAAAACCTGTATTACAACGCTCAGGATGATTATTTTGTATGTCCCATGGGTCAACACATGGAAAAAACAGGAACTACAGAGAGAAAATCTGATAGCGGATATATCTCAAAAATAAGCGTTTATGAGGCAAAAAACTGTCTGGATTGTCCGCTGAGGTGCTTGTGCTACAAGGCTAAAACAAATCGCACGATAGAAGTAAACCACAATCTAAACCGACATAAACACAAAGCCAGGGAACTGCTAAACTCAAAGGAAGGACTTTTACACAGAAGTAGAAGACCCATAGAGCCTGAAGCGGTATTTGGTCAGACTAAATCCAATAAACACTACAACCGGTTCAGGCATTTTGATAAAGACAAAGTTATGATGGACTTTGCTATCTTTGCTATTGCATTCAATTTGGGGAAAATGTATCGAAAAACCCAAAATATCAACAAAAACACACCCAAACCTGTAAAACAAACTCAATTATGTGTTTTGATCTTCTTCTTGGAGCTTAATACAAAAAAAGGAGCTGAATTTACAAGAAATGAGTTCTTTAATCTTGAAATTGCAGCATAAGAAAAAAAAAAGAAACTGCCCTTTTGAGACAGCCTCTTGTTGTAATATTGTCACTTTTTTCTGTCAGATTACACCGGAAAAATTGTTGCAATTGGGGGCGCCACTTGGAGTGGCACTCCCAATTGGATTTCCTATCGCTGAAAATTGCAACTTAACAGTTAAGGTAACGCGCACAGGAGTTAGTTGTTTTTTTCCAGTTGTCTTTTTACAAACGGACAAAGTGGTATTATTTTCAAGTCCTTGCCACGGGTAAACAGTAGCACCTGCTGCAATAATGCTTTGCCAAATCCTTTCCCTCCAAATTTTTCTTCCACTCCAGTGTGGTCTATAATTATTGTTTCCTCACCGGCCCATGTGTAGGTTATTTCTCCGGCGAATTCGTCGTTGAAATAGAGGATAAACCGACCTTTTTTCCCGTTATCTTCCTGTTGGTAGCGGATGGTTTTGATGGATAATGCGCCCGAAGGACACATTGCACACTGCACTACCAGTTCTTCTGATGTGGCATTTTCAGGTTTCACCCAGGGTCTTTCGCTTGTATTATATACCTTTGGTAATGTTTTGACACAAATGCCCGAATGAATGCATTTATCCGGGGTCCATACTACGGTTACTTCACCGTTGGAATACTCTTTTGTCATGGAATTTATTTTTTTTGAATGATGGGTTTATTATTAATGATAAAACAGTTAGCAACTCCGGTTGTTTATCACGGGGAATAATTTTTTTTTAGTCGCTGAAATATTCTTCAAAATCCGGTAACGAAAATGTCACCTGTACGGTTGCACTGTTTCGGGGAAATCTGGTTTTTGCCCTTTCCCGTACATCATTTCCACCTCTGCTTCAGGGAGATGTAGCCATCAGAATCAATTTTTTACATCTCCACACTATGCGACAGGGTAGGTGTGTTTTAACGACAAGAAAAGTTCTCTGCTTAAATCAATCCGAAGACTTCTTTCAGACTGCTGATTTGGGTTACCTTTTCGGGTATTTCTATGTCTCTGCGGGTATTGTTGAGGTACACGGCATCAATGCCGGCTCCGACCGCACCGAGTATATCGGCATCAAAGCTGTCGCCGATCATCAATGTTTCATCTGCACGGGCATTGTTGAGTTTGAGGGCATATTCGAATATTTCCCTGCTGGGTTTGAGAGCGCCAACCGCTTCCGACAGCACTACATGGGTGAAATACTGTTCGATGTTAGAGTTGCGGAGTTTACGGTACTGAACTTCGGTAAAACCATTGGAGATTATGGTCATGGGCAAGTGACGGGCAGTGCAGTATTCCAGCAATTCGCCGGCGTAAGGCATGAGTATGGTTTTGGTAGAAAGGATATCCAGGAAATCCGTGTTCATATTCAAAGCCATTTCGTGCGCTTGAATGCCTGCATGGCTGAGCAGATGACGGAATCGCTCTACAATCAGATAATCCTTGGTAATCAGCCCTTGTCCATACTGTGACCACAACTCCAGATTTCGACGGGCGTAGAGGTGAAAAAAATGCTCGAAGTCGGGATAATGTTCGTTTAGTTTGCGGTCGAAATAAACATCGTGAAGCGATGCTTTGGCATTGGCATGAAAATCCCAGATGGTATCATCCAAATCGAGAAAAATATAGTTGTACCTGCTTTTCAATACCCTTTGCTTTAGCGTTTAGTGTTTAGCTTTTAGCGTTTAGTGTTCCGTGTCTCTTTTTTTGTCTTTTGTCTTTTGTCTTTGCTCTTTGTTCTAAAAGTCTTTTGTCTTTGTTCTTTACTCTTTGTTCTAAAAGTCTTTGCTCTTTGCTCTAAAAGTCTTTTGTCTGCTATCAATCCACTTCCACTACCAGGTATTTGCTTACGCTCCAGAATTCGGCCGGATCAACTATAACCAGTACGTAATTGTCGTTTTCTTTTTCCAGTGTGTAGCTTGCTTTCGGGTGCGAGGTGAGTATGGCTGCTTTGGAGGTGGAGTAGAGGGGGATTTTTCGCGTATTGCGGGCATCCACTTTTACAAAATAGTTTTTGTTAAAATCGGACTGCAGCACTTTTTTGGCACTGAAGATTCCATCCGACGATATGATTTTATTCTCTTTCAGTTCCTTTCGGGAGCCGATAGCGTACCAGGCCGAATGAAGTGCAGCATCCTGTTCCTGTATTTTGGTTTCTTTTTCCTGGTTTTGTACGTTGAGGTTTTCCACATTTTTGCCCAGTTCATCCACTGTTGTACCCAGTCTGGTGATCACCGAGTCCTTCTGCTGTATCTGTGCCTGAAGAGCAGCCACCTTGGCCGATTCCTGGTTTAGCTGTTTGGTCAGCGAGGCCAGTGTTTTTTCTACGTCCAACAGTTTGAAAGAGCTTTTTTTGAGTCTCGCACGAAGCCGGTCGAGTTCATCCTGATTGGTTTTTATCAGGTCGTTGATGTAATTCATGTCCTCCACCACTTTGGTACGTACATCTTCAGGGGTGTTTTCGCTGAGCGGCTCCACCGTAAGAACATTCTGGGCGTTTTTGATTTTTTCAATATTTTCCTGAACTTCATTCATGGCCGAGAAGTATTCATTAACCTCTTTTTCAAGCTGAAGTTTAGAGTTCATCAACGAGTCGTTTTGGGCTTTCAGTTGATCAACTTCGCGACCGCTTTTAATTCCGCATGAGGAGATTAAAAACAGAGCTGCGGCGAAATATAAAATGTAAGATTTCATCGTGTGTTATTTTGTTATTTACTAACAAAACGGATTAATTATTTGTTTGTTATACAGTGTGTTAAATTGTTCTGGCAAAGGGTGATTTACCTGTGTGCAAAGGTAGTGCTATTCTTCAAACCCTGCAACAATAATCACAAATTCCCCCTTGGGATTGTGGAGGGTAAAGTGCTCAGCCAGTTCGGTCAACGTACCCCGTACCGTTTCCTCGTAGATTTTCGAAATTTCACGTGATACGGAAGCTTTCCGGTCGGCGCCGAATACTTCGGCAAGCTGCGTGAGAGTTTTCACCACCCGGAAAGGCGATTCGTAGAAAATCATGGTTCTTGTTTCGGCAGCGAGGGCATGTATTTTGGTCTGACGGCCTTTTTTTTGGGGCAGAAATCCTTCAAAACAAAAGCGGTCGTTGGGCAAACCCGAAGTGACCAGCGCCGGCACGAATGCAGTGGCACCCGGCAGACATTCCACTTCCACCTCATTTTCCACGCAGGCTCTCACCAGCATAAAACCCGGATCGGATATGGCCGGAGTGCCCGCATCGGATATCAGCGCCACATTCTGTCCGGCTTTAATGCGTTCCACCACGTTTTGCACCGTTTTGTGTTCGTTGAACTTGTGGTGTGAGTGCATCGGAGTTTTTATGTCGTAATGCTTGAGCAGAAAACCGCTCGTACGCGTGTCTTCGGCCAGTATCAAATCCACTTCGCGAAGCACTTTCACGGCGCGATAGGTCATATCTTCCAGGTTACCGATTGGGGTAGGTACTACGAATAATTTCATGTGATTATATATTTGCCCCCTAACCCCCTAAAGGGGGAATTGGCTGGCTATTAATCATTTCCTTTTTATATCTAATGCTTTTATTTTGCCAATGTGTGTATTCTCCGATAATTATCGCGTTTTGTAATTATCTCAGCATTTGAAAAGTTATATCACCATTGAGTTACATAAATAAAAAAAATATGACACACTTATTCCTTTATAACTTGTAACTGTTTTCACTTGAACCCCCTTGAGGGGGGCAGGGGGGCTCAATATCTTCTTTTCACAATCTGCATAAAATCATCCGCATGATTATTATCGGCTGTCCAGTTAAATTTTGCTTTCAGAAACGACATGGCCTCTTCGTATTTTTGCAGCTGATTGAGGTAGGCAATGGTTTTATTCATCACTTCACCGTTGCCGTTGAAGAGTTCGCGTTGAAAACGGAAGCGATCGCCGATGTTGATTGCCTGACGAATATCATTTATTTTCAGGTTGGCCAGGTTTTCGCCCAGTGACAAGTCGCGATCTGCCATCAGCTCATCCACCAGAACTGATGATTTGTTCGGGATGATGACAGGTTCGGGGTGAGGCAGGTTTTCAATCTGTATTTCAGGTTCTATGTCGGCAATGTTAACCACTTCAGGAGTTTCTTCTACGTTTGCCTCTGTTGGTGTCAATTCCGTTTCAACAGTTTCACTCATGTCAGGCAGAACTTCCGTCTCTTCAGGCGACACGATGACCGGTTCGGTTTGTGTTTCTTCGTAAGTGAGGGTTTCCGGTTCGTCGGCGATTGTAAAGGATTGCTCAGTTACCGGTTCAGTTTGTCCTTTCTCAGTAAGTATCTCATCGGCAGCATCAAGCGGAGCATCAAAATTGTTCATAACACTTACTTCGCTGGTATCTTCGCCGAATGACTGATAATCAATCGCCCCCCACTCGGATTGGACGCTTGTATCGCTCAGTTCGCAGAGGCTTTGATGTATGTTTTCGGCTTTCTGTTTGGCCAGTATAAGTAAGGGTTCGGGAAATTCGCTCATTTTTTCAAATCCATCGGTTAGCAGGTTCAGTTCCTGAATATCTCTCTTGAGCAAGAGAACAATCATGTCTTTGTTCATATCTTTTTTCCTAAAAACAGTTTCGGTATAAGTATTTTTTTTATTTTTGTGGAAATTATTCATGAAGGATAGTTACATCAAAATAAAACGGTGTAAAGATACGAATTAATGAATTGAAAAAGTACACAGGTAAAACATATTTTTCGATAAAAAGTAATGATATATTCGGAGCAGAATCATCCCAATCAGGTGAAAAAAGGTAGTATAGAGGTAATATGCGGTTCGATGTTTTCGGGCAAAACGGAGGAACTGATCCGCCGGCTGAAACGTGCGAAGTTTGCAAAACAACGGGTGGAGATTTTCAAACCCAAGATTGACACCCGATACTCGGAAGAAGATGTGGTATCGCACGACCGTACGGCTATTCGTTCCACCCCTGTGGAGTCGTCGGGAAGTATCCTGCTTATGTCCAGCGAAGTCGATGTAATCGGCATTGACGAAGCTCAGTTTTTCGACGAAGGTCTGGTGGAAGTCTGCAAAACCCTTGCCAATGGTGGTATCCGGGTGATTGTAGCGGGGCTGGATATGGATTTCAGGTGTGTGCCCTTTGGACCCATGCCCGCTCTCATGGCTGTGGCCGACGATGTTTTTAAGGTTCATGCCATTTGTGTGCGTTGCGGCGCGCTGGCTTATGTTTCCCATCGGTTGGTGGCAGGCGACAAGCAGGTGCTGCTGGGAGAAATGACCGAATACGAACCTATTTGCCGGGATTGTTACAACGAACTGAAAAAGTAAAAGCATTTTTAAGAAAACAAAAGCGTCGGATTAACAGATTAATCCGACGCTTTTGTTTTATATTTCTGTGGACCTCTATTTCTCCACTTTCCGGATATCACGTATCATCAGCTGGATGTTCGTATTTCCGTTGAAAGTGTTTTCCTCGAGGGTGTAGCAGATATCCAGCGGGTTAAGCGCTTTCAGGTGGTCGTTGTATTCGAACATGCGAAAAGCAATACCACTCATCACATTCTCCGAGCTGCTGTCGATCAGTTCCAGCTTGAGGTGTTCCTGTTCTTTGCCCACCAGCCGGCTGCTGCCGTAGTCATATACTTTTTTCGATTCAAACACGGGTTTCATATTCCCGGGACCGAAGGGACCAAATTGTTTGAGTACCCTGAAAAACTTGGGTGTAATGTCACTGAACTGAAGCACCGCGTCAATCTCGATTTGCGGATAGGTCTGATCTTCCAGAATATTATCGTACACGTATTGTTCAAACCGACGGGTAAATTCCTCCACATTTTCCTCTTTCATGGTCAGTCCGGCAGCATACATGTGTCCGCCAAAGTTTTCGAGCAGGTCACGACAGGTTTCTATAGCTTTGTAAAGATCGAAACCCGAAACCGATCGGGCTGAACCTGAAGCGAAACCGTTCGATTTGGTGAGTACAATGGTTGGTTTGTAGTACTCTTCCGAAAGCCGTGAAGCCACTATACCGATAACTCCTTTGTGCCAGTCGGGTTTGTACACCACGATTGATTTTCGGTCGACATAGCTTTGATCGGCCCGAATCATAGCTATTGCTTCGTCGGTAATGGATTTGTCCAGATCCTTACGGTCGTTGTTATATACATTGATGGTGCTGCTGCGCTTGTAAGCAAAGCCATAATCACGTGCAACGAGCAGTTCGACCGCTTCGGTTGCCAGTTTCATACGTCCCGAAGCATTGATGCGCGGTCCGATTTTGAAAACTATATCACTGATGGAGATTTCTTTGTCTTTCAGTCCGCACACTTCCAGAATGGCTTTGATGCCCGTGCTGGGGTTAGTATTGATTTGTTTTATCCCGTAAAAGGCAAGAATGCGGTTTTCACCAGTTATTGGAACAATGTCAGATGCAATGCTCAGGGCGACCAAATCGAGCAGGGGAATGAGATTTTGAAAATCAATCTCGTTGACAATGGCAAATGCCTGCATCAGTTTGAAGCCTACTCCGCAGCCCGAAAGGTGTTTGTAGGGATAGTTGCAGTCTTCGCGTTTAGCATCGAGCACGGCAATGGCAGCCGGAAGAACGTCGTCGGGATTGTGGTGATCACAGATAATGAAGTCAACGCCCAATGAGGTGGCATATTTCACTTTTTCAACGGCTTTAATACCACAATCGAGCGCTATAACCAATTTAAAGTCGTTTTGGGCTGCATGGTTAATTCCTTTCACCGATATTCCGTATCCCTCATTGTAGCGGTCGGGAATGTAGAAATCGATATTGGAATAGAACTGAAGGAGGAATTTATAAACCAGTGATACGGAAGTAGTTCCATCCACATCATAATCGCCGTAAACAAGTATTTTTTCGTTTTTTTGCATCGCTCTGGTTAGTCTTTCCACTGCTTTATCCATGTCTTTCATCAGAAATGGATCATGCAAGTCACCCAGATCGGGCCGGAAAAAACTACGTGCGTCATCGTATGTGGTGATGTCGCGTTGCACCAGAAGTTGTGCTAATATGGGACTAATACTTAATTCATTGGCAAGATCATTTTTTATTGCATTTTGTTCTTCGGTTAGTTCCGAATAAATCCATTTGTTTATCATTTTGTGTATTATTTTTTCGGGCAGGGGTGAAATACCGTTGTATTTCACTAATAATCAACTCTATTATATCATCCACACAATCAACTCTGTTATATCATCTCAACTTTTCCATAAACAACTCATCGGGGCATTTCGTTCACACTTTTTCGGTTATAATCTGTAAAAATAGTGTTTTTTTTCGAAAATGACAAAATTACAAAGGATTTATTCTTATTTATGGTTCGTTTCAGGAATAATGACGGAATAAAATCATTGGATCAATAATTTAAAGCAAATTAAAATATTCAAATAAAAAAGTTGAGAATTCAAATATTGTTCGTAGTTTTGCGAACTACAAAGAAACAATACAAATCTATATGAATAGCTTCAAAAATAAGGATTACACCATTGACAACGAACAGCTTGCTCGTTTCGCTAAAGCAATGGGGCACCCGGCACGCATTACCATTTTACAATTTCTGGCTTCGATGGATAGTTGCTACTTTGGCGACATACACAACGAATTGCCCATAGCCAAAGCCACTGTATCACAACATTTGAAAGAATTAAAAGATGCAGGACTTATTCAGGGAGAAATAGAAACACCCAAGGTGAAGTATTGCATTAACCGTGATAATTGGGAAAAAGCACAGAAATATTTCGAAACATTTTTTGCATTGAGAAATGAAAAAACAAATTGTTGTACCCCTAACCTCCCGAAACAAGTTCGGGACAAGCTCTAAAGGGGAATTAAGCAAGTTCTTTTTTGTATTTTAAGATATCAAAGTGGATACAGAATACTTAACAAATTATAAATACTAACCATTCTTACACCCCTTTAGAGCTTGTCCCGAACTTGTTTCGGGAGGTTGGGGGTACTAATTTATCTTTATGGAAATAAAAATTCTGGGAACCGGCTGTCCAAAGTGCAAGTCACTTGAAAAAGCCACACGTGAGGTAGTAGCTCAAAACAATATTGATGCTACAATTACCAAAGTGGAAGATATAATGGAAATAATGAACTTCAACGTCATGACCACACCGGCCCTGGTTGTTAATGGAAAAGTAGTGGTAAAAGGACGTATACCTTCTAACGATGAATTAAAACAAATTCTAACAAATAAAATCTATATTATATGAAAAAGCTAATTTCATTATCTGTAGTAATGCTTTTTGTATTGTCTTTCTTTTCGGTTAATAGTTTTGCTGCTGATAAAAAAACAAAGACAGCAGTTTCCAAAGCCCCTAAGGTTGAAGTATATTACTTCCATTTTACCCGCCGGTGTGTAACATGTAATGCCGTAGAGAATGTTACAAAAGAGGCGATAGCCGAAATGTATCCTCAACAGTTAAAAGCGGGAAAAATTACTTTTACAGGAGTGAATTTGGATGAAGAAGGCAGTAAAGCAATAGCCGAAAAATGTAAAGCAGAAGGACAAGCACTATTGGTTATTAGTGGTGGTAAACGTATTGACCTTACCGACAAAGGTTTTATGTATGCCCGTAGCAAGCCGGAGAACTTGAAAAAGGAATTGAATAATACGATAGATCCGCTTTTGAAATAATTTGAAGATTTGAAAATTTTATAATTTGAAAATGTGCTGATTTGAAAATGTATTTATGGTATAAAGATGAGTTCAGGAATTGGAAATGAGAAAATTTTAGAATAATAAGTATGCGAAACGACAAACAGAATCCAATTGTAGATAAATCATTTCAATTTGCAGTTGAGATAGTTGAATTTTGTGATTTGCTCTACGAGAACAAAAAATATGTAATAGCACAGCAATTGTTGAAATCAGGAACGTCAATTGGTGCTAACATACGTGAAGCACAAAATGCTGAAATTAAGGCGGATTTTATTCATAAAATGAAAATTGCTGCAAAAGAGGCAGATGAAACCGAGTATTGGTTGTTAATTTGCAAATATTCAAATTCCTACCCAATAAATCTGGATTTAATCGAGAAGGTAAACGAATTACTAAGAATTCTATCAAAAATTATTAGTTCATCCAAATCTTAACAACCTATTCATTTTCAAATTGATTAGCCCATCAAAAAATCATCCTAAATCATTATTTTCAAATTTTCAAATTAACCCATTTTCAAATCAGCACATTTTCAAATTAGTAACATGGAATTCCTTCAAAGCATATTAGATAACACGCAATATTCATTTATCACCGCTATCATTTTGGGATTAATGACAGCCATTAGTCCTTGCCCGCTGGCAACCAACATTTCTGCTATCGGGTTTATTAGTCGCGACCTGAAAGACAGTAAACGGGTGTTTATTAGTGGATTGGTTTATACGCTTGGCAGGGCTATTAGTTACACCGGTCTGGCATTAATTATTTTCTTCGGAGCCAGCAAAATGAACGTTTCCATGCTGTTTCAGGGTTGGGGCGAAAAACTGTTAGGTCCAATCATGATACTTATCGGACTATTTATGCTCGATGTAATCAAAATTAAACTTCCGGGTATGTCCGGGTTGACTGATAAAATTGGCGAACGAAGCAAAGGAAGTTACTGGAGTACTTTATTACTGGGAATGGTTTTTGCTATGGCATTTTGTCCCTATAGCGGTGTATTGTATTTTGTAATGCTTATACCCATGACCGTAGCCAGTGCAAGTGGTTTATACCTTCCTGTTTTATTTGCCATAGCTACAGGTTTACCCGTCATTATTTTTGCATGGCTATTAGCCTACGCAGTCGGTAATGTCGGCAAGTTGTACAATCAGATCAAAACTTTTGAACTTTGGTTCAGACGGGTTGTTTCGGTAATTTTTATCGGCGTAGGGATTTACTATGTCTTTATCTTTTTTATTTAATACTCAGGCCACATTCTTTAGGAATAAAAATGTGGTCTTTTTTTACTCTTAATGTTCGTAATATGACGAACTATAATCAATTTCAACTATGGAAAAAATAAAAAAAAACAGGCTTATTCTTTCTTTATCAGCAGGATTGCCGGCTTTGATACTTCTTTATCATTTCTTACAACGATTAGTTAATTATTTTACGTATAATTTGCTGGGATTAAATCCGGATTCACATTTTGGTACTTCGGTGAACTTCTTCTTCTACGATACGATAAAGATCTTAATACTGCTTTTCGTTATCAGTTCGCTTATGGGAGTGATCAATGCCTATTTCCCAATAGAACGACTGCGTGTTTATCTGACCACCAGAAAATTATTCGGATTGCAGTATGTGTTTGCATCCTTTTTTGGCGCCATCACTCCGTTTTGTTCCTGTTCGTCTATTCCATTATTCATTGGTTTTGTAAAAGGTGGTATTCCACTCGGGGTTACTTTCGCGTTTCTGATTACTTCTCCTTTGGTTAATGAAGTAGCAGTAGCGATGTTTCTGGGCCTTTTCGGATGGAAAACCACGTTGATTTATGCAGGAAGCGGAATTGTAATGGGAATTGTCGGTGGCTTTATTCTGGGCAAATTTAATCTGGACAGATATCTTAGTCACTGGGTAAAAGAATTACAAGCCAATTCGGAGAAAGAAGCTGAAAACTGGGAAAAAGAGAAAACGCCGTTTATCGACCGCTTACCGGCTATTATTAAAGAAGGATGGGATATTGTAAGTAAAGTACTTATTTATGTAATTATAGGTATCGCGATTGGCGCTGCCATGCACGGTT